>ERZ891134.581-NODE-581-length-29403-cov-9.312866_pt1 | contig 29403 bp, 7 predicted proteins | sample MGYA00520888_ERZ891134 | MGnify/ENA primary metagenome ERZ891134 (study PRJEB32303, sample SAMEA104408692) | aquatic metagenome | biome: Brackish water; feature: Coastal; material: water | place: Baltic Sea | collected 2014-10-23 | depth 10 m ... | reverse complement strand
TTTTGAAATTCCATATAAATACGAGATTGACTTTACTACTATACCATAAATAAAAGGAAAAGGCAACCCCTGGTACTCATGGCATTAAAACTATTTAATAGGATTGGTCTGAGGCGTGACTTTAACCTAAGTGACTTGATCAATCCAGATTCTGCACTTAACAACATACTAAGAACTGATAGTATGTCGTCAGGTGATTCATTTACTATTGAAGATATTGCACCAATCAAAAACATTTATATAACAGATATTACTGCTAAAACATTCTTAACTCTTGATGGCATTATAGTCAAATTTACAAGAATTCTTGTTGATCCTGACACAGGTCTTCCTAGTGTAGATAATGATGATAACCCAGTTGCATTTCGACCATTTGTTAAAATTAAGAATAGATTAGACACAGCATATTTCACTACAGGAGAACCTTTCTTCTTTGGTGGAGATGGTCCTGTTGCAACATACTATGATGCAAGTGATATTATTAGACAACCAGATGATTTGATATTATCACCTGCACAAGATAGTACCTATCAAATTGGTGATATTGTACTCTCAAGTAATAATATCTACAGAGTAATTACATCTAGTTCATCAACTAGTTCAGTATTAGTACATACAAGTGGGTCTCAAGATGGATTCTTATTTGAACGTGCATATGATCCTAAGGAAGTATATTATAATGGTAGATATGATGTAATTACAGGTGAAGAACTAACCGAGAGTGATAATTTTTGGGAGCGTGGGTTCTTTTTGTATGGCGATAAGATTAGAGATACATATCTCTCCTCTCTTGGTGGTGTGAAATGGAATGGTTATTTTAAACCTACTGTATCTGGATCACATAGATTTTTCATTAGATCTACTGGCAATTGCCAATTTAAATTTCAAGACCCTAGTGTATTCTCTTCAGTAGAAACCAAGTATGCACAACCAGATGCAGCATATGTACAGAGTCAAATTGCAGGTAGTTCAGGTGTTACACAGATATGGCGTCAATCATTATATGATATCTTAACTGATAATACAAGAAAGTTTGTAGAAGTTAGGTTGGAAACTGGTTTAGTACTCTCTACTGATGATATTGCATACATTGACTCACTACAAGGTCAATTAATCCCTAAACAATATAGAATTTTTACACTATTCTCATCAGGTGAAGAAAATATTACTGATAGAATTTGGATCGAAGCAACAGAAGATTTCAATCGTAGGAATGTTTCTCTTAATCAATTACCTACATTTGGTTCTAATGTTTGGGCAGATGCAGGTGGTAATAGATCATATATTAGATACTATCCATATAAGAGAAGAGCATTAAAGACATATCTCAATTCAATCTACAAGAATCTTGAGATACCTTCATCTGAGTTTAATGCTACAACTAACACGATCACATTTACTGGTATTAATGCTGATTTATATTATTATCAGTTTATGGAAAATGATTACATCTATGATTATAGATTACGTAATACTGATGCAACTCAAGGTGTAAGACGTTTTGTTGTTACTGGATTAAATGATAATAACAAAACAGTAACTCTCTCTTTAGATACTTCATATACTGGTGTTGATAATAGTGATAACAATGATCAACAAGCAAGAACTGATGGTACAGATTTATATGTATTTGCAGAGGATTACGGTGGATTCCCACCATTTGGAGCATTAGTACCAGGAACATATACGTCAGGTGCTCTCAATGATGCCATTTCTGGAACAACAAGAACTAATAATTTACATTTTGTTGCTAGATTTGGAACTCGGGGGGAGTCGATAAGAAAGAAATATATCACTATTGATCAATTTATACCAAAATATGAAGAATCTGCATTTGAATTAACGTTCTTTATGAAAGATGAAGATGTTAGTTTCCCCAGTGAACTTGAGGAAAAAGGTATTATTATATGGTATTCAAATGAGAATTCAGGATATAATCCAACAAGTTATAAGTATCTCTATGATCCAGATTATGAATTTTATCAAATTGGTGACTTTAGAACATTTTTAGATAATACTATTCCTCTTGGTGGTACGAGTAGAGAGACAGGCATTGACCAAAGAACATTTGGTCAACCACAATTACTTACCTCAGGTGACCAATATAAAACATTTTACAGCACATTACCTGTCAATTCAGTATATGTACCAAAAGTAAAATGGAATGATATTTCAATCACTCAGAATTCTAACGTAAGTAACGGAAGTAGAAAATTAAATATCAGTGACGTTGTTAATACTGAAGTAGGTAATTACGTATTTCCTGCTGATATCACAGGTATTAAGAGTCCAACTATATTGTCAAGAGGAACAAGAGTAACAGAAATATTAAGTGGTGTAGGTGGTGCTAATGGTGATGCTATCATTAGTAAAATTGCACTACAAGATTCATCTAATACCTCATTTATATACTTCAATCACCGTGGATTTGTAACTGCATTACACGTAAGACCTAAACATACAAATGGCAATCATATCTACTGTAAAGCAGGTATGCCTATTGGGACATGTTCCTTCGTTAATACTACTACGATTGCAATTAGGTTGATAACTGAAAATAATATTGATGAAGGTACTACTATAAATTTTGTTAACTCTGGACAGTCAGGGACTAGTTCTAGCAATGGAGTTACAATTACATATTCTAGTAGTGGTAATATTACTACATTTACTGGTGAAGGTATAGGTCAAATATTTACCTATGAAACTTATGCTGATGGAATGGATTCAGTAACGCCAGGTATGGTATTTGTATCCAATAGAGATCCTGCAAATCAAGTATATTATGTACGTGTTAATGGTTATAATGATCCAAACAATGATGGAGTTGGTCTTATATTCCTTAACAGATCATTAGAAGATATGACATCTGGTGATAGAATTAGTGCCATTTATTATGATAAAGGTATTGATATTGTTAAACCATTAGAGTCATATTGTAATGGTATTGCATGTAATCAAAATGCCTATCAAACTGAAATAGTAACTAATGCTGACAATGAGTCATCAATTGTATCATTTACTGATACTAAGTACATTGCACCACTCATCTACGATACAAATCAAACATTATTTGAAAGTAATCATGTAGGACAGAGTGGTACTACAACTGTTACATTGCAGAACAGTGCAACGGATACTGTCAGGTACTGGTTTGATAACTTATCGGGTAGGAATGAAGATTATGAACCATTAGATGGTTCTACTGCATCATATTATAGAGATGACGTTGTTCATGTATCACTAAGAACTACTGATAATTTAAATTCAGCAATGTCAGAACAAGGATTTCCTAATACTGCAGCATTAACTGGTTCTAATGATTATATTCCAATTGGAAGAATTGTTGGTGCAATTAGAATAAGGAGAAATAATAACTATCAATATAATTATATTATTAAACTGAATCCTAAGGCATATGTATGGGATGATGTAGTTGATAATGATGGCAATCTTCAAAGTAAACAAATTGATTGGACTAAGTTCAATACATCTGATTACTGGGTCCAACGTTGGTCCTATAAAAATAAAGTCAATCGCATCCCCAAAGGTGCTAACGTTACTAATAAAACTACTTTAGGTAATGTAGCTGGTACTGGAAGCGATGAATATTATAAAGTGACTTCTTCAATTACTATATCAAGTGCTGAAGCGATTTCGTGGTTCCACAATCCTAATAGTATTCCTAGTAATACTGGATCTACTAACAGAGTATTACCTAGTGATTCTTATGTACGTAGAACAGAAATTAGTGGTACAACCAAACTAGTTTACTTTAACGAGTTTAGTGAGTTCCAAGGTGCATATAGTGTATATGGTAAGCATTATACTGGTACGAATTCTAGCAATGGATTGACAGTTACTGATAATATTACTAACGCTGATAAAAAAATTCATCCAATTATTAATATGCAGAACCAGGACTTTAGTCCTGCTAAGAGAAGTAGTGCAAATGTTGCTGATGATCCCTTTGACTTTATACAATTTAGAAGTAAAGTTTATGAAATAGTAGTAGGTAACTCACAAACTGAATCCTTTATACCATTTGTAAGATTTGTTGATCCATTTGCTACTACTAGTGGTGTAGAAACCAGAATTCAGAATAGCATGAATGCATTGACTGTCTATACATTTACTAATACTACAACAAATAGAGAACTATGCTGTCCTCCTCTTGATACTTCACCACCATTTGATAGTTCTGCTATTGGTCTATCTACTACTATTAATGAACCAGATATGGGTATTGCTGGTGGATTAAATGTTAGAGTTATTTCTGCAAGACATCCAGTTGCAGACATTTTAGAAATCCCTGCAGGCGTAACCACATCTGATCTTGATGTTAATAGAAAATTGAGAATCAATTTTAAAGGTGTAGAATATGATCTCCTAATTGGAGATAGTATTCCGTTTACACCTTAAGATTTACTCATAATAATAAAGAACTCTTCGCCATTAATAGTGACTTTTAATTTATATGTTGTCGGATTTGCGGGAACAATATCAAAATTATCTGCTAGGGTTTCAGTTATGGTAGTACCACCGACAAATTTACTATCATCAACTGTAAGTCCATTTTGACGCAAATCTATATCAATACTAGTAGAGAAGAATAGATCATTAATATTGACTCTAAATGAAGTTGTTTGTATCATACCATCCACTGCTTCCCATGGATTATAATCACTAGAAAATGAACGTGTCTTACCAGCAAAGTCAGATCTAAGATCATTAACAATTTGTGAACCTGCATCACTAATAAAAATACCAGGTGATGTATCTTCTGCTAATTGATTGTCATTACTATTAAAATCATCAGGATCAAATGCACTCAATAATCCATCAATGTTAATATTTTTTTCATAGTACAAATTTGTGTCAATTCTATATTTTTGATCTTTTAAATATGAAGATTGATCTACTGTATTGCTAACATTATCAAGTTCTACTGTATATCCATCATCTACATTATAACTAAATCCACCTTCGCTACCATATCCTTCGGATGAATTATTAGATTCAAGAATTTCAGGTGGTTCTAAATTACCAACATTTTCAATAGTTAAAGAGTCATCTCTCTTAAATATAACATCTGGGAATAATGTTGTTGTAGGTACATTTTGACCAACATATGTGGTGCTTTCATCTGCTGTTAAAATATATGATTCTGCAATCAATACAATTTCTTTTTCAGATGTTAATGTTGATCTTGGTTGTGTTCTAAGAAAGAATTGATCTCTCCCATTGGCATCAAATATACCATATTCTACACCAGTATCATTAGAAGCAATAACAGGAAATGAACTGACCACCAGCAAATTAAAACTACTAAATGTTGTTCCAACAGAAAATCCTTCACCTGAAGCAACTACAATTACAAAATAATTTACAACATTATCGATAAGTGATGTATACTTGTCAGCAATTCTATAATCAATAGTTCCTTGAGTAAAAGAACTGCCAATAGCAATTGAAATCCAATTACTTTGATTTGTTTTGCATGTCATCTTCCTCCCAAACTTAGAAAAAGTATCAAATATATTTTTATCAGATCCAGATTCTTTTTCGTAAATTGTAAAGAATGGTTTTATATAACCTTCTATTGCTTCGTTTAATTTACTTGAATTAAAATTGGGATATTCTTTTACTCTTACTCCGGTTGCAATAACATGTCCCAATCCAGTAATATTTACTTCTGCTTGATTAATAGAAGTACTAGCAGAAATCGGTTCATATAATAATCCTGGTTCTGCTACCGTTGCACCATCAGAGTTAGTAGAGTTTGAAATATAAGTACGTAATAATGTAATGTCAGAAGCACTTGCATCTTCACCGACACCATCAATATTAATTAATTCCCTATTCAACCCTTCCATATATGCTACTAATGAAACAGGGTTAGTTCTAACAGCATTAGGTTCTAGTCCATTAGTAGCAATATAATTTTGTACCCAAGTTTTAACATCATCAAGAAAATCTGCAAGTATTGTTTGATTAAAATTCTCGCTATTTGTAAAGAATACTTCTATTAAATCAATATCAAACGTAGAGAGAATTCCATCACCGTCAACGTCAAATAAAGTTAAATTGGTAGTAACATTTTCTTGTGCAAAGATTTTCCTATTAATATCATATGCTTTTTCACTACTATTGTTTGAAGATATAAATTTGTTTACACCATTCTCTCTACGTACTTCATAAGTTCCATTTAATACCTCACTTGTATTATTAATCTCGATTGCCAATTCACTGGTTTCTAAATCAATAGGATTCCATGAATAATTTCCAACTAAAATTACTCTCCAGGGAAATCCAGTCAATGTTACGGTAAAACCTTGTCCAGGAACACCCGGCAAATCACCAGGCAAATCACCTACAGCATAAGGATCAGATCCTTTCTTAAATTGTGATACAGTTAGAACCTCTCCCTGTTTAAATCCTACAATTGACTCACCACTTACTTGTGTAGTGCCACTGTTAGTAATTTCAACAGAAGATATTTGTCCACGAAATCCAATAGAACCAGTAGAACCATCAGATACTATAACTGTTGCTTCAGCAGATTCAAATGTTCCACCACCACCTTTAAATTTAACTTGATATGTTCCAGGTTCATATGATTGTCCTCTATCAAATGTAATATCATAACCTGACAATGGATTTGATAATACACCGTCAGCAGCAAATCCTACATATTCAAAATCAAAATCTTCAATTAGATTAATAGGTTGAATCTCAACAACATCATCATCTGTATAATTAAATACACTATTAAATATAAATTTAGTTCCAAGTTCAATTGATTTTGTAGATTCTTCAGTTATAGCAGTATTTTGAAATCTATTAAAAAACAATAAAGATTTCTCAGAAGATAATCCTTTGAATACTTGTAAATCTCTTGCAGATGTACCTCCTGCAAGGTTATTAATAATCTCTTCGCCATCAGTAACTTCAGCGAGATTTAATTCTTGTACAAAACCTTGATTTGCCATTTTTATTAATTAGTTTGAACGGTCCAACCTTTAGAGTTTAACTCTCGTTTAATTAAGATACCACCACTTTCAGTCACATCTTGACCATTAACAGTTCTCCATGCTTCCACTTTAATTACAGTTCCCTGCGATGGAGCAAAACCTGGTTGAAATTCAACTTGATTATTAGCATAATCAAGTTGAACAACAGCATTTGGTAAAATAACTTCAACATCATCAATAAACAATTTAGCAAAATTAACTGTATCAAAAGGTGAAGTACCTACAGTATCATTTCTAATATTTAAAGTTTGTAAATTGAATATCAAGTCAGGATTAACTGGATTTGGTTGATTAACTACAATCGTTTCCTCTCCAATTTTAGTTGTAGAGGTAGTAGGAGTTATAATTTCCACTACTGTAGGTGCTCCCATACTATTATCAATTGAAGTTAAATTAATAACAACACCACCTCTCTTTGCACTATTATAATTTATAAGAAGATCTTCAAGAATTTTATCAATAGCAGCATCATTTAAATTATTATTACTCAAATCAAGAGATCTAAGCCTAGTCATAGTTCTCAATGAACCTATAGGATACACATTCAAATTATTATTTTCTAATCCAGCAAATTGCAAATTAGGTGCAGAAGCAGAGAAATCTGGCACAGAACCAAATATATTATTATTACCAGCATAAAAATAATTCAATGCACCCAGATTAGATAAATTACCAATATTATCAATAATATTACCACTCGCATAGAAGAATCTTAACTTATTTAAATTGACGAGAGAAATCGTTCCTTTAAACTTATTATTTCTAAGATCAACTCTATACAAGTTATTGTTACCACTAAATGATGGAAATGGAGTTCCATCAGCAAATGCATTACCCCAACCAACACCATTAGAATGCAATTCTCTTAATGAAGGAGCACCACTAGTGGAGAAAAATGCACCATTTAAGAAATTACCATTGGTATCAATTAACAAATAATTTAGTAACGGTAAACTAAATGTACCATCTTGAAATTCTGCACCAACATAATCACTTATTTTAGTAGTACCGTCTTCACCCACATAGGAAGGACCATTACCTGGACTATATGTACCAATATTTCTACCAAGGTTAGGACTAAAGATTGTAATTGATGTTATTTTTTGAGCATCTTGAAATGTATCGTCCCACATAATGTAACGTCTACCATGATCACCACCATTAAATACAGCACCAGAACCACCTGGGCGTCCACCTTCAATCCTAGTATTTCTAAAATCAATAGATCTTAATTCATTATTACCAGTAAATTTAGGAATCATTCCATCTAATCTAGATGCATAAAATCTTAAATTTCTAAGATTGCTGCATCCTTGAAGATTATAATCACTCAATGCAGTTGGAGTGGTAGTACCCCATAAATGATTGTTTTGTGGTTCTGGTTGACCACCAGGAGCTAGATTTGACGTACCAGGAGATCTACTTGGAAATCTAGTATAATTACAGTTTAACTCAGATAACTGTGTTTTATTAGTGAGACCTGATGGAATTGGAAGTGCAGTATCGTAAATAGATATAGTTTTAATCGATGTCATCTTCAGGAATTGAATATCATTAGATGTCAATGCTTCATTTTCACCAACATTAAAATATTCTAATGGAGATTCTTCAGCACCTAATCCACCAGCAACTGCTGGATTCTCGAATGCTGGACTTAATTTAGTAAAATAACAATTGTAGATATTGAAATATTCTAAAAATAAGAGATTTACCCTCGGTGTAATTTCTATATTATTAATATATCCATAGAAATTACCACTATAAACGTCAACATACTTAGAATTACTAGTTCTATAAATTCTCCTACTACCTAGATCTTGTAAATTTAGAGATCTTAATCTCGGTGTCTTAGTATAGAAATCAAGAACATCAACTTGATTCTGATAACCTGATATCGTTTCAAATGTATCTGTAGTTCCTACTCTAGTTGGTTCTTTAATATAAACATAATATACGTTACCTCCTCCAGTTGGAGTATATATGAACTTATCAAAGTAAAAACCTTTAACATCAATTGATTGTGCTGGACTGCCACTGCCTATAACAAATGTAAAAGTTTGTTTTTCTATGCTGTTTAAAAGAACTGAATTATACTCACTCAGAGTTACCTTCAATGCTACAAAATCATTTGCATCTAAGAAAGTGGTATGTTGATTATAACAACCACGAATATTTAAAGTTCTCAACGTTGAAGGTAATCTTGTCATTGTATGACTACCTAAAAATCTTTGATCTACATTAAAATCAACATAAAATTTATTATTTTGTAAACCCAGAGTAATTAAATCTGATTCATAATCAGTAATTGCAGTTTTTGTAGCATTATATACTGGTTTATATGCAATATCAGAAAAATTAGGAAGTTCAGTTAGAATATTGTTAGTTAATGTAATAGTTCTAATACTTTCATATTTTACGTTAGGGAATGTTGCTAAACTACAGTTAGTAGCATTAATTGCAGTAATAAATTTGGGAGGGAAATATACTCTCATTTCCCTTTCTTTAAATTGCGAAGAATTAAATCTGATTACAGATCTTCGATTATTAGCAATTGGTCGTGATACAAGTTCATTGCCATTATCCGTATCAGTAAAAGTAAATATGGGAGACAATGGTACACCATCAACAACATAATCATTGAAATCAAACTCCATAGTCAAATTCTTAAATGCTGTGGTAAAAATTTGTGGAATACCACGCATTGCATACACATATCCAGGTTGCCCATTAACAGTAATTTTAACAATTTCTGTAGGAACTTCAGTATCAAATCTGACTGGTTCTGGATCATCTATTACATTTAAAATTGACTCATTGACAGGAACACTATATGTACTATCTTGACCTAATTTAAGTGATCCTCTTACTTGAACCGATGCACCATATGAAACTGCTTCAGTAGGATTTGCCTCAGATCCACCACTCCATGCACTGACACGAGATGTTGAAATATCACCATATTTTAAATCATCAGAAGTAACATCAGTACCTTTATTATTTGGTATATATTGAAATCTAATGGCACCACCAGAGATTGCACCAAATGCTTCAAAATTACCTCTAGTCGGAATTGCAAACCCTGATGATAGATTAATTAAATTACCATATTGATTAGTATCTGATTTTAATCTATCAATAAATCTGGTTAAATTAACATCAAGACCAGAAACTTGTTGCAATTCAGATCTTGAAAGAGATTCAGAAATACCATCGATAACTGCAAGATCTCTAATATCTAACCCTAAATTGTTTAGAGCAGTATTTTTTGATTCAATATCTGAAAATATATTTGCTACTTTTAAACCAAAAAGTACTGGATTCTTGATTGTCATTTTTTACAATTGTTCGATATATGTAATGTTAATTTCGATGTCTACTGCAGTATTACCTATTGCTCGTCCAACAATAAATATTGCTTCAGTATTAACTACATCTGGAGTGAGAACTTTTCTATCAAATCCAAACACATCTTCTAGATCAAAATATTTTGTCTCATTATTAATATATAGGGTCGTCAAACGACTTCCTGGTCTAAGAATAGCTTCTCCTTGGGTATCAATTTTTGCAGAAGTTAATCGACTAACTTGTTGGAATGCTGCAGGAACTACATCATCATTTGGAATTCCACTACTTTGAATAGTATCCCCCACACCATCAACATTTAATTGTCCTGTTCTTAATGAACTAGCAAGTCCATAAGTACATCTATCAACAGATTCTGAGTTACCCGTAACCTTATTAACTGTAGTACTAAAATTCCTTTTCCATTGTGGATTTTGAGTGGACAGATTATTCAATTCATCAATATCATGCAATTCCGCACCTCTAATTTGAGCACCATCTCTAAATTTAAAGAAAGCATACATTGGGAAAGCGTCGAAGTTAAATACTCCTTGATTATTTCCCCCACCAGTATATGAATTTGGAACATTATATCTACCTTCTGAATCAGAATTAGCATAACCTCCAGAGAACCATGCTACCATTTCAACACCATTATATCCAATACTTATTGTACTTTCTATTGCAGGAATTATTAAATTACCATTAATATCTACTGCATCTTTAATATTCACATCCTGCCCGTCATTGTCATAAATTGGAATGATACTATATGTTACTGCAGCTTCACCAGTTGGAGGATCTAAATATTTCTTCTCTTTCCCAGCAAATCTAGCAATTTGTGGTGTAGAACTGACAATTCCTCCACTACCATCACTTGTATAGAAAAATTTAATATATGATTCGGTATTTTTAGGATTTATTGCAATTTGACCTCCAGTAGGATCACCAGTTCCTTCATAGATATTACCTCCACCCGATATTTTTAAGAAGAAACTAGCACTATTTTTATACGCTTGATATTCAGCATTATCTGCAAAAGATCCAGTATCAAATTGACCCAAACTGATAGAATTAAGATCTGAGGATGGAATTTGAGTAACTGTTCTTGTAATTGTAGATTGCTTTAACAATCTTGCTTGAGCACATCTACCACTACTTGTACCTTTTGGAGATGGAATTCTGAAATCCTCAGTAAATGGCGCAATAGTATTACGCCAGTCCTCACCACTTTCAAACCCAATATAGGATACACTTGTACTATATGGATGTAAATCTAATGAAACTGTTTTATCATCAGTAAGATGTATTTGATCTTTAGGATATGAAACATAAGTTTGAGTTGTTTCATCATATTGATAACAATTTTCAGTATAATTTGCACCAGCAGGAGTAATCCAATTTACTAATTCACCTGTTGCTTCATCAAAAACAGGTCTATAAGGAGTAAATCCAATTTCCCATTCACGCACATTACCAGTACTATCTTTTATGTAATTCTGTAACCATTTTATTACTCCTGTAGGACCAGATAATGGTTGAGGACTTGCAATTATTGTACTCTTAGTATCCAATTTAGCATCAAATGTTTCTGTAGCAGGATCACCAAAGAAATCTGCTGGTGTGGGAATAACACCTCCAATTAAATCACCTGGATTGATAACAATTTTAGCAGGATCTAAAAATCTTTCCTCCTTTAGATCCCATCTTTCAGATAGTTGATAACCTAAAATATTAGCAGTAGTAGGAAGAGAACCTACAATATCTGTTCCAGAATTTCCAATATAAGTATTCCACATTCTTGTGGTAATTACTTTAGATTTTAAATCGCTTTTCTCAATGTCATACAATCTTCGTTCAGTTTCATTTAAAATAAAACAAGGTTGTACTGTTATTGTTGTCCCAGCAATAGCAGAATCAGCAGTATTAATAATAGTTATATCTAGAAATGATAATACTCTAAATCCAATAGTATCAACACCAGTTACTGTAAATTGCATTCCAGTTCCTGGAGATCCTTGACCAGGCACTTGTTCGCCATACATATCAGCAGGATCTACGGATAATACATCGCCTACAGTATAATTTTGTCCTTTAACTGTTGGAGTTATAGATTCAATTAATCCAGTACTACCTATGACAATATTTGCAGTAATATCTGTTCCTGTCCCACCGGATAAAGGTATGTCATCATATGACCCAGGAACATATGCACTGCCACCATTAGTCACAGAACCAACAACACCTCTATACTTCATATCTACAATATGACCAGGATTCAATAGTGAAACTGAATTAGCATCAAAAATTTGATCAATATAATCACCGTTTCTAATGTAACTTGAATTAGAATCCGAAGTAATAAATCTATTACCAGATTCTATAGTAATGATTGAAATATCAATAGGTGCTAATGTTAACGAAGATGATGCTGCACCTAATGGAAGTTTCTTAAACTTTCTGTTAGAATTAAAATTACCATTAGAAATATCTGGCATGTAAAGATATGAAGATCCAGTACAAGCACTACACTTAGTAAAGTTAATTTCTGCCATGGCATTTGTTTCACCAGGATTTACTGCAGTAGCAGAAATTGACATTGATTTTGGAATAATAATTTTCTTGTTAGGAATTTCTATAGGATTTCCCTGTGCGTCCGATCCACCACTAACAATATTTGATTTAGGATAAATTCCAAACAATGATACATAATTACCACCACCGGATTGGAATGGTAAATTTTTAATATCAGATGTCTGAGAAAAAACACTAACTGTTCCTTCATCACCACCATCAATATACATTGAAGTACCATACTTATACAGAACTTGTGGTTCATCGATACGTGGTGCCTGTTGAGGACCAATTCTCATTTCATATTTAAATCTATAGAATGGATCTCCCATAGATGGTTCTAATAGTTTGTTCTCAATAACAAATGTATGAACAACTACCCAACGTGCTTTTCCACTTTCAATTGGAATGTATGCATATAATCTTAGACCAATAGCACCATACCAACCAAATTCAATCTTATACATTGTGATTTCATCTGTTGTCAGCAGATAACCACTTGGTCCATTACCATTTAAACTATCGCCATTAAATTTCTCTCGTGGAAGAACAATTTCTTGAATACTATAAGTTCTACCAGCAATAAGTTTATTATTATATGATACTAAATCAATATCATCAACACCATCAGCATCAGCAACACCAAGTTCTTGTCGTGTACTTAATGGTAAGTGTACATTAGATCTTCTTACGATAAAGAAGTTTGCACCTTCTCTTCTGAATACATATTCATCAAAATCATTAAAGATACCCCACTCTGCATAATTACCTACAGTTTCTTTGGTCATTGTTGCTCTAGTACCAAAGGTATAACCACTAATACGTCCTGGTTGATACCTAAATGCCTGTCTAGATTGCAGTAATGCATACTGACCCCCAACTAATCCATATCCAGGTCTAAAATCAAGAGGTCCAGGATCTCCACCATTATCTGGATCAGCAGAAATCCATAATCTATTTAACCATGTTTCTTGAAATGGATTAAAAAACGTTGCAGGCAGTGCAGGATCTACACCATCATTACCTACTCCAGATTCAATAGAACCAGCATTAATTCTAGCATCAGTTCCAGTTCCTCTTAATGTTGGTTGTAGAGAATCTATGTAATCAAAGTTAATCTGTTGATTAGTTACTGGATCAAGGAAAGTACCGTCAAGAATAAAATTCCATGTTTCTGTCCATATAGAAATCTGTCTATAATATGTGGTAGTGCTATTGCCATAGTACTGATTACCATAAAATGATGCATCATCCCAAATATTAATTGCAGGTAAAAATCTTGACAATAAATTATTATATTTTGCTTTATTTTCTCCTGTAGCAAGATCTCTTGCATCAGAGAATCGTTCATACAAAGTTTTTCCTAAAGATAACCAGTTTTGCCACCTTTTCCAGTTAGTTTCATTATATAATCCATTTGTATCATTACCATCTGAATTAAATGCTCGTGAAAGTGGTGGATATGGGAACGTATATGGAACTGGGAAAGAACTAATTCTTAATGCACCTTCATTACCAACCTCTTCTACTCTTGATTGATAGTGTGGTCCTTCTCTTTCAGTTTCTCTTTCAGTCCAAATTCTAGGACCAATGCTCCTATTATCAGTATAATATACAAATTCATCTGGATCAAATCCATAGGTAGATACACTAGAGAACAGTCCCAACTGTTTCTCAGCACGATCAATACCTAATAGAGAAGTACTAACTTCTGACGCTGAAGGAAATACTTCTTCAACTTTAACTGTACCTGTTCTCGTTAACGTTAATACTTTTTTAATTAATGATACAGGATTACTACCATCAAATCTAATTTCATTTAATGGTTGCTTATTTAAAAAATACGTTATAGTGCGAGTTCCGTCAGTTGCAAGATCATCTGCAATCTCGTCAATAGTAAAAGATTGAATCTCACGACCATCAAAAGTATTTACAATAATTACTTCAGAATCCTCTGGATCTATAGTTCCAGTGTCATTAATAAATCTAAAGTCAACCTGATTACTACTACTAACTATCCCAGAGGTATGAGTTGGTGCAGTAGTTCCAGCAGTATAGAATGAACCGTCATTAAGAGATCCAGCAATAACATCATATAAACGTACTGTTGCACCATCAACAACATAGATTACCTGACCATACTGATAGTTAGCACCTGCCGTAAATTCAGTTGCCCCATATCTAATATCTCTGTAGATATCATTACCTGTAGCAATTTCAATAGTATCTTTTATTGCAATATACTTGTATCCATCTTGAGGATTAGTAACTTCAACATATGGTGGAATATCTCCACCACCTTGAGCAGCACCTATTTGGCGTCGTCTTACATCAAAACTGTCACCAAATAATGTAAAGTCAAAAACTTGCTGTTCTTCAGGTATTGTAGGAAGTACAACACCCAACGCCTTTTCTGACGTAAGTTCACTAGTGACAAATCCATCGACAAGAGCAACCAGCGGTTCTCCAGCACTATCTGTAAGTGGTGTTCCTTCAATATCTTGAAGGATTACAAATAATTCTCTCTGTGCCGCTGATCTAAATTTATATCCGATCTTAGTATCAAAAGAACTACCAGTCAATACTGTTAGATCTGAAGGATTTGCTGGAGTATAAAATTGATTTAGAATTTCATTTCCATCATCATCATATACTTTACCAAAAGAAGGCGTTGATGTTACGGCCATTTATTATTGCTCCTCCCACGTAATAGCGGCATTAATTTCCGTTTCGGCAGCACTGCTGTCATATAATCTATTTACACTACCAACAATGAAGAGATTTTCGATCTCATCAGTAAGTGGGAATGAAAGATAATCTTTGTTATAATCAAAGAATTGTTGTAACGGGAATTGTTCTCCACTATTAGAAGGAGTGAATAATGTTGTAATTACTTGTCCTGTTCCTGGAATTGGAGTTCTCTGCTCATCACTGACAGCAATAGCAGATAATGATGTTAAAGGATCAGAAGTTGGAAGAATAGGACTACCGTCTAAACCACCTGCCTGGGGATTTGGTTCTCTAAACTCACCTGCTCTCAAGAAATCTCCAAAAATTACAATATTTGCACTATACTTATCAGCAGTACTGAAGAGATATGTGCCACTTGCATTTCTTTGAAGTAATCCAAAAACAGTAAATATATTTCCATTATCACCTTCATAATATGCACGGTAATAACCATAAGTAGAAGTTAAGTTTTCAAGATATGGTTTAGACGTTGGAGGAATTTTAGCACCTGCAAGTTCAGTTGCTCTACCAATAGATCCTACAGTAAGACCATCACCATTTGTATAAAGTGTTTGGAAATGACCATCAGCACCACCAGTTCCAGCATTAATGTCTGGAGTTGTAGCAGATTTGGTCTGGAATGTAGGAGTTTTAATTAATTTAATCGTAGCAGGTTGATTTGAGTTACCAATAGACAATCTTGTAGGATATACCTGAATTCTATTTCTAACGCCATTAACTTTAGATCTACAGTTTAAACCAACTAAAATGTTAGGACGATCAAGAACCATAAAGAAGTTACCTGATTGTGCTGCAGAAATTGGTTTACTTAGATAAAGTTTATCCCCATTCACCCAAGACACCTTGACATTTGGTTCTCTATTAGGTGTAACAATAGTTGCACCCATGTAGAATGTAGGATCAATTACTGTAGGTCCATTAGTATTTGTGGCATTCGCAAGATTTAAATATGGGAATGGATCAGAAGTATCTCCACCATCTCCCTCATTATCATTAATTGGAATATTAAACCTCAATCTAGAACCATATACATCAGATGAATCTGGTGTTGCATAGTTAAACAAACGAACAGTTCCACGGTCACCACCATCAATATAGTATGAAGCACCATACTTAACAAGGAATTCTGAGTAAGAATTAGAATAACCAACAGTGTTATCTGTTCTTGTATCATTCTTATATCCATATGATGATTGAGTACCACCGCCATATACGTAATAGGAGATAGGTAGCGTCGGATTGCCTAGTGAGGCGACCTTCAACTGGTTTGATGCCCTCAGATGGTGTACACGTACCCAACGTGCTTCTCCAGAGTCCAGAGGGACGTATGCAAGGAACAGAGCACCAACAGCACCATACCATGAGAATTCAATCTTATACATGGTAACGTTCTCAGGATTGAGATTCCAACTAGATGCTGAAACTAATCCAGAACCAGTTGCTGGATCTTTAACCTCTTGTCCTGGGAAGTTTTGAGAACCTTGTGAATATACAACATCAGAATAAAGAACATCTGTACCAAGTGCTTCTGAACCTTCTGCAAGACCATGAACTTTTTCACCAGAGAATCTAGAACGTGGCACTCTATACTCATATACACCCCAGTGTGCTGGTTTGACATGATTATAAACCCATTCTTTCAGTAGTTTATTATTAACATCATCAATTTGTTTTCTAATTGCAGTGGCATTTGCTGCATTATTAAGAGCAATATCTGTAGAAATATATCCAATTTGATCTGCAATTAATGTGCCATATCTATACCTATATGGGAAACATGCATATGGATTTAAACCACTAATTGATTGAGGATCGCCATCAGTAGTTCCTCCATACTTAAAGTTTTTAGTATTGGGGAGAATGAATGGGGCAGGAGTTTTTACATATGGAGTGTTCTTCTTAAATGCAATGCAATTAGCATCAGATCTTACAAATCTATGGGTGCTAGTGTCAGTAGATGGCACGTTTGCCAGAACCTGGACAGTAAACTTATTTTCCGGGTCAGCGTCTACACGAGTAATTGGAATCCACTTGCCACTAACTGGATCAGGTGATCTTGTGTTTGAAGTTGCAGTACCATTAGGATCAGGAGTACCATCAAGATTTGGATTGAACGGTCTTGGATATCTGTGCTCTGTAGCGTAAGCATCCTGATTACACTTGAATACTAAAGAGTAATCATCAATCTTGATAAGATCACCATCAATAAGACCATGATCATCAATCCTAATCTGCATAATACCTGTAGTAGGATTATAAACAATACCACCATTAGTACCATCACCCGTACCAGCAGTTTGGTCTGGAGTCAATTTGAATGATGTTCTACTACCAGAATTCATCTCAATAGGTGTAATCTGATTAGCATCATAAATGGTCGCACTAGGTTGAATAAAACTATTATTCTCTCCTTCTGCTACTCTGGTCAGTTTAATACGTGAACCAAGAACGTTAGAAACATAGTAAATACCACCATCAACTAAAGAGTTTTGAACAGTACTATTAGTACCAAATGTGTTATAAAGTTCTTGATCAGCTTGTTGCTTATTCTTATAAAGATAAATTCCAGATCCTTTTCTTAGACCCAATGATGTACATCTGCCTGTAAATGCAGATCCACTAGTACCACCCGTAAGGTCTGCATGAAAATGTACAACTGTAGATGTCTTTAGTGTAAACTGGAAAGTGTTACTTGTGACATTTTCAATTGGGAATGTATCTTCATCATCTTTTGCGGGATAGATTTTTGGTTTTGGATTATATGAACACTCAGTTTCAATACCAGATAGATTAATTCTATCATTCTCAGAAATAGTGTTTGCTCCTGTCGTTGTAATAAATGCATATCCAAAATCACCGCTGGTTGGATCAACAATGTAGTTAAACCCACTAATACTAAAAGCATCAGAAGAATCATCATCAGGGATATTATCATTTAAGTATTGCTTAATTTCTCCACCAGTGTCATAGGTGTTAGTCGCAGGATCAATACCAGAAACTGCTTGCTTACCAATCTGTAGTTGAATGGTTCTAGCATCAATTCTTCTTCTCACATAGAATACATCTGGATCAAATGACTCAGGGAATGAAGTTTTTCCACTTCCGTTGAGAGTTACCGGAGCACTAATTTGTACTCTTGTTCCTTCTAATGCCCAGGTAATATCACTCGAAAAAGTTACCGTAGCAACTCCAGTGATGCCATTATATTCCCATCCATCAATACTAGTTGTATTAGCAACATTAGAAGTAACTTTCTTTACTGTACCAGTGTTTACATTGTATGCATTATCAACGTTAAATCCATCAAAACCATTGTATCCACTTGGACCAGGATCATCGTAGAATGATTTACCTACAAATACTTTAAGAGTGTTAGTTGATTTAGATGTTACTCTAAAAAGTGTCTGGGCATACTTGTTAGGATACAGTTTAGCACCAGTATTACATTGAAGTAAAATATCTTTTAAAGTAATACTATCACCCTCCACAAATCCATGATCACTAGTTGTAGTTACTTGACATACACCAGTGGTATTATTATATGAAAAATCTTTGATATGCTTTTCATAAGGATCTAATAGAATTTCTTCATCATCAGTACCATTTTGATCTGAACCATCAGTGCCACCCTGAGCAGAAATATAAACATCTCTCTTATCTTTCAGAAGAGATTGATCAAATAAACCTCCATGAATGTTTAATAAACCATCACGCAGGATAACTGCATCACCATGATAATCATAGAAGTCACCAGCAACCTCCATATTTCCATAATCTTCAAACTGCTTATCGCCAAACTGTCTTGCATTTGTAGTAATAACAGGATCATAAAAATAAGTTTTATTCTTCTGCCTAATCAATGATTGTGTTCTTCTTACACAGCAGAAATTATCACCACGACCTTCATTAATACTTTCATAGTAATATCCATCAAACTTATCAAATACACCATACTTTTTAACTGAAGGATTAAATACTTGAACGTTATGTCCTGCAAGTAGATAAGTTATACCATTATCCTGAATAGCACCATTAGGAAAGAATGCTGCACTAATTTCACGAGCAGTAGTATATGGAGCACGACCAAATTTAACACCAAACGTACCAGCAGATACACGACCTGGTTGATACCTAAAGAATCTCTTAGATGTTAAAATGGAATGTTCATTTGCTGGTGCTTCAACAAGGGCACCTGCTTCTGCAGGAACATGACCAAGACCCCAGTCCTGTGATCCTGGGAATCCGGTATATTCGTTCTCTAATGCTCCAGTTCCACCGGCAGGTACAGTAATTGTTTGTTCAGGAATCGAAGTCCATTCAGATGGATTAACATCATAAGTATTAACATCAGCAAAGATACCTAGAGCAACTTCAGATCTTGGAATACCAAGCAATGATAGTGCAACTTCTGATTGTTGTTTATTCTGTTCCTCAACAGGAATTGCTTCCTGGTCACTAGCGATAACAACCGGAATAGATTTTTCTGCCGGTTGTTGCCCAGTAGGAACTGGAGCAGTTCTGCCGACAACTACGACGGCAGAGTTATTGTTTACATTTGTATTTGTTGCCATGTGTTACTCTACTCCGATGATGCCCTTGGCGATAGTGTATGTACGTTTCTTCTTTATATATCCAGTAGCGTTGGGGTCAATTGTAATTGGACCACCATTGTTATTGGCATTGAATGTGTTAAAATCAGATTTAAACAATATCACGTGCCATGCTTGATTTATAAAGATAATATTACGAATTTCGAGATCTGAAGGTAAACTGTAACCAGTCAAAGGATCATGCTCCTGTAAGGTTACAATATCTCCTCTTGTAAATTCAGCAACTGTTTCAGCAGTTACTTTAATAGTATATTGTTGAGATGGTTGATCATAACTCACAACCCCGGTAATATTATAATCATCGGGTTCACCAATATTTATTTCCTCTTCAGCATTAACATAATAAATTATGTAGTTATAGTTGATACCAACATTACCTGCAATGCTTCTGTAAGGAATTGATGATAATGTATTTGTATTACCTGGAATTTGTATCTGAACTCCTCCATTTAATGCATCATAAACTTGAACTTCAAGAACAGATCTTGCAACTCCACCACTAATGTATGTTAAAGGTGAAGGTGCTAAAGTTTCATTACCATTGTTATCAACCGTTACAGTATATACAAAAGAATTAAATGTTGTACTAGTAAAGTTTTTAACAACATTTTCTTCAAGATAAGTAAATTTAATAGGACCATTAGTACCAGTTCCTGTTGTCTTATAGCACTTGAGATTAATACTATTAAAATCAGAGTCATAAACGTCAGTGGTTGGAATCCACTCATCATCGGGACCAAGAATTAAGTTATTTTCAGTATTAGCACTTCTAGTACCAAAAATTCTAAGTCCTGTACCACAATTTCTAATGATACAAGAATTAAATGCAACAACTTCGGTTGTCGTAATATCTACGGGACCAGGATTATTAATAAATGCACTATCAGATACTTTTAAGATAATAGTATCTGTTGCTTGTAATGGATTATCAGAAGTTGTGTATGTAATAGAATTATCACTAACAAAACAATTTTGAACAGAAACTCTTTGACCGTTTGCTACCCATAAACCATCACCAATTGAACGTTTTATGTCTACAGAACTGATGGAGAAATTCTTAATTCCATCGGCATATACTAAAGCATTACCATCAGGGGATCCACTGTTTCCTAATCTAATATTATTAGAATAATTGCCATCTATGACTAAGTTTTGCATGGTAATATTTTCAACAGGTTGAGAAATTGTTTCAGATGGGTTACCAGAAACATCTATTCCATTCCTTAACCATAATGCTGCATATAATTTACTAGATTCACCATTAGATACTCTTTGTCTAGTGGTATCAAAGAATTGCTTTTTAATAACCGTAGATTTACCTGCGCCAGTGAGAGAGAAGTTTGAAGGAATGTCTAATCTTTTAACTAAGTAAGTACCACCAGTTAAGTAAAGTGAATCTAATCCTTTACTAATAACATCACCAATAACAGTTTGAATTGCTAATGTATCATCATGTACAAATTGTACTCCACCACCAGAAAGATTAATATTATTAGTCAATGATGTATCTACTGCATCATAAAGTGCATTTGCAGTTGGAGAAAGAGTTAGGTTCTTATTAATATAATCTATAGAATCTATAACTCTTTCAATAAATCCAGGAATTGCTCTTGCAGTTGGAACTGTATTCGGAACAACAGTAGTAGGGAATGATTTTAATGAGAGGAACTTACTATTAATAGTTGCATCAGTATTTAATTCTCCCCATACACATCTATCGTAAGGTCCATAATCTTTATAAGTAATAGGACCTAAATTAATATCAGAACCGATATCTCGTTGAGAAAGAATACTAATCAGGTTTAGATTATTGTTATGAACCGATGGTACAAGGTTAGTATCTTCGGAATCTGTTACAACACTATTAATATTATTATGATATCTGTAAATTAAAATTGAATGATTAGCATCGGGTCTAAAGACAACTACACTATTAAATCTCTGATCATTAAATGAATCTAGAGGGAAGTTCCGAATTACATTCGCATTTGCACCAGCACCAGCATGTTTTAGTTGATGGAATGAAGAAATTACTCCGGTATTTACATTCATAATACGTGCATAGTATGTGTATTGCACACCACCACCAGTACCACCTACCGCACTAGTTACCTGGGCACTTTGATCAATACTAGCTGTCCACTGATTGTAGATAGTAGAGGAATCAGAATTTGTATAATCATATTGTGTAATATTTTTAGTGTTTATACCAAACACTTTAATAGTTTGACCGATTCTCCATGTACCAATATTTTGGTCAACTTGATTACTATCACTGTCCAAGAAATCATCAGCAGTCAAATTTAGTTTTCCATCATTATCAATAGAAACACCAGTTGTTCTGTAAATTGTACTATCGCCAGAAACACCAAAGGCAGCAAGGTTGTTAACATCACCAGTATTTTGAGTAAAATATTCAAGTGCAGTACCTGATTCATTAACTCTTAATAACTGTTCTGGAAGACCGCCAGTTGTAATACCAGTACCACCCTTATTAAGTGGAATAGTAGGAAGATCTGTCGTTTGAAGATTTTGATAACTTAGAGCACGAATCGATCCACCAACATCTAACATTGCCTGAGGATCAGCAACGTTAACACCTACTCTGTTCTCGTTGTTTGCATATGCCTGATTAGATCCATTAATTGATCTTACATGAATTACATCATCATCACCACTTTTAATCTTAAGAACATTATTTGAACCGCCAACTAATAAAGATCCAGAAGAGTAACTTAAGATATCAGTATAATTTGTTCCTGTAGTGAGAATCTTAACTACATTAGCACCAAGAGAAATCTGAGTACCAGAATTTGTACTAGTTAATGTTAGTAAAGAAGCACTATTAACCGAGAGTTGTAGAGATTCAGGTATTGATGTTCTAGAAATACCAGTAGAAAGACCATCACCGAAATAAATTGACGGTACGGTTACTGTTCCATTATTAACTTTTAACCTAGGTGTACTAATTTGTGTAGAATTATCTGATAATGTAAAATTACCAGAAGTTAATGTTACACCACCTAGTCCAACTTCTAAAGCATTTAAATTGCCTGAAGGAGCATTCAGTGTCAGTTTATTTCCACTCGCACTGAAATAATCTGCTCCTGTACCAACCCTAATATTTAAGGTGGACTCTAATGTGATTGGTTGATTGCCAGTGTCAGGTGTTCCAGTTGCGTTTAGATATTGGGTATCAAATTTACCCTCAGTTATAGTGGAATCCTTAATAACACTTGACGTAATTCTAGTTAATGCCATTCTGTGCTTTTACCCTATGTTTTATTTATTAGTTAGCGAGACAGCGAATGTCAATTCTACCATCAACTGCAATAGAACCATTAAAGTATAAGAATGTTCCATCAAAATGATAATCAAAATATGGTTGCTGAATTACTCCATTAACATAAACTACCATACTTCTAGTATTAAAATCAGAAAGATTACTAATTCCACCAACATCAGCATCTCTGGTTGAGTTACTTACATGAGGAGTAGTATCAGAAGCACCATAATAAATAAAGTCCCCTAACTGATTAGTCATTCTATGACCAAAGGAACGAGTAATCGTACCGTTTTGAACACTACCCTGATAAGCAGCAACGTCAATAGTTAACTGAGAACCAGCACCAAGAGTAGTTATAGTATCTTGGTTGTTGGTAGTATTAGCAACGCTCTTAATTGTAATTGTTGTAGAGAATGCTTTTTTAGACAGACCATAAGTTGCACCATCAGGAATACTAACATTACCAACTTTATCAACGCTGAAGACACTATCAGTGCCTACTTTTGCATCAATAATTCTAGATTCAACTGCACCTATTGGACTTGCAGCAACTGCAATTTCAAGCGGTCTATACTCTACACTAGAATCTGACCAATCTTGAGCAATATGCAATCTAGATTGTTTAGTGGCACTAATACCTGGTTGACTCCCAGTAAGTCCTACACCAATATCAAGATTTGTACCAATTCTTTGATTATTAGTTACATCTAAATCATAATTTGTATTGGTATTAGCAATGCCAATGTCAGAACCAATATTTAATGTGTAATCAGTTCCATCCTTATAACTATGAATCTTCTCAACACCGATAATTCCCTGAGTTCTCCACTCATTATCTTCAGTATAGACCCAACCACGGTTACCACCATTCACTGGATTAGTAGTTAATACGGTATCACCCACCACTATGTTACTAGTAAGAGCGTTAACCGAATCACGGTTAATAATTTTAGTTACAATACCATCAGGATTTCTAATCTTAATAGCACTGAAGAAATTATTTTCAGAATCAAACGTAGTGTCTTTGAGGAACGTTACAGGACCCTGGAATGTAGAAGTAATAGTATTACCAGAACCACCAATTACAGTAAGGTTATCCTTAAGAGTCAAAGAGTTAAGTTCACTGATTTCATTACTGGTAGTTTTACCCGTAACAGCATTGATGACAGTGTTACCAATGTAAAGATCACCCTGAGAGTTAAGACCTGAATAGAATGCAATACCACCCTGCTCTTTAAGTGACTGCGAGTACTTAACTTCATCATTAGAAAGTACTTTATTCTGCTTAATTGGGAAACCAGTTGAATAGTTACCCGGACCAAAACCAACATATTCAAATGTATGGTTACCAGATCTAATTGTCGATGGTCTACGAAGTTCTACATCAATAGTATCCGTAGGTCTTCGGGGATTAATAGGAATCTTTCTTACTTCACCACTACCTAGACCAGATTGCATGTTTGTGTTGATTAAATCATGTGCCTCAGAATTACCATTAACAATGTAACTATGATCAACACTAGAAGTTGGACTTACTTCACCTGACCAATCCCACTCAAGTTCATTATTTAAATATTCATCAAAGAAGTAAGAAAGAGATTCTTTAGTAATACTGAATGAATTATCTAAAGATTGATTGTTATTATCTAATCCAGTAGTAGTGTTAACAACACCAATTGTAATTGGATCTGCAATAGAATCTGCAATAATTGGATCATTTATAATATTGTCAATGTTAATTTGTGGATAGATATTATCAATATTCTGACTAAGTTTGAAGGTATTTCCGGGGAGAACTGTTGTACTTACTGGAATAGAACCCTTAAGAACAGTTAAGTAGTAAACACCAGGAACTTCTGGTGTTGTTGCCGTTGCTTTTTTAAATGGAGTTACTTCTTCAACTTCATAAACATAGTAGACCTCATTATAATCATGTCCAGAAATTCTATTATATTTTATATCTTCTTCTACAGGAGTTGTTGAAGTAATGCCATTAAGATTACCCGGAGTTGAATCACTACCAAGTGCCTGTACAATAATATCAACTAAAGTAAATGCAGCATCTCTTACATTAGTACAACCACCAAATACATTAATTAATTGCTCCTGACCAGAAATTGTTTGAGGATTAATAACATTTGGAAGACCGTAGTTACTAGAGTTATTGCCACTGGTATTATTATTTTCAATTGATCCAATAGATGGATTGTTTACTGGAGTAACAGTAACACCATTGTTAATAACATATGTCATTAACTGCTTGAGATAGTTGTCAAGAATGTCTACTGTCGAATCTCTTTCACCCTGAATACCATTAGCACCAGCACCTGTTCCATTAATATAATTGTCTGCTGCTGTAAAAACTTGATCGTTTCCACCATAACGTAAGTTATATGCAACTGCCTCAATAATATTAACTAAATCATCAATACATGACAATCTTTCGCTTGCAAGATTAAGTTCACTGTTACCAGAATTATCTCCAATCCATCTTGCAACTGCCTCATGTGCAAGGAAGTACTTATTAAGAAGCAGGAGGTTTGCACCGTCAGTAAATCTATCACCCCTTCCAAGGATATTTTGACCTCTCTTAACTTGGAGAACATAACCTCGCTGTGGGAACGAGGGTGAAGGATCAGTTGGAGATCCACTTACCGATTGTGATACATAACGCAATCTATAAATCTTATCATCATCAACTCGTTCATCGACAATTCTCTTAATATATGATGTAGGCGTTACCTCAATTTTATTTAAACCATACTTACTATTACCATTAAAAGCACTGTAAATTTGATTTGTTGCACTATCTACATTAATATACCATCCACCTTCCGTATCTGTTTGAGGGTTAGTGAAATCATAATCAAAAACATTTCCAAATGCAGGAGAAATTTCTGCATATTTTTCACTAGTAGCAGTTGCACTTGACGTAGCATATAGTGGCACATAAATGTTATCTTTGATAGTAGATCCATCTTTATCAAGAACTCTACTACCAACAGTAAATTTGCCAACTTTTCTCAACAATCCATCACCAATTTTCAATACACAATCTAAACCAACACCAGTAGATGGAATAGAAATTTCATCACCTGGTTGGAATGAACCATAATCGTTAGTAGCAAATGTTGCATTGGTAACAACACCATTACTAACTGATAAATTAATAGTTTTAGTGTTTGAATCTGTATCTTGAACTTGTACAGATCCTGCAGTAAAATTACTTCCACCACTACTAATTTCTAAGAAATTATCTCTACCTGAGAGATAAATTCTTGTAGGACTAACCGCAGAACCATATGCTTCTGTCTTTAAGGAGTCAATGGATTCATAGTAACTATTAGAAAGAGTAGATTCTACATTTCTTGGTGGAATGATATGTGTAAGTTTACCAAGAGAATCTTTCTTGAATGCTTGATCACTAAATCCAATGGATCTCATCGAATTCATACCAAAATTACTGTTTGAGTTGGTGATGCTCATATCACCCCCATCTTCAGCAATAAAGTGATCTGCGTAACCAACAGCAAACACAGAAACTGCTTGAATTACAGCACGGTTAGATGCTTTAACATGATAACTTCTTTGTGTTGGATTATAGATTGCATCTGGATCAGTGTGTAAGGAATCAGTACCACTTTGAGTAGTAAAAAGAGTGCCGTTATACTTAAGGAAAGCAGTATCATCTTTTTGAAGGCTGATCCCAGTATATTGAGCCACGACCATTGAACGGAATCCAGTTGCTCTGGAACCGTCAGCGTGCATTCCACAAATACCATAAGTAGACCTAAGTGATACATTAAAAATGTATGGTGATGCAGATTCAACGGTATCAATTTCAACCTGGACATTTGCAGAGGGTGAAGCATACTCAACTTGCATCCCATTCGTGCTACCGTCACTATCCCCAGGAGATGCTGCTTCTCTAGTATCAAGATCATTAACTGAATTATTAGTAAGAATGAAAGTAAATTGACTCCCACTGTTTACTGTACTAACTTGTCGTTGTCCAATATAATATGCATTAGTGGTAACATCAGCATTAATTTCTCCTTTAATTGCAACAAAATTACCTGCTGTAAGTTCAAGTTCTTGAGAAAGATTAACAGTTACAATGTTATTATTTCTAGTTACTGAAGTGATATCTACAGCATCTGCCAATGCACCAACAATTCTATTTTCTTGAATTTTTGCTTCAATTTTTTCACTAGAAATAACAGAAATTACATCAGATACTTTTCTATAGAATGTTTTAAGATCATGCAATGATGCATATTCAAATACGGTCAATTTAGTATGAGTAAATTGTAAATCATCAACCAAAGACCATGTTGCTGATGGTTTTGCTATAGAAGATGTATAGACACCTAATGGGTCACCATCAAAAATTGAGAATTGCCAGAAATAGCAACCACCAGTAATTCTGAATATAGCAGATCTACTATTATCATCTTCATACGGAAGATTAATAACAATACCGCTACCAACATTAGTACCGTCATCAACGTCTGTAGAAAGATAATTATGAGGTTTAGAGATTCCAACAGCGATAGTAGAACTACCAGTATTTGTAGAAATATCAGTAATTACTGTTCCTTCTTCAATTTTCAGTCCAGTATCTACTGCAGTGATATTATTTGTCCCAGATGATCCGGGCACAAAAGTATGTGTTGATGTTTCAGATGATGTTCCTACATTAACAGTAATTGTTCCACCTGCTTGGTCTACTGCCTGAATATTAATCGTAGTATCATATGCAGGGTCTGAAGTACGAGGATATGTTACTGTAGAACCATTACCATCAGATAAACAAGTAAATGCAAGAGAATTATCTGCAATACGGATACTGTTGTCTGTAGTTAATGTATGAGTGCCAATATTAAGAATTAACTCACCAGTTGCTGGATTATACTGAGTGCCTGCACCTGCAGTAAATCCATTAATAATTGAATATCCAGCAACACCCTTCTTAAATATAGATCCAATAATAACATCATTAATGTTATTAACACCATCAGGACCATTTGCAACATTACTAATAATTAATTCATTAGGATTAGTATGTGATGCACTAAAAGTAATCTGAGTTGTTTTTTTTAATTCACTAGATCCACCAACAGGAATGTATTTTGGTCTGATCTTTGTCTTCCTAAGGTCCATACCGACCAAAGAAACACCTCTAGGAATAATCAGTCCACCACGGACTGAGTTAGTAATTTTATAAAGATCACCGTACTCTTTGGTTGAATCAGACCAACCATATTGCCCAGAGACAGGACCAGCAGAGAATGGAACTGATGATAAAGCACCAACATACTTTGAATTTGCATCAATTGCATAAGCATAAGATCCAGGACGGTTATCAACAATATGATCGCCAGGATACAGCATAATTGTAAACTGGTCAAACTTATCGTCAGCATTACCTGCACTGACGTATGAATACCTTACTACCTCAAGAACTGCTCTTGCGATTGTCTTAAAGGGTCTTAAAGGCGAGTTTCCTTTATTGTCAATTGCATCCGTCGAATCAAAGTCATCGGGATTGACGTAAATAATTCTTCCTTCAACGGAAGATATAATGTTCTGCAGTCGGGTTAGTGCCATTAAGCCGTCCTAGTATAACACAGATCTATTTCTTAGTTTTATTTATACTCCTTACGAATCTTCTTTACGGACTTCAATTCAGTTTTAATATTTTGATAAGCACACTCGGCATCAATTTTACCCGCAAATTCCATTGCACATATAATTTCTACCTTTTTACCAAATTCACTTAATGCTCGGTCGAATCCATCGTGTT
>ERZ891134.575-NODE-575-length-29707-cov-9.065021_pt1 | contig 29707 bp, 20 predicted proteins | sample MGYA00520888_ERZ891134 | MGnify/ENA primary metagenome ERZ891134 (study PRJEB32303, sample SAMEA104408692) | aquatic metagenome | biome: Brackish water; feature: Coastal; material: water | place: Baltic Sea | collected 2014-10-23 | depth 10 m ... | reverse complement strand
AGAAACCTGCTTCAAAAGCCAAGAAAGCGAGTAAATCTACCAAGAAACCAGCATCAAAGGATGATAACAAGGCTGAGGCAGAGGTATTCGACTTCGAAGAAGATGATGAGGACCTTTTCTGACCTCGTGATTTTCCAAGCATAAGCAAATCAATATTTTTCTGCGTGATTATCGGTAACTAACATAAGCGAAATACAAATCGCAAGATTTGGTCATCATGGCACACATCGCGATTCTTGGTCTTGGAAATTGGGGTACTGCGGTCGCAAGAATGTGGCTTTTAGACGGTCATAAAGTAAAAGGCTGGACTATTGAACAAGAAGTCTATGAATCTATTACTATGGATGGAATCAATAAAAAGTACCTGCCAGACCATTCTGTTGAAGGATTAGAAGCAACTATGCGAATCGATGAAGCACTAGATGGCGTAGAGATTGTCGTTCTTGCTGTACCTTCTTCGGTGATACTAGATGTGGTTGATGATATAATCCCACATCTAAGACCTGGACATGTTCTTATTGACTTGGCAAAAGGCTTAGCACCAGGCAAACGGTTAATTTCAGAAGCAATAAATGAGAAGTTAGTTGCGGCTAATAAGAGTAATACGCTAGCTGTAGTAACTGGGCCAACTATTGCTCCCGAAGCTGCTGGTGGAGTAATAACCACCGCACTTGTTGCTAGCGAGGATGAATCTGTAGCAAAGCGTCTTGCTGAAACCCTAACCACACAGACGTTCATTCTTCACTCGGCATCAGATCCTGTTGGTGCAGAACTCTGGGGTGCATTCAAGAATGTCATAGCCCTAACTTGTGGACTTGTTGACGGCCTCAAAAAGATTGGAAGTTTAGGCGGTGACAACCTCAAAGCCGCGATTTTCATGGCTGGTTTTAAAGAAGGATGCTTATTATTACCGCAACTTGGCGCTAAAGCTGAAGTTGCCTTTGGTCCGGCCGGACTTGGCGATTTGTACGTTACCGCAACTTCCCCATACGGCCGAAATAGACGAATGGGTGAAAAATTAGGCACTGGTTTAACCGTTGATGAAGCATTAGCAGAGATGACTATGGTTGCCGAAGGCGTTAGAGCAGCACGAATGTTCATCAAAAGAGCTGAAGATGAAAGTATCGAGGTCCCCTTCACCACAGCAATCAATACTCTGCTTGATGGCGATATTGATGCAGAGGAATGCTGTCGAAGAATCGTAGGCCTAAATTGACTGGTTTTTGAGTCGGTGTTGTTTTGTACATCATCGCCATCAGGGTATCATGGCGGATGATTTGACTGAACTTGAAGCGAGACTCTTTGAGTGGATTCGACAATCTGATTTTGATTCAATGCCATGGTCCACTGCAGGTGCAGCAAAGGCATTTAAGGTCAAGAAAGATGAAATTTACGAAGCAGTGGCCGCTTTGACAAGAAAGGTTCCTGAAAGAATTCAAGTATTCTACAAAGAAGGTTCAGTTCATATTGCTGCAGAATAATTACTCACTCTTCTTCCTTTTTCGAATACATTTCTACAGCCATAGAAGGTGGTAAGATAACACTCCACCACTTAGGTCGCTTCACGTCTCCTTCTTCTGTTACAAAAGAACGAATCAGCATAGAGATTAGATCTATTATTACCACGACGACAAAAACTACAATTAGCAAGGCAAATGCCTTATTGTAATCAAATGGTGGATTGATGTAATTGTCGATGTACATGCCGATTCCTCCAGCACCAACAAGACCTAAAACCGCTCCATGCCTTACGTTATATTCGAACATGAATAACAATTGACTCAGAAGATGATTACTAGATTCTGGAATTACTACATGGAATAATTGCTCAGAATGTGTCAAACCCATTGCTAAACCAGACTCTAACGGTGCGTTATGAACTCCTTCCATGGCCTCATACTGTAGTTTGCCTAAATATCCAATAGTGTACAAAGTCATGGCTAAAATCCCCGGCAATGGCCCAAAACCGAGGGCAATTGCAAATAATAAAGCCCAAATTATACTGGGCAGACTTCGTAGTCCAGCAAGTAAAACTCTTGCCGGCATTGCAATTGGCAGTGGAGCCATATTATTAGCTGCTAAAGAGGCAATTGGGATTGAAAAGAAAAAACCTATCAAAGTGGCAACAAATGCCATTTTTATGGTGACTACCATTCCTGTCCAAGCCTTAGAACAAAATAATTCAATGTTTTCATCACATACATCGCCATTGGGTTTGTGTAATGTACCATCTGCCCAAACCTCAGCCTCTAAAACCGACCAATCGGGGGGCAATAGGTCTTCACTGAAGAATGTCTGTAACTTTTCAGGTGCACCTTCTATTTGACCCCAATCGTCAACTAAGTCATCCAGAGATAGCCAAGCAAGAAGTATTAACGAAATACCAATGAAAAATAATTTCTTATTGATTGGAATCACCTTCCTCAATCAAATTATTATCGATTATTCGCCAAATTCTATCAGCAAGTTCAATCGCTCTTTCTTCATGGTGTTCAATCAATACTAAGGTGGCTCCAATTTCGTCAACAATCTCTTTAGTGGCGGCAATTATAGAATTTACATTCTCTTTATCGAGTTCTCCTAAGAATTCATCAGCAAGGATAATTCTGGGTCTTTGGACAAGGGTTCTTGCAATAGCAACCCGCCTTTGTTGGCCTCCAGATAGAATTCTAACAGGTTCATCTGCAATATCTAAAATTTTCAATGCTCTCATGGCATTATCCATATCTTCTTTGAGTTTCTTATCTAGAGGGAACCAAAATGGATACCACCTAGATCTTCTTGTTCTTGCCCCTAATGCGACATTACTCCTTACTGTAGAGTGCCTTACTAAACCAAGTCGCTGTGGTATGTATCCTATTCCACCTCTTTTAGGATAGTTATGAGATATCTCACCAGACAGAGGCCGAATTAAACCTGCTATAGTCCGCATCAAAGTAGTCTTTCCAATTCCAGATGAGCCTAAAATTGCAATAGTATCTCCAGGATAAATAGTTTTGTTAATATCAGATACCAATGGTTTGTTATAGCCTACAGATAGACCTCTAAGAGTTACACTCTCAGGGTCTATCTGCTGAACCTCATCACCGCCTCGAAAGGGGTATTTATCGACTAACAAGTCACCATCACCAAGTCTCCGTAGAATTATTCTATTTAGAGCAAGTAGGTCATTCTTGTTCAGATGTTTCTGCATCTGTAATCCCATACTTATCTGAAGAGTGATAATACTCAGACAGACCTGGTACTGAACCTAGAAGATCAGAGTAACTTGCAAGATGATTTTGACTGTTTCCAGCTTTCAATCCATAACCTTTCGAAGTTACTGAAGACAGTATCTCTCCACCACATTGATTCATCGGAATATCAGCAACTTGGTAGGTTGCTATGTTGTAACATCCCGTGTAATTTTGACCATCCATTGGGTAGTCTTCAACCCACATCTCATCATTCCAACTTAACATTGCATTCAATATTGCATTGCGAGTATGTACATCTAAAAGTTCAGGGTTATACATAACAGGATGGCTCGGGGATTGGCCAAATGAAGGCAACTGAATGTATTGGTCCATTGCAAGACACCAATCTTCATTTTCCGAGGCATTCTCTGCACCACAGTATTTTTCAACTGTACTGAAATCATCTCCCTTAGCAAAAGCAACATCCCCGTATCCTTCACTCAGACACTCAATAGCACCGCTATATCCAGAATATAAGGCACCAGAATCAGGAATTGATGCCGGATTTCCATTACTTGCTGAGCCATCGAAATGGTTGTCAATAGTCGTTCTAAGTGAGTTTACATCTGTATTATCTCCTACAGCAGTAACATATCCGTTCTTTATCAGATATCCCATTGGCATCAACATTCCAGCAGATTTTAGCCATCCTGTGTGACAAGAGGTCTTACCTGCCATCAATGCAAACGGATCTGTGGAGTCATCTCCATCCAAGTGAGCATTAGCGATATCTGAACCGCTTAGAACCCATGCAGATGCATTGTAGTGTGTCGCTCCTTCTGCGGTTGTGGTTTCAACAGCCAATACAGAAAGTCCATATTGTTTCCAACCAATCCAAGCAGGACCGCCTTCCATGAAACCAATATCTGCATTACCGAATCTTAATGCTTGAATAATCATTCCTTCAGAAGATACATCATACAGATTAACATTAACTCCAAGATCGGATGCTAATCTATCTGCCATTCCTTGAGCATTGGCATTCGCACTAGCATCATCAGCCAAATAATATGCAATATTAATTGTGGATTTTAGTGGAGAGGTTTGTGAGCCATTTGTGAAAGCATTTCCATACTTACTGGAAATACCTGGGATGTTTTGAAGCGCTGCTCCATATGTTCCCAGATGTGTTTCAGCATCGGTAACAATCATAGCACTTGTTCCCAAGACATTGTCAAGAATTTCTAGACCATTGGTATCATCTTTCATTGCTACAAGTGCATCTTGAATCAATGTCACTTTGTCTGCTACAAGGACATCACTGTTATACATGACAGAGTGACTGGGAGAAGAACCAAATTTCGGTAGAGCGACATATTGAGTCATGTCTAAACACCATGCTTGGTTCAGGGTTGTATCCTCATTAGCACAATATGAAGCAACTGTCGAATCCTTAGCAAACGCTACATCTCCATAACCAGTACTCAAACATTCAACGGCTCCACTATATCCTGAGTACAATGCGCCACTTTCGGGAATAGATGCTGGATTTCCAGCACCTGTACTTCCATCAAAATAATTGTTGATAGTTGTCCTAAGAGTCTCTGTATCCGACATATCTCCCTGTACAGTTACATATCCATTACCAATCATATAACCCATTGGCATTAGCATACCTGCTGATTTTAACCAACCTGTATGGCAAGAAGTCTTACCAGCCAGTAGTGAAAACGGATCTGTAGAATCATCATTATCAAGATGAGCTACTGCCATGTCAGAACCTGCTTTTACCCAAGCATGTGCATCGTAGTAGGCGCGTCCATCACTTTTTGTGTCAGCAGCCATAACGTCTAGACCATATGCATTCCAGCCAACCCAAGCAGGTCCGCCATCAATATTCATGGCAATATCAGCGTTGCCAAATCTAAGTGCTTCCATAGCAATCCCTGAACTTCCAACATCGTATAATGAAACATCCATACCTAACTTATCACAGAGATAATCGGCAATCTGTTGAGGATTGGACAAATCTGTATCTGTCAAATCTTCTTTTATTTCATAGGCTATTTTTAATTCATCTCCGCTACAATTATTTGTCGAAGAGGTGGATTCATCATCACTACCAATACAACCTGCCATAGCAGTAGTCACTATTAGTAGTATCATTAGGCTTGATTTTGCAATTTTTGTTTCCAACATTTTATCACCCTTTTAGGGTAGCCGAAAAGTGATCCATATATATTCTTTAGGTTTCCCTAAAAAAGCAAAATTCTGAAATTGTACCGTGATTTAGCTTTGATTGTGCCTTTTACAAACTTATCTCGATATTGAACTTCATTTCTATAACATAAGCGGAACTATAAATGTCATTATTCTCATTCAAATCAAAAACCATTAGATCATTATTCCAAACGCTTTTATTATCAAAAATACTAATAATAAATTAAAACAATAATGATTATTTTTAAGATAGCCACTGTGAAACTAGGCTTTCAGCATACCTGTCTTGAGTTATGCCAGTATGGCCGATAGGTCGAACTATAACAAGTAAATTTACCTCTCCACCCCAAGATCCCTTTGCTGCACAAAATACTTCTCCAACTTTTATTCCATTAGGATCTGAACTCAAGGTTAAACTCCGTAAATCATACAGCCTAATATCCAATTCATGGTCACCTGTTGCTGTTTGAAAGGTATGTTTGGCCTTATCTTCAATGGCTAATAATTTCATTTCTTCCGCATCGATATTAAACACAATTTGCTCATCAAGCAGTTGAATAGCTTGGTCCATTCTTGATTGCTGCATGTTGAACGTATCGGCAATATTTAATGTTGAAGAGGCAAGAGATAATTTGGAAAACTGATGCGATGTCCTGATGGTCAAGGATTGCACAATTTCTACATTTAACCCCCCCTCATCAGGTAGCATTAGCCAAGTATATTGCTTGCCAGCAGGATATATTGGGGCACTGGGATTTTCTGTAAAAAGTGGCTCGCCCCATTCATCAGGCGATTTCGGTTCGGAGGTTGGAACAAAGCCACCCATCAACAAAACCACCACCATGGATACTGCAGCATAGGCTCTTATTTTGCCAAATTCTTTCCATGAAGCCCGACCTGCAGGGCTAATTGTTGATAGTATCAGAACTAGAGGTAAAATTACCAATATCCCATAAGGAACAATCCACAAAAAGATTACACAACCCATCAAAAATTCGAGCCCATATTGCCCGTAAGCATTGCGATAATCCAACTCAGAATCATCGCTGGAATATCTGTGTTTTAGATAAACAACAGCATAGACCACAGCCACCATGGACAATGAAACTAATACTGAGCCAAGCACCTTAATCACCTACAGGATTTGGTTTTAGGGCAAGAAGGTTTGCTTTGATTGAGATAATATACGGTAGTTTGTCAAGCATGAACAGATTAGCGGTGTCATGGCGGAAGCGGCGCTCGAATTAATCGAGGTAACATTTCGCCACAAAATCTCATCACCCAGATTTTTGAACCCTTGGAATAAGCGACAAGGACCCGGAGTATTCTCGTTGAGTCTTACCTTACCTAAGGGCAAAATCCTCGGACTTGTTGGACCAAATGGTGCTGGTAAGACCACCTTGCTGCGTCTATTAGCAGGAGTAATACCATTAGATAGCGGCACGATTAGACTTAACGGAGATGACCTAAATCAAAGCCCTGAAGCGATGGATTATTTGTTGCGCTGTAATGTTGGACATATGCCAGAACAAGTCAGGTGGAACGGTTCTGAAAGCGTGTTGGAAACCATGAAGTTATTTGCCGAAATGCGAGAAGGCAATGTCGACTCAAAAAAATTACTCGATTTAGTAGGGCTCTCTTCTAAATTAAATGATGGATTAGACACTCTAAGCCAAGGAATGCGTCAACGCCTTAGCCTAGCAATATCATTAATGGGTTCACCCAAAATATTGCTTCTAGATGAACCTTTCAACGGACTAGACCCGGTTGCTGCAAAGTCTGTTGAAAAGATGGTTAAGCAACTCGCTGAAAATGGAGTAAGTATCATTATTTCATCGCATCATGTTTCTGGCATGAATGGTTTTGTTGACCGCCTAGCATTAATCCACAAAGGCCAAATTGTCGCTGAGGGGCAAATTTCAGAAATTGAACGTGATTTAGGATTAAATGATAGAGTTGAAATTGGCGGAAAAGGCGATTTACCTGACTTTGAGAAATTACTCAATAAGAACAGTAAATTGATTTCATCAAATTACACGGATAATAACTGGAAGGCTATGATTTTCCAGCCAGACGCTAAACTAATGTCTAGAATTTTAAATAATAAGCATAACATCGATTTTTGGCAGCCAAAAGCACCAGATATTGTTGAGATGCTGTGCAATGCAACTGGCTTAGAAATAGAAGAAATTGGCATGGACATTAATCAGGTTACAATGCTTCCCTTGAAAATTAGAGGTGAGGAAGAATGATGTTGATTTCAGCTGAAATTTACGCAATTGCACGGCGAATTTGTGTTGCAAAATGGAAATCTAATCGAATGATAATCATGTTACCAATCCTTATTTTGTTTATTCCCGGCATGGCATGGGGGTTTTCAGACCCGGATGTAATGCTGCCTGGAGGGATAACTCCGGATAATGTGCCTGAAGTTTTGTTTTACACCAGCTTAGGTGTAGTTTTTGCTGGTACAATGTGCGGTGTGTTACTGTCATTTGATGGCATAAGTCGAGACAGATTTAGTGGTGTTTTAGAAGTGAAACTATCTCAACCAATGCCGCGAAAAAGCCAATCTGTTGGTATCGCATTGGGCTACTGGGCTGCAATATTAATTCCAGTCTGGACTTTATGGCTGTTCTCTACAGTAATTGCAATGTATCGCTTGGAAGCATCAATAGAAATTATTGACATAATTATTTCTTTCACCTCCGTTGGATTGGTTTTGCTGTGGTATGTTTTGTTTAGTTTGATTGCTTCAACATATTCCAAAGATCAGGGTACTTCGATCGCCTTTGGTGTCGGAATGTGGTTTTTGTTTACCTTTTTATGGGCTTTAGTCACCTCTATGGTCGCTTTTGCCTCGGGAGTAGAAATTGGAGAAGTCAATAATAGTGAGATGATTAAACTCGAAGGTTATCTCGACCTTCTTTCGCCAAATGGGGTATTTCACCATTTATTAGAAACTACACTAGATGATGTTGACCGCGGTGTCCCTAGGTTGATTTCTTGGTTGTCTGCGTTGATTTGGACCTCCATACCTTGGTATTGGTTCAAATTCCGCCTTAGCCAAATTAAACCATAAACGGCTATTTGTCATTATGTAAGCCAAAGGGTATTAGACAAGCAGACCATACCGATAGGCATGGCAGCAAGACGTAACTATGTTCCCGCCACCGCGATTACCATGTTCATTCTAATGCTCTCAATGAGCATGTCCTCAGCTATCAGCAGCAATGAACTAACAATTAACGAAGCTCAAAATACTGAAGCAAGGCAAGGCAGTGATGGTCTTTCTGATGTTGACTGTTCAGGATATACCTTCGAAGATTTGTTCGATTACAATTTTGCTCTATTCAACATCGATATTGAAGAGGATTGGGCTAATGCTGGAATGACAGCAACCGCATACGTAAACGGCAGTAACTCTGCAACTGTACGTGACAACTTAGATGAATTATTTGATGGCGCTCCTGGCGGCAATAATGATTGGCTTAGCACTGATGAGCGTGAGGCGGTAAGAGAGATTGGTCCAATGTGTATCGAAGACATGGATACCAGACTAGGTGTAAGAGAAGGAGTCCCCCACCGAACTGCCAGTGGCGTTGATTGGAATGACATGGAATTCGTTGAATCTGGAATCGCTCTAGATGAAGTTGACTTAATTGCCCCTAACCACCCTGATGAGCGTCAGTGCAGTAACTTTGGTGCATCTGCTGACTGTCGAGAAATTCCGACTTATGCAACTGACGATTTGCAAATAACTATGTTTGTCAAAACTGGTGAAGAGGCGAATATGAGGTTTGACCAACTGCCAAATAAGGGAGTTTCAGACTTTACCTTGGCGCTAAATGTAACGAATATGACTAACGCAGAATTAGTTTTGACTTTCCCCGCCTTACAAGGGCTTAGAATTGCTAATTATTCAATGGAAGATGATGGTGTGGCATTACAAGAAGGAGTTGACTATGTTGCACCTACTGAAGAATTCCTGCCAGATGGCAAACTAAGAATATACCAATCTGTTGACTATGAAAAATCTCTATGGCCAATGGGTCGTAACCTATTCATTGACTTTACCACCGCTGAACCAGAATCTAACGATATACCCCAATGGACATCTTATCATCCAAATAATAATTCAATAATTCCGTTAATGACCGGAACCGAATACCTCACTGTTGCTGCCGATGATTTAGCAGACTGGGCTACTGATTCCAACGGTTGGAATCTAGACTGCACATTTACTGACGCTGGATGGAGTGCGAGGCAGGACGAAACTGGTAACCTACTGGTTACTTCTCCTTCAGGAACCGCTTCAACTGTGGCAACCTGCGGAATTGTCGACCCATTTGGCGCTGTAGCTGTAGAAACTCTTGATTTCACCTTTGGCCAACCATTTACCGCCACAGCAGACATCACCGATGGTGAAAACATCGAATTTACTGTAACACCCACTGGATTAGTGGCTGAGATGACAGTTAGTGCTCATGCTCACCAAGACGGAAATATGGGCTCCGTGAGATCTTCAATGGCTAGTAACCAACCGGTAACAATTGCCTTACCTATGGATGGGCTAAAGCCCGGTATGGTTATGATAATGGGGTCTGCAAGTGCCAATAATATGATGAGTTTTGACTATATGTTAGACTATGGATTAGAGAAACAAAGTCTCCCACCAACTGTAACCCTAAAGATGAGTTTTGATGGAATGAATGCAACATGGGATGCCACTGGATTACAATTCACCCTAAAGGGAACGGTTTCAGACCCTGATGGTGAGCAAGTTTCAATGTCTCTTCAATTGTGTGGGGCTGAAGCAACTGATTTCACCAAGGTAGGTATTAACTGGGAGATTGATGTGTCAATAGCCACTTGTGTACTTCAAGAAATTGCCACATATGACATCATCATAACTGTCACAGATGAATCATCGGTAACCACTACCCTAGAAATAAATGTAGCAGACCCCAATGCTGTTGATGATTCTAATGACGAATCTACCAGCGACAGTGATAGTGGAGACGACAGTAGTGCGCTACCAAGTGTATCACTATTAGCAACATTAAGCGTCACTCTTCTTGGCGCTGCATTTGCCAGAAGAAAGCAGGATCTTTGATTTAACAAAGGATGTATTATCATGTTCATTGGTTCAATTGATTCACACAGCCACGAAGGTGGTTTACTCGCCTCATTTACTGGTTCTTCACCAGCACTTGGTTCAATAATTGTTAGTTCTGATGATGGAACCTACATTGGTAAGATTGATGCTGTTTTAGGCGGTACTGAATCCCCTATCGCCCACATCGCCCATCTTGACCGTAAAATGGATGCTAGCCAATTCATCGGCATTGATGTTAAAATACGGCCCAAAGTAGAGCGTGAGGATCGGTTTGAGAGATCTCGCGGTGACCGAAGCGACCGACGCCGTAATGATGACAGAGGTGGAAGGCGAGATGATAGAAGAGATTCTCGACGAGATAATCACAGAGACTTCGGCGGAGACAATCGACGTGGTAATGACAGGGATAACCGCCACAGGGGAAATGACCGCAGAGATTCTCATGGAGACAATGATTGGGATTGTCCAAAATGCAACAATTCTAACTTTGCTAGAAGAGTAGAGTGTAACAGATGCGGCGCTCCAAAGCCTGGTGGTGGAGACTCTGGCGACAGAAGAAACTCTCGGTATGACTCTCGCGCGCCAAGGAGAGATGATCGTCCAAGACGAGATTCTCGAGATAGAAATAATAACAGGCCAGAGCGAAAGACATTTACTGATAATGATTGGGAATGTAAAAAGTGTAATAACTCTAATTTTTCATTTAGAACTGAATGTAATCGCTGTGGAGAACCTAAGCCAGGCGGTGGAGGGAATAACAGAGACCGAGGACCACGCAGAGACGACCGTTCAAGTAGAGATAGACGTGGAAGCGATAGAGGTAGCGGTCCACGCAGAGACGACCGTTCAAGTAGAGATGGAGGCGCACGCAGAGAGCGTGGGCCAAGTAGAGATAGTCGTGGAAGCGACAGAGACCGTGGACCAAGAAGAGAAGGAGGTGGGCGCGGAGAGCGAGACCCAACCGTTCGCAAATTCCGTCGTGCTAGAGGCAAATCATCAGGTCATGCTCACAACAGAGGACCACAACCCCTTGATACCCGTCCACTTAGAAGACATAGAGATGATTAAGTAATTCACTCACGAGCCTAGGTACATGAGTGCTGAAGATCACTACCTTGATGCGATAGAAGCTCTTGATAATGGTAACAGAGAAGAGGCTTTGATTCAAGCCTATAAAGCAGTAAAAATAGATCCTGAACATGCTGATGCATGGCAGGTTATTTCGGACTCTCATCTAAACCCAAATGGACAACCTGATAACTTAATTGATGCATCAAAATCATTGAATGCGGTAAAGAAAATAGTAAACCTAGACGCCTCCAGAATTGATATGTGGGTAAGGGGAGGTAGATTACTCGCTGACGAATTAGGATTGATGATTGATGCCCTTGATTGGTGGCAAGAAGTTCGCCATCATGCCCCAGATGAAGTCACTCCGTTGATTGAACAAGCTACTATCATGGCTGACTTAGGGCTATATCAGGAGGGCCGAGAGAGAATTGAGACCATATTAAACGAAAATATGGATGTAGCAACCAGCCAATACGGTAGAGTCCACCAATTGCTTGGATTATTCAATTCAGCGATACAACAAGACCAAAATCAATACTTCAAGCCATGGGAAAAGCGCCACCCTGGTTGGTTAGCAATCGAATCCAAAATGCGTAAGCCGCCGGTTTCGGAAACCTTCATTTTCATGTTAGTCACTGTGCCAATTCTATTTGGTGTTGTCATTTTATCAAACATGTTAGCAGGGGAAGGTTTTACTGCTTTTTGTCTTACTTCAATCGTCATCTTTGTGGCAGTGATCGCCGGTATGAGGTTTACCAAGAATATGTTCAGAAGCATTAATCGGCCTGCTTTTAATCTACTTAGGGCAATGAACTTTGAGTCTTCTACCGGGTATTCAATTATCTCTGAAGAAATTAAGACTTCGGTATTGTATATGTATATACTCCAGCGCAAGCCTATTGCTTGGCAGGAGAGAATGCTATTGATTGTTGAAGAAAGCACTCCACTACCTAAAAACTGGAAGTTGGAGTTGCCAGATTTTGAGTCACACCTAGACGAAATTGGCTATATTGAAGATGGTGATGAACAATCACCATTCTGGGAAAATGGCGAAGTAGCAGAGCCACATGAAGAGGAATAATCACGTTCCTGCGTTGTAATCATCCAAGTAAGCTGCTTGCTCGGGGGTTAGAGAATCAATTTCAAATCCAAGTGTTGCAAGTTTTGTAGTTGCAAGACCTTGGTCTTGTTCAGTTGTGATATCATACACTACTGGTTGCATATCCTTACCTTCTTGGGCTAGGCGGCAAAGCGCTAGGTACTGATTAGCAAACGACATGTCCATTACTTCTGATGGATGTCCTTCAGCTGCAGCAAGGTTGACAAGGCGACCGTCTGCAAGCAAGAAAATTTTCCTGCCATCAGTCATGGTATATTCGTTGTTATTGTCACGAATGGTTCGCTTACTGGCAGCCAATCCTTCCAATTCTTCGATGTTTATTTCACAGTCATAGTGACCTGTGTTGGAAATTATCGCACCATCTTTCATTGAAGCAAAATGTCGCTCAACAATTATGTCTTTCATTCCAGTTGCTGTACAAAATATGTCACCTAGGGCAGCGGCTTCGTCCATTTTCATGACCCTAAACCCGTCCATTACTGCTCTTAGAGCAGGTAGTGGATCTATTTCAGTAATGATTACATTGGCGCCCATTCCGTGAGCCCTCATAGCTACACCTTTACCACAATGTCCGTATCCTGCAACAACAAAGGTTTTGCCAGCAATTAACACAGAAGTGGCTCTAAGTATTCCATCGATTGTTGATTGACCGGTTCCGTATACATTATCGAAATCCCACTTGGTAATAGCGTCATTAACTGCGATAACTGGATATTTCAAATCTCCAGCCTTACCCATTGCCCGTAATCTATGAACTCCGGTTGTGGTTTCTTCAGTCCCACCAATAACTCCGGCTGCATATTCTTCCTTTTCTCCGTGAACTCGAACGATTAGATCGGCTCCATCATCAAGAGTAAGAGTCGGATTGAATTCCAGCGTCTTGTCGATACACCAATAAAAATCATCAACGCTCTGGCCATGCCAAGCATGGATAGAATATCCTTCTTCAGCAAGCCATGCTGCAACATCATCTTGAGTTGACAATGGATTACAACCAGACCAAGAAATCTCTGCACCGGCGGCGGCTATTGTTTCAATCAAAACTGCGGTTTCTTTGGTGACGTGAAGACATCCAGCAACTCTCATTCCTGCTAGTGGTTTAGTCTTTAGCGCCTCTTCTTTTAGCGCTGATAAAACTGGCATTCTGGCTCTTGCCCAATCTACTCTTAATGACCCGGATTCTGCCAGATTCATATCTGCTACTGTGTACTTGTCAGTCTTGTCCATGGGCGACGCTACAACCGGTCACTTTTGAACTCATTGACTAATTGCCAAATCAGATTCAAAAATGATGTTATCCTTGTTGTTGAATGTATGCTGCTGCATATTGTTGTGCATAGGCTGCGGCAGTCTGCTCATCATAACCTTGAGTGATGAACTGCTGGTAGTATTGTTGGTATGCAGCATCCATCGCTGGGTTGGTAGCTGCTGGGGCTGCTGCTTGAACGGCTTGTTGTTGTTGAGCGCCTCCGCCAGTGAGTCCCGCTTGAGCTGCATATTGTGCTGCATACGACCTTGCAGTGTCTTCAGGGTATCCTTGAGCGATTAGTTGTTGGACATATTGCTCAACAGGGTCTTGTTCTTGGAAAGCCCCAGTTAGGCTGAAGTCTTTGTAATCTCCATCCATACCATCTCCTCCGCTTCTTCTTAGGAATAACAGTGTCAAGATGACAATTAAGACCAATACAACAGCCCCAATACCAATGAACATGAAATTACTATCTGACTGAGCACCATCACCTCCATCGTTAGATGATGGAGCAACCCATTCGCCGTTTTCTAAAGAGTAATCGCCATCCCAATCACATTGACCGTTGATAAACACCCAATCACCTTCCGGATCCGCTAGTATCACTTCATCCGGAACAGATACTCCACGGCAAATCGGCAGTGACAAAGTAATGGTATCTGGATTGTATAACTGGACATAATCTGGATCGCTTAGAGAGAGTTGTTGTTCTGTAACCCACCGCTTTTCGGTATCTTTAGTGGGATCGAATTCGTAAATTCTTATGTAAATTATGACATCTACTGGCTTGTCAGAGTGGAATCTGTCGATATCTAAACTCAAGTAAAATGTGTCCCCTGTACCAACTGAGTTGTCTAAAACTGCTAATTCTTTTGTACCCTTAGCGAGTTCTAGTACTCTTGCGTCAGTTTCGTCTAATAGTGACTCATTCCAGGTTATCTCCACGTATGCATCGGACTCATCAGAACCTCCATTAACAAATCCTGAAAGGTTGTAGAATGAACTAGTATAACCTTGTTGGTCGCCCCAATTAGTGAAGTCAATAACCGGAGGTTCATCGCCAAAGCCTTGTGGTTTGACATCGAAACAGAATTCCATGTCATCATCCCACTTACCGGATTTATCGTAAACCGTTAGTTTAATCTTGATAGGTTGGATTGGTGATTCTGTATTAGGGTTATAAGTTAGATTTCTGCCAGCGTATGATTCGCCATTCTGGTCAACTCCGTATCCACCAAATGTGTATTGCCAAACACCCAAGCTTGCTTCATATTGGATGTAAGTATTGGCATTGACGTTAATTGCTGCATCCCATGGCTTGTCAAACAGAACTTCCCATTCATACCTGTCAATTCCGTTACCTTCTAATGCATCAGGGTCAGATGAATTAAAGGCATTGAAATCAATTGGTAGTTGGCCGCTTTCATCTAGAGTAATCTCATACTTAGGGTAATTATCTAGACTGGAACAGGTTCCGACATACTCGATGTTGTCTGCATAACTGTCTTTCATAACCACATAAGCATCGGCAATTGGGTTAAACGCGTCAGCATTTGCATCATTGGTTTCAACAATCACAGATAACATCCTCGAGTGGCCGTTATCGTCATGTAGCCAAAGAGTAATTGTCCATTGCTCTCCTTGTTTACATTCCCCTTGAGTCCCAATTGACTTACAGAAGTCCATCACAGGTGAGGATTCAGTTTCAAACAATGGAGAGGTGTAGTGGTCTATTTGACCTGGAGCCATGGTTCCTAAATCCCAAGACGTTGGTCCAGAAATCAGCCAATCGGTTTGCAAACTTACTTGTGCATCAGATTGGTAACTAAACGTTAATTGAGCATTGCTCTTCATGTAAACTGTGGCATATCCAGCACCAAGTGCAGGGTCAGGAACTACACCATCAATCAAGATATCAGTACCGTCTCTCATTTCACCAAATGGATTTGGATAGTCATTTACATGATATGCCAATACGTTACTAAGCAAAGCAAAGTCTGAACTTGATGCGTTACCTGACTTTGACTCTAGATCGATTGTGGAAACAATAATTCCACCTTGACCATAGCTACAAATCCCCAACAGAACATCTTCAATGTCTGTTGAATCACGAATAATTGGTTGGAAACTTGCCACATTTTGGTTGCCTGAGCAAATCTTAGGCACGTCAGAAGTTGCTTCACTACCAATGTCAAGTACTGAGTCGGCAACTGGAGTGAATACCTCAAACTTTTCAGCGTCAATATTATCCATAATTGGGTGGAATTCGTCGTAAACTTCCATATCAGCATATGTTATTTCAGCACCATTGGTTTTGTCAGCAATTACCAAGCCAAGTGGTAATCTTGGTTCGACATTTGTTCCAAGACCATAAGTTTGAGTTCCATGTGGCGCCAAATGCGCTTGTATTGTACCACCACTGCTCATGAAATTAACCAAGACTTGCTTTCTGTCAACATTGCTTACTGTATCAGATATGGTCTTGTAGTAGGCTTTTCCATCATCTTTTGCAGTGTTGAAATCTTGCCATGGTAAGACAATCTTATCAAAGTTAGTAAACCAGTTAGTCTTGAAATAATCATCCCAATCATTCATGGCAAATTGAGTGTAAGACATACCATTAGCCGCAATGTCTTCAATGATTCTAGATGTACCGCTGGTTTTATCAGACAATATCGCGATATCGACCTCATCGGCAAATGTTGCGTAGAAGTATACTGGATCTCCGGATGGAGTACCGTCATCTAGCTGAGCACGGTAACTAATGTTGTATGTATGTCCGTCTTGATAGCCAGACCATGGAGTAAACAAGAGGTCAACCCTTTGTCCATTCAACAGAGATTGTGCTGGTCCTGCACTTACACTGTGAGCAAGAGAGCCTGTGGTCTCGTCAAATACTTCCATGTAAAACACATAATCTCCTTCAAGCACTCCATTTGTTGCAGTCATCTCCCAGTTGTGAGTCAGAGAACTATCAATTGGTAGAACACAATTTAGCCTAACCTCATCCAAACAAGCCAACCTCTTAGGTTGACTCAAAACAATGTCTACTGATTTAACGTCAAATATAACGCGCTTGATATTATTCGCAGTTGATAATTCATCATTTCCGTACCAGTTGGTACCAACTGTAGTATTATCAAAGATAGTCTCTACTTCAATCATGTATACACCGGACACGAAATCATGCTCAGCAATTAGATCTGTCGAAGAATCTTCAGCATCTACGGAGGTTCTACTTATTGTGTATGAGTTGTCCTCAACGAAAGTAAATTCTTTCAAAGTGATATTGTTTATTCCAACACCTTTGAAACCATCATTTATGCCGTTTCTTCCATCATCATCTGAAAAGAAGTCAAAGTTCAAGTCTACTGTGGAGTCTGCAAGTGAAATACATTGTGTAGCCCATTCACTGGAATCTGGAGAAGTTGTGTTCAAGACATACAAATGTGTCAAATCAAGAGTTGTTGTCTTGACCAACCTATCGGAATTAAAGAATACGTTCCAATTACCGCTAAGTCCGTCAGTCGTCCTTGGATCGCCAATGTATTCAATTTCCTCAAAGTCAATTGGATTAGTTTCGTTAACTATCCCATTCCCATCTTCATCTATTTGGCAGGTTCCGTCCTCGTTGTAATCATTCCATTGCCCGTAAACAATAGCTGTATTATCTGTTGAATCCTTGGTGAAGTCAACCGTCACCGCCATGTAATCACTGGGTTCGATATTACCTTGCGAGTCTACTTCAAAGAAGGTATCAGCATAATACTCAAACGACAGAGAAACGAAATCGCTTTCTAAGTCTTCTAGGTCGATATCAGTAATAGTCATTGTTTCATTTTCCCATGCGTCGCCGTATCCAAGTGTTGCTGTCTGGCATGGGTGGCCAAACCAGTATGAATTACTGTTGAACACTAAATCAGATGGACAATCCAAGGTGTCGTTGTATGTTGTACCCTTTGGATTGTTACTCTGTGTGTATCTAGTTCCATCTGTGGAGTTATCAAATGTGATGATACAATCAGAACCTGGATTACCACATTGTACTGTATCAGGATCGGCAGTAAAGACTGTTGCTGTGACATCAAAGTCAACTATTGTGTTACCATAGTTGTTAGTGGTAGCAGAAATCGGATAAGTTCCTTGCGCATAGAGTTGCCCAGGTTCGAAATAATCTATTGATTCAAGTGCCGGATCATACAAATTAAACGGCGTCACATAACCAATAATTTCGTCATTGAGGACCTGTTCATCCCAACCATTATTGGATAATGTTGCCGATATACGGTAAGTAGTATCGTTCAAAAAGTCAGCCTGCAGACTTGCAATGTATTCTTGACCTGGACCCAAATTATTTAGTTGGATTTGAGTTTGTTGATTTTGCACATTAGGGAAGAATGCAGTATTCTGCTTGAAGATGGTAAGATTATCAAACCCAAATCCATCATTTCCAGTCCATGTGGATTCATTTTCGTCTGAAATTGAACCCTCAAAACCAGTTCTAAATCTGAAACGCAAATCAACAGTCTCTCCAGCCCAAGGGCTTAGATCAAAGGTGCCAAGTCCGTCATCAGTGAAGTTATTCCAGCCGTAGAAAGTATTGAAGGAATATATTCCGTAATAGTAAAGTCCTTCAGCATATCCACCATACGCATTTTCCTTGAACACTCTATCCAAGTCAAAACCGCCCCACATAGAGGTACGTGACCAGCATGCTCCTTCGATATAAGCTGTGACTGGGCAACTGATAGTAGACCAGCCAGTCTCTTCACTACCAACCTCAATCATTGCTAAATCGTCCCAAACATCACCAACGACAAAGCCGTTGGTATCAGCACTTCCAAGCGCCCCAAACCCGAGGTCTTGGAATAATTCAACACTCATGAAAGCACGGTCTGAACCGGTCAAATCAACGTTTTGAAGAACCATTGCTTCGTCCCAGTTGGCGCCATAGCCAGTCCATTCTCCACCGGAGCTGTTGGTTTTGGTTTCACCAGACCACATGAAATGAGTTGGGTTTAGGTAATTGGCAGAGTAATCTGCTTGCGATTCATCAGGATCGGTACCAGACCCGCTAGATGGTGTTGTTTGTTCGTTCCAGTGGTGGTTTCCGTCAACATAGTCAATGTAATCCCAAGTACATCCAGAGCCGCAAGCTCCCACGTTTTCAGGAGTATCCCAATCATTAGAATACACGGTTTGATTGGTTGAATTAAGTTCATCTACGACCTTTAGTTCAACATCTAAAGTTGCACTTTGACCGTTTAGAACATTCATACCGGTGTTGGTTACTGTCACGTTTATGTCTCGAAGACCTTCACCAACAACGCCAAAAGAGCGGTCTACTGGAGAAATCTCAATTCCTGAAACTGACAAGTCTTGACTATCCATCTCGATAACAGAAATTGTGTCATATTGACCATCCCAGCCAAAGTTATCTCTCCAGCCACCAAATCTCCAGTTCTTGTGTGCAACAACTATGTCCGGCGCAGAATTTGGGCCTCCGGCCAACTGGCCTACTTCGGCTGTGTGCGGTCTTCGGCCAGCAGCATATGAAAGAGGACTTAGATGCCCTCCACTACCGTCTGAAAGGGTAACCTGAATCGAAGTAGGGTAATTGAGGAAGAAATTGGATGAAGTACCTCCAGCGGAGTCAGTGGAGTTTTGCTGATAAGCAAGAGTCGGGTTAATGAAATCGGGTTGCTGGTCTCCGTTTAAGTCAGCAACAGTCAAAGTCCATGAAATGTAAGGGCCAAAATAGGCCTTTTGCGGAGAGGTCCATGTACCTGAAGTTGATGATGTAACATAGGTCACATTCTCAATGTCGGCATCATTTAACGCTAAAACGTCTGCTGTACCATCACCATCTAAATCTGCAACTGCCAAATCAGATGAGGTTTCGGTTTGCATATTGATTACGTGCTCACCGACACCTGGAGTAGTACTGAAGGTGTAAGTTAGCGGGAAAGTATTGGTTTGGCAATTGAATTCAACAACTGACACGTTGTCATCATGACCTGGATTGGTGACTTGTCCGGTAGCATAGTCTAAACCTGCAGATCTAAGCAGCCACATATCGCTGTCGATACACGTTCCGCCACCACCAAGTCCACCGCCAACTTGTGATTCGCCCCAATCTCCGGCAGTAAATGCACGGTAGGTGTTTTGTTGAGCCGGACCTAAGTTAGTGATGATACCTTGTGTGTTTGAGGTAATTGGGCCAAGATAGGTTACTACTCTTTGGGTCGTAATATCTGCTTGTAGGTCTAAGACCATAACGTCATCATTACCATCATCGTTGAGGTCAGCAACTTCTAGGTCCCAAGCCCAAAAGTGAGTGAATCTTGCTCCAATAGACCAAGTCTTCTCGTTACATCCGCCATTTTCAATGATAGTTACGTTACCTGGCTCACCTGCTGGAGAGCCATCTTCGTTAGTTTTGAACGGATTGTTTCTTTGGAAGATAACGATGTCATCTACACCATCACCAGTAAAGTCGCCAACTTCAACGAATTGTACATTGGAAAATTCATCCCAATCTGCATTCCTGTCTTGATTAGCGGTAACCCAAATGTCTTGCCGCTCGGAAAAATCCCCATTACCATCATTCCACAGAACAGTGATTGTATGGGTACCGTCGGTGGCAATCGCGATATCATTATGATTATCACAATTAAAATCACCAATAGCAACATCGTGTGGATCACGATTGGTCGTATATGTTCTTGCTTGAGATGCACTTGCTGTGGTTGCTAAAGCGGCAGTTGTTGATAGTACCATAAGTAAGCAAAGCAGAATACTTCTTGCGCGGGCCTTGAAGAGATTGTCTTGGGAAAACATCGTCATCACTTGTTAAGCCATATTAACTACCACTTTAATTCCTTTGGGCTTTTGTCCTTGACAAAACGACGGACATGTCCCGCAGTGAAGCGAAAAGGCGTTTGTAAAATCTATTTGGTCAAATTCAGACTTTACCTGCTAGCCAACGGGGAGAGGGCCCCCAACCTACGGCATCTCCGCCGTGTACCTTGACTAATTTACCTGCAGTGAATAAGGATTCTAACCAAACCTCCAAGGCAGTGCCTTCACGCTTGCCCAGTTTGCTACTAGCAATTTCTTCAATGTCTGAAGTTTTCAAAGCAGTAAAGCCATAGTCCCTAACTACTATATTCATCAATTCACGAAGCCATGCCTCAGCCATTGGATCAATACTCAAAGTCCCTTGAACTGGCAATGGTTCATCTAATTCAGAAAAAATTTCCATCAACTCGATTGGGTCTGGTTTAGTTAAATCATCAAGACCAAGCGCACGTAACTCTTTGCTCAAATCCAATTCACCAATCGGCCTTCTGACAATGGGTATTCTTGATGGGTCTGGCTCAGGGCCCATGTCTAGGGGTTTTTCTCCCAATGAATCATCATCCAGTTCGTTTGTTGTTCCAGATTTATTCTTATCTGAAACTCCCGAGGTATTTGATGCCTTTACTTCTGAGCCCAACGGCATCATCCAGCCAACGCCCTCCAAACCTAATTCAGATATTTTCTTGCGCACCCAATCAGCATCGCCGCGAAGGAGAACTTCAGCATCATTTTCGTCGGAACGGAAGCGATATTGGACAAATCCTTTCAATTCCGCCATGGTTACCCCTCAAACTTTCTTGCCTTCAAATTGGCGATGTTATTTTGCTAGTTGCCTTAGAACGGTGTGCAGTATACCGCCATTACGATAGTAGTCCACTTCCACTGGAGTATCAAGTCTTACTTGTGCCTCGAAGGTAAGTGAGGTACCATCAAGTCTTGTTGCTGTTATTGTCAACATTTGCAATGGTTGAACATCATTTGTCACCGGAACATCATACCTTTCAGAACCATCAAGCCCTAAGCTTTCATGGCTTTCACCTTCTTTGAAGGTCAATGGCAAAACACCCATTCCGACCAAATTAGAGCGATGTATTCTTTCAAATGAAGTAGCAATTACAGCTTTTACTCCAAGTAAATAAGTCCCTTTAGCAGCCCAATCCCTTGATGAACCGGTACCATATTGTGAACCTGCAAGAACTACCTTAGGACCATCAAAAGCATTAGCAGCATCAAATACCGAAACAATTTCTCCTGATTGTGGGTGTTTGGCAAATCCGCCCTCAGTACCTGGAGCCATCTGATTTCGAATCCTAACATTAGCAAAAGTTCCACGCATCATTATTTCGTGATTACCACGTCGACTACCAAAGGAGTTGAAATCTCCTCGCTCAACCCCTCTCTCGACTAACCACTTACCGGCAGGTCCGCTTGCCGGGAATGAGCCGGCTGGAGAGATGTGATCGGTAGTAATTGAATCACCAAGTTTTAGCAGAACTGCGGCTTGTTCAATCGGTTCGATCGGCGACGGTTCAGCAGATAGGCCGGAAAAGAAGGTTGGTAAACGGATGTAGGTTGATTCCGCTTCCCATGGATATAATGGAGTATCTTTAGCAGGTATTGAATCCCATCTTGGCTCATTCATGGCATCTGCATAACGTTGTCTAAACATGCTTGGAGTAATGACTGAAAGAGCCTTGGTTAATTCTTCATCTGATGGCCAAACTTCAGACATCATTACCGGTTTACCATTGGTATCAAAGCCCAACGGTTCAGTAGCCAAATCAACCTCTAAACTACCGGCAATGGCATAAGCAACAACTAGCGGTGGGCTTGCTAAGTAAGATGCCTTTACCTTACTGTGAACTCTTCCTTCAAAGTTCCTGTTACCAGAAATTACCGAACCCACAATGAGACCTGCTTTGTCGATAGCTGCATCGATTTCATCACTCAACGGTCCAGAGTTACCAATACAGGTAGTGCAACCATAACCGACTACATTGAAGCCCATGGCATTTAGATCATCTTGCAGGCCTGTCGCTTCATAATACTCGGTAACCACTCGACTGCCTGGTGCTAGAGAGGTTTTGACCCACGGCTTGACGGTAAGACCTCGTTGTCGAGCATTTCTGGCAAGTAATCCTGCGGCCAACATGACGCCAGGATTGGAAGTATTGGTACATGAAGTGATTGCCGCGATAACAACATCACCATGATTTAGATCATAACGCTGCCCGTCTGTTTCAATAATTGCGCTCTTTGACAAATCACTTTCTGCCAAACCGTGCCCTTGATGGCCAACTTCAGCAGTTAACGTCTCGGCAAAATGCTGCTTCATATTGGTCAAATCAACTCGGTCTTGCGGTCGTTTTGGACCTGCTAATGCTGGCTCTATTGTTGTTAAATCCAGTTCTAAAGTTGCAGTATACGATTTCTCAGCATCGCTTGAATTGTACCACAGACCTTGTGCCTTGCAATATTCTTCGACTCCAGTTATTGCTGAATCTTCACGACCTGTTAGCCTAAGATACTCTAGGGTTCGTTCATCAACTGGGAAAAATCCACAAGTTGCTCCATATTCAGGAGCCATGTTGGCAATCGTTGCTCGGTCGGCTAAAGTAAGCGCTGCCATACCACTACCAAAGAACTCGACAAATTTTCCAACTACACCATGTTCTCTCAACATTTCTACAATACGTAAAGTCATGTCAGTTGCCGTTACACCGGGATTTAGTGAGCCAGTTAATCTAACTCCGACTACGTCTGGGGCCAACATGTATATCGGTTGGCCAAGCATAACTGCTTCTGCTTCAATTCCGCCAACACCCCATCCAAGTACTCCAAGACCATTGATCATTGTAGTGTGTGAATCAGTTCCGACCAAGGTGTCGGCAAGCCAAATGCCATTTTCTTGCCTAGCAACACTTGCTAAAAATTCAAGATTAACTTGGTGGACAATACCTCTTGATGGTGGTACGACTTGAAAATCTTTTAGTGACTTTTGCCCCCATTTAAGAAATGTATAACGCTCCATGTTGCGGTGATATTCGATATCTAAATTCATATCCAAAGCATTGCTATGAGCACCTGATACGTCAACTTGAACTGAATGATCAATAACTAGGTCCACTGGAACTTGCGGATTTACTTTGTTAGGATCTCCGCCCATCTCGACCATTGCATCTCTTAATGCAGCTAAATCAACTACCGCAGGAACGCCGGTAAAATCTTGCAAGATTACTCTAGAGGGTCTAAAGGGAATTTCGCCACGCTCTGCGTTTGGTTGCCAATTTGCAATATTACGAACATCTTGTTCGGTGATTAGGAATCCATCATTGCCTCTGAGTGCGCCTTCCAGTAGAATTCGAATCGAGTATGGCAGATGCGTAGTATCAATGCCATTCTCGTCCAATCCAGACATCGAATAATAATGCCCGCCGATAGAAAGTTCTCGCTTAGCGTTGAAGGTGTCAACGGTCGTCATAACCCAACCCAAAACGAAGACATCTATCAATCAAACGCTTTGGATAGTCAGGTCAAAATTACCAGAAGTACCACCATGGAGTATCTTCTCCGCCATTGGTGGTTACGCTAACTAAGGTCACTGGATTTAACGGATTGTCATTACCATCGGTGGGAACTTCGCTGATTGAAGTAACAAATTCACAGCCTTCGGTAATATCGCCAAATACGGTGTGAACACCATCTAGCCAATTTGGCGTACTATCTCCTGGAATAAGGAAGAATTGACTACCGCCGGTATTTGGTGGACTGGTTTTGGCCATTGAAATAGTACAAGGCGTGTGAAGAAGTCCATTATCCGCCTCATCTGGCATTGTGTAAAGTGTTTCACTGGAACAGTCAGTGGAACTATCCATTGCTTCCCCGTTGCAGTAGCCAAACCACTTAGCAGCATAACCACCTGTGCCATCTTGGTTTTCGAAATCGCCACCTTGAATCATAAAACCATCAATTATTCGATGGAATGGTGAGTCGTCATATTCACCCGCAACAGCGTGCAAGTGTAAGTTCTCGGTATGCACAGGAGCGGCATCAGGATCTAGGGAGATAGTGATGATTTCATCATTATACACATCAGAAGCATCTGTCCACGTCAAACGCATTTTTGCCTCGGTAGGCAAATCTGTTGGTGGCGTATACGAGGCTGCCTTGACTAACAACAAAGCGAGAATAATCACTCCAACTAGTGCTCCAAGACCGGCAATTGTCGGCGTTCCATCGTTGAGCAGGCGCGGCATGTTAGTTTCCTTGATACCTTTGTCCTGCATTTCATTAAGTAACTCGTTGTAAACCGAATTATTGCCTTTGTTTCTCGGTGCTTTTTTTACCGAATCGCGCAATAATGATGCTGCTTTACGGTATTCAGCCTTTGAATCTTTTTTCTTGGCGTTGGCCCAAGTTGCTTCGCCGGCGAGTCTTAGCGTTGTTGCGTGTTCGCCTGAGGCATCTACCTCACGCAGTAAATCTAAACATCCAGAGGTATTTCCTTTGTCAAGCATCTTTCGTGCTTTTTCCCAAGATTTGTCCATTTTTTCGTCTGCCATGATACTCGGACAACGCATTTGGTTTTGAGTTTCACTATCGAAAACTAGCGTAATAGACACTACATTTTAAGCAACATGTTCAAAGAGTGTATGCCAACCCCTAGCGTTAAGGGCGAGGAAACTCTGCCAAAGGAGAAATAATCCGATGGAAAACATTGCCAATGATTTCACAATTAATATTGCAACAGCAAACGGCACAGGTTCACAATCAGCGAATCTCATTTTACTTCAATCCCTATTTGAGATGGGTGTGCCTGTTAGCGGGAAAAATCTGTTCCCATCAAATATCTCAGGTTTACCCACATGGTACATAATTAGGCTTTCAGACCATGGTTATCAAGCACCAGGCAATCGGACTGACGTCCAAGTACTGGTTAATCCAGCAACCTGGGAAGAAGACTTAGCGGCCTTAGAACCAGGTACTGTAGTTGTGTGGAACGAGAATTCAAAACTTGAGATGAACCGAGATGACATAGTATCATATCCGATCCCAATGAATCAGATTGCACGTAAGATTAATCCAAAATTGGCAAAGCTAATTACAAACATTGTCTATGTTGGTGCGCTTGCTGAGATTTTAGGAATAGAACAAGCAGCCCTAGAATCTGCTGTCAAGAAACAATTCAAAGGTAAAGCGTCGGCAATTGAATTAAACATTACCGCGCTAGAAATTGGCAGATCATACTTCCGTGAAAACCTGTCCAAGCAAGACCCATACATAGTAGAAGAAAGAGCCATCAAAACCCCACAATTCTTTGTTGAGGGTAATGAAGCAATCGCCCTAGGCGCATTATTTGGTGGCGCCCAACTATTAGCCTGGTATCCTATTACCCCCTCATCATCACTGGCTGAAGGCATGATTGAGTGGATTCCACAAATTAGAACTAATGATGATGGAGAATCTACCTGTGCTGTAATTCAAGCAGAAGATGAACTTGCTGCTGCTGGTATGGTTCTTGGCTCAGGCTGGGCCGGAGGCAGAGGCATGACTGCAACTTCTGGACCGGGAATTTCATTAATGCAGGAATTTATTGGCCTTGCATATTTTGCTGAAATCCCATCCGTATTTTGGGATGTTTGCAGAGTAGGACCTTCAACTGGTCTACCTACTAGAACTCAACAATCAGACATTACCATGCTTTACGAAGGCAGTCACGGTGACACACAACACATTGTGCTATTCCCTGGCACGGTAGAGGAGTGCTTTGAATTTGGTTGGCGAGCCTTCGATTATACCGAAAGATTCCAAACACCGGTATTTGGCATGAGCGATTTAGATTTGGGAATGAACCGTTGGGCTTGTTCTGGATTTGACTACCCTACTGAAAACATGGATAGAGGCAAAGTTGTTCGTGACCGTGATGTGTTTGAAGCCTTTGAAGAATTTGGCAGATACCTAGATGTCGATGGCGATGGAATACCATACAGAACTCTTCCCGGTTCAGGCATGGCACCTATTTTGTATCGAGGAACTGGCCACAACCCAATGGGAGTATATTCCGAAAAACCGCATGATTATCTACAGTTAATGACGAGACTGCGCAATAAGATTGACAGTGCAAGAGACCAATTACCTGCACCTATTTTGCGCGAAGAGAAAGAATGTGAAATCGGGATAATTTATCTTGGCAGCATGGAAAATACCATCCAAGAAATTGATGACATACTCGAAGCAACTGGTATCAAAGTTAGCCAATGTAGACTAAGAGCGCTACCAGCACACAGTGAAATCGAGAATTTCATTGACCGACATGAGAAAACAATTGTGTTGGAAATTAACCGCGACGGGCAATTATATGGCATATTAAGAAAAGAAATTCCAATCCATTTAGTACCAAAATTACTCAGCGTAGCATACTCTGACGGCATGCCGCCACGAGGAAAAATTTACGCTGATTTGATTCTAAAGACTCTGAAGGAGGGGCAATTATGAGTGAAAAGCGAGAACGCCCAGCAAGAGCTGTAAAACTAAATGTGATTAATGAGCCTAAGGATAGCTATACCGGTGGAAAATCATCGCTTTGTCCTGGTTGTGGTCACGACCAAATTTCCAATGTGATAATTAACGCAGCGTGGGAAAACGGCATTAAACCTCACAAGATTGCTAAAATGTCGGGTATTGGTTGTTCTTCCAAGACACCTGCTTACTATCTTGGACAATCTCATGGTTTCAATACTGTTCACGGCAGAATGCCATCAGTAACCACTGGAGCATATGCAGTAAACAAGGACTTGCTATACATTGGAGTCTCTGGAGATGGTGATTCTGCATCTATTGGAATAGGCCAACTTATTCACGCGATTAGAAGAAACATGGACATGGTTTACGTTTTGGAAAATAACGGGGTTTACGGTTTAACAAAAGGACAATATTCCGCTACTGCAGATATCGGTTCGAAAAAGAAGAAAGGACCAATCAATAAAACGCAACCTATTGACCTATGCGCACTAGCAATCAACCTCGGATGTACCTTTGTTGCTAGATCATTTTCTGGTTCTAAAAAACAATTAAACGCGCTGCTAAAGGCGGCCATGTCACACAAAGGTTTCGCATTGATCGACGTAATATCACCTTGTGTAACCTTCAACAATAATGATGAGTCTATGAAATCTTATGGCTATGTCAAGGAAAATGAAGTTACTCTACACATGACTGACTATATCCCACATTTCAACCCTATTACCGAAGTTGAAGTTCCTGAAGGACATTTTAGAGACATAACTTTGCACGACGGATCAACAATTAGATTAGAAACAATTTCTGATGAACACGACCCGAGTAATGCTGTTGCGGCATTAACTGCACTTCATGAAGCAGAAACTGATGCAAAGCACGTCACTGGTCTATTGTATTTTGATAATACTAAAGCATCATTAATCGAAGACTTGGGACTAGTGGATACCGCACTTATCGATATTCCAGACTCAGAACTGAGGCCAGGAAAAGACATGTTGGATAAAATTAATGCAGCATTCCTTTCGTGAAATGACCTGAGACCCAATCTCCAATATAGGAGCAGTAAACATCTGTGCCTATGGGACCACTCATGGTGGGCGGAATTAGTTTAGCGGCATCTGCTACGCTGTATACGGCTTACAAACTAAGTAAGCGCAGAAATATGCGTTTACTTAGAGAGGCTAGAAGGAGAAAGTATGCACCAGACCTTCCTCCACTAATCAATACCAACACAACTACTACTGTAATTGCTCAAGATGAAGTGTCGTCAGAAAATCGCCCACCGGTTGAAAGAACTGTACAGATTGAGGAGTTGGATGAAAAACAGTACAACCAATGGAAAACTAGAGATGGTGAGCGAAATAGCAACATAATGGAACTTCGCTTGATTTTGGAAGACATCATTGACGAACTTCCCGAACTTGAAGAAGTGGTTGAAGATGAACTCACTGATGAAGAGCGCATTATGGAGCTAGCCGCAAGAGGCGAGTGGATTGAAGAAAATGAAGAAGAGTTAGAAGAACACGCAACATTTGTTGAAACTGAAATGGTTGGTTCTGGTATCATCGTCGAAGAAGCACCACCGGTAAATGACGACCTAGACGAAAGACTGGAGCGCGAAGGTGGTAAATCTGGTGCAGTGCAAGTCTCACTAGCGTGGGACGATTACAATGATTTAGACTTGCATTTGTTTTGTCCATCGGGTGAAAGAATATATTTCAATAACAAAGAAAGCGAATGTGGTGGAGAACTTGACGTCGATATGAACGTAAAACCGGTCAGTAATAATCCGGTTGAGAATGTGGTGTGGACTAACAATCCACCAAAGGGCACCTACAAAGTCGGTGTCCATTTCTACAAACATCATAGAAAACGCCGTACTAAGAAGAAAACTAAATATCGCTTAAGAGTTACAATATTTGGTAAAGTACAGGAGTATTCTGGTATGATGAAATACGGATCTGCCATGCAAATGGTGACAGGATTTACCATTGGCAAGCAAGATGATCTTGCCAAGAAATATCAATCGTTTGAATAGAGTAGCCAACTGTCGGCGATACATTTAATCTGAGGGATTCAAAGTTCAAGTTATGAGCAAACGTGAGAGTTTTTGGCCTCTTGCTATATTTTGGGCGGTTTCTCTTGCTTACATAATGTACATGTTCAAGCCATTGGACAGCGGTTGGAATGAAAACTACAATATTCTGTTCTGTTTATTTGCTTCATGTGTGCTGGTAGTTATCGCCTTATTATTCGGGACCATTTCTAACGTAACTCAATCCGCACTAAGAATTAAATTTCCAGCCGAGCAGCCACTTGAGGAAGAATAATTTCAACATATTTGGTAGTCCCTCTCGGATTTGAACCGAGGT
>ERZ891134.572-NODE-572-length-29937-cov-8.613982_pt1 | contig 29937 bp, 14 predicted proteins | sample MGYA00520888_ERZ891134 | MGnify/ENA primary metagenome ERZ891134 (study PRJEB32303, sample SAMEA104408692) | aquatic metagenome | biome: Brackish water; feature: Coastal; material: water | place: Baltic Sea | collected 2014-10-23 | depth 10 m ... | reverse complement strand
TTTTACGAGTTAGGGGACGATAATGATTATATTTCCATTCACCCTTCTTCCTCAGTCACTTCAATAGGTTCCAATGGTGGTAAACAAGTATCTTGGAAGTTTACTATAAATCCTAATTGGGATGATGAGTCCATTGTAGTGATTTTATCTGAAACAGTTGCAGACAATGGCATTGTTGGTATGTTGTCAGGCAAGTTGTTAAACCCGGACTTAGGTAATGCAGTAGAAAACGATGTGTTGGTCAGTAACTTCACCTTGTTTAATAGTGCAGGCGAAGTACAAGACTTGGTTGAAGCATATTCAAATCAAGAAATAAGATTAGAGGGTAATATTTCGCTTGAAAATGTACAAGCCTCTCCTAATCCAACTTCATATTATCTTGTAGTAGAAGAAAGGGGTCTAGAAATTGACGGTGCATTCACCAATATTACATGGACTGAGATTGCCAACAGAAGTGGCGTAATAAACGGATATTTTGATTGGAATGTGAATTTAGGATTATTTGCCTCTGGTTCTGAAACTTACCGTTTCAGAATGGTCGGCTATGAGGGTGGAGATATTATTTGCCCCCCATTGCAATACTCTCCAGATTCTGATTGTGGGATACAATTCAATTTGTCTATTGACATACTAGATCCAAACCTAAAGTCTGTAGAATTATACAAACGAAACTCTGGCGAAGGTGATGTAAATTCGGACGACAACTGGCGACAAGTATTCGACGATTCCTGGGCTACTCCAAAACTCTCACAAGACTTCCGGTTTACAGTTAGCGACATCCCAACCCCTCCCGAATCTGGCGTTATGCATGTTTGGGTCCAGTATGACCACGACTCAAATTCAAATGGCTTACCTGAGAGTTCAGAATATGTTCAAATTGGCACTACTGTAAGCGTAGACTCACAAAATGCCACTTTTTCTGGCACTTACAATGATTTTGCCAACTCAGGCTTGAAAGGTAAGGTCAGTTTATGGATAGAATGTTACGATTTAGCGGGCAATTCAGTAGATGGGGGCAGCCCCGGATTTGATAATGACTATGTTACATATGTTAGTATGGATCTTGAGTATCCGACCATTAATTCGCTTAAGATTGAAGATTCTTTTGGCATCGGCATGGTTGAAAATATACCGTCAAATCCTCCAGAAGGAGTTGGTGTTTGGAACCAAACTATGTTTGCTGGTAATGAATACAACATCATCATCGATGCAGAGGATGGAAATGGATGGAAAGATGTAGAGTTTGTTGAAGTTATTCTTGCACCTCAAGAAACAAACTACGATTCAAAAATAACATATTACCCTCGTAATCAAACTGCCTGGACAAATAGCGACATGTTTTCTATCTTAGAAAATTCACAAGGTGAGTCAAGAGCGACTATTAGGACAATAGATGACAATACACTTCTTGACCCATTTGAACCAAATTTCATAATTAGTGTTCCGATTTCATTTGATTGGGGATTACCACTAGTTGGCGAGTATACACCATCTTTCCAGATAAAAGATTTAGACAACTCACCAGTATTTTCTGAAAGTTCATTCCGTCAAACATGGATATATGAAAACGACATGAGGTTAGATTTCCGTTCTAATTTAGATGGAAAAGAAATGATATCTCCAACTCTTACAGATCAAGATGTGCCTATTTCTGAAAATCTTTATCACGAAATTGGTCAAGATGATTTCATAGGTTCAGTTACTGGAGGAGATAATGTTCTTTTCCAAGGACAATACTCGTTCACCTCAGGGATACTAGAGAACGTTTTCATTAGACCTGAGGTTGAATTAACTATGGAAATTACTCGAAAAGAAGTATTTAGAGACGCTGAGAAAGATTACGATTCGGTAGGTGAAGAAATTACCACACATACGTTTACTGGTGGTAGTTTTGAGATTCCCATTAAGATGCCATCCTATCAAAATGAGTTTGAATATACATTTAGACTAATCAATCTACCAATTGGCGCAGATGATCTAACATCTTCGTATTGTTTTGGTTCAAATATTAACGGTTGTTCAAAATTCGTAATAAAAGTGGATGATGAAGCACCAAAACTTGTATTCGGTTCTTGGACTGCTTCAAGAGGAGAAAATACAGTAAGCGGCCTAGATGAACAACTATTCACTACTATGCCGACATCTACTTTCCACTGTGTAGACGTATCTAGCCAGATTGAAGAGCGTGGCTCCATATCCCAAGCAGACACATCACTAAATTGGATGTTTTATGATGGAGATCCTACCAATGGTAATGTTTGGAGTGTGTATCAAGATAATTATGGCACACAACCCCTGACCAACTCGCTTAATCTTACCGGAGGTAGCTTAGGTTATGTTAGAGCATCAGCAGATTGTGTCGATTTGTGGCCTGTTGGTATTGGACAGTTTGATGTGACTGAATCTGACCTAAACACACCTGGGCTATCGGTAAATCTAGTAATGTGGGTAGAAACTCAAGACGGTGCGGGCTCTCCAATAATTGGAGCAGGAAGATATAACGACGATGGAACTGCATCCGGTATCGAAGGTAGTGATACAAATGGTCAAGATAGCTCAACGTACATGTTAGAATTTGAAGGAACGGATTTCAATGTTAGAAATATTAGAACAATCCCAGAGTCTCCTGAAGTTGGAGATAAAGTAAAACTTGAGGTGGAATTGGTAAATTCTGGTATTCCTGGTGTTGCTGATTTAGAAATACGCTCTGTTATCAATAACGGTGTACCAGCGTTTGAAGGGTATATTGTTAGCGAGGTCATTGGCGAAAATCAAGCAATGTGGGTCTCTATTGAATTAGCAGAATTTACTGACGCCACAACTGGAATGTACTACATTGTATACGATAATGAAACAGGCGAGGAGTTGTTCAACGGTAAAGACCAAGCCAAAACATTCAATGTTAAAGCTTCAAGTTCCGATGATTCCGGAATTTCAACTGGTTTAATTGTGATAATCCTTATTGCAGTCATTGCGATTTTAGCAGTCGCAGTTGTGGTTATCTCTCGTCGAAACAACGACGGTGATTTTGAGGAGTTATACGATGATGAAGATGACAAATCATATGCATCTATTCCTGCAACTCAAAGTTACTCAGCACCAGTAGCTCAAGTATCACCAGAAATGGCCGAGGCAATGGAGAAGTTTACTTTCTGGACTCAAGAAGAGATACAGGGGTATTTTGACCAAGGTTGGAATATTCAGCAACTTGAAGAATGGCTAGAAAGTCAATGAGTGGGCCGTAATGAGTTCGAGGATTTCCTGGGAAGACATTCTCTGGGAAGATCCCGATGGTGGGACAATTCTGCTCCATGGTACAATACCAACTTTGGTTTATCCACGCAAATTAAGACCCTCAAAAGAATGGCATGGCCTTGCATTGTTGGAATCTGAAGAAGTAGTTGACCTTTGGCGGCAAGAAGAAAAAGATGAATTAGAGTCAAACGGAGTAAATCTTGCTCATGGGCTTATTTCTGGCGGCACTATGGGGCTATTTCTCGAAGAGGTAATGCAATTAGAAGACATAACAGCAGGCAGATTTCCAGATCCAGAACCCCGTCGAGTACACAGGCTAGCAGAGCGCCATGACCGCCCAGTGTTTTTCATTGAACCAGAATTAGATGACCAGGCTTGGGAAGATCATATGATTGCTGAAGCTAAGGAGGTTTCACGGTGGAAGAAACTGTTTGGGCTGGTAACAGTTGGCAAAAAATGGCGTAAAAGAGTTAAACAAAATATTTTCCAAGCAGAAAAGCCACCTAAAGGAGTGAGCCCGAATCACTCTTCTGCAGCGGTATTATCCGCAACATGGTGGGATTTGAATGAATGGTTGATTGGGGAAAAAATCTCTCATAACCGTAATTTAAGATTTGCAGCTAGGCTACGGGGTGCTCTTGCTGAACTGCGCCAAGAATATGGGGCTTCCACTGTCTTGCTAGTACCGCTATTTTTACCGTGGCGCCAAGATATTGCGGAATTATTGCAAACGATGCCAAAGATAGAGGAGAATTCATCAAACAAGACTTCAACGGGTAACATGGAGGAAGAGTGATGGCTGTTGGCGGAGTAGATGTTCGAGTTGAAAATCAATTGGTGAGATTTGTTCCCTCCAGTCCGGTAAATCACGATGCAGTAGTATCGCAACTGGCGGGTCAAAAGAACGGTGGTATCGTGATAAAATCGTTGGAAAAACCACGTGCTACCATAATTATCGATGAGGAAGGCAGGATTGTAGTTCATGGCACTCACCGCGTTGAGGCTGCAAGAGCGGCCGCTAAGGAACTCTTACTGCGCCTAGGATTAGACGATTCAGGATTACAAACTGAACTTGGCCCAGTTATTGCTTCATTCAATTTTGACAAACCAGTAAACGTTGAAAAAATGAACCAAGAATTTACTGCAGGGCAAGCCATGTATGATGAAAGATTAGGCTGCGCAATTATTGAAGATTCACGTCATAATTTGAAATTATACGTATGGCCAAATGGTAAATGTGTTGCAAGTGATGCTAGGCACCCAAATATGGTTGCAATGTCGGCAGTTTATTGGAAGGGTCAATTAGAAGAGCATAACCTATTCCTTTGAGTGATTCAATGACATCATCAAATAGTGCTTGGAAAGGCCCAATACTTGATAATCACTTCCATCTCAATAGAAATGGAAGATTTCTAGAGGCTGCTGCGGACTTCAAAAAGGCAGGCGGAACCAACATTGTATTGGTGCATTGCCCAGATTTTAAATCCCCACCTACGACTAAACAAGGTCATCGAGATTCCTATCAAGACACTATCAACATGGCTAGAGAAGTAAGAACTGAATTGGGTTTGGGAGTTAGAGTTGTACTGGGTCCACACCCAGCAGCATTTGCTCATCAATTCATTAATTGGGTTGATGAAGATTCACATCTAGGCAAAGAAAAGGCCATGGAAAATTATCGTAATAGTATAGAGGAAGCAGTGAAATTTTTCCATGAGGGCCAAGCTCATGCTATTGGAGAAGTAGGACGCCCACATTGGGATGTTTCAGACGAGATCTGGCAATTATCCAACGAATTATTGTTGGAGACCATGCACATGGCTGCACAAGATGGCTTTGCCTTGCAATTGCACGTAGAGGGTGAGTTAGAATCCACATATCGGGACATGGCTCAAATGGCCGGTAAATCAGGTCTTTCCACAGAACGATTAGTTAGGCATTATTCTCCCCCAAATGTGGACGAAAAAGTGACTCAAGGATTAACTCCGAGTGTCTTAATCGGTAAAGGGGCAATGGAAACTTTGCTGCAGACAGCAACGTCCTCTAGCCATGGATTTTTGTTAGAAACTGATTACATGGACGATTTAAGAAGACCCGGTGCGGTACTAGGTCCAAAGACTGTCCCTAAACGGACAAATCAATTACTGGAAGCAGGTATTGATGAAGAGTTTTTGTGGCGTAGCCATGTGGATTTGCCGGAGAAATTATACGGTCAAGAATGACAATATGTTCATACATTTATCCATCACATTGATGAATGGAACGACATAGCCTAGAATGGTTGAACATGCGAAGTCGGGGTCTTGCTGTACTTATTGTAGTAGCATTGTTGATGCCATTGATTCCAATTTCCAACGCCCAAAACCCAATCTTTGGAGTTCAATTGACTTGTGAAGATTTACCCGAACTAGATGTCAGCCCGTCTGGTTATGAGCCAATTGACATCCTTTGCACAATCGAAAATACCGCCGCCGTGGGTGCAACAAAAGTGGAGATTACCAATGAATGGACAGGTGGCTCTAAAGCAGAAATGCAAGGGGCTACAGGCGAATATAGCATTGATGCTGGTGGTAGTGAAGAATTCACCGTGACGTTTAGTGGTACAACTAAACAAGCGTCTAGTAATAGTTATGATTTCGAAATCTTTGCCACAGTCACTGAATGGAATTCTATACCAATGGGTGAGCCAATGCCGCAAGAGAACGACTCCTACGTCGATACTCTAGAAATTGCCTCTTACGGGGCCGTGGAATTGGATATACTAGGCGGCTCAACAGAGACCGTGGAAGCAGGTAGTGAATTTGTCATCGACGTTCAGTTTACCAATAACGGCAATGATGCAGATAATATACGTGTGGACATAGTAAATTTAAACAATTTGAAGAATCAAGGGTTCTCATTTATCGGTTCTGAATTCGTTGCTGAGCAACTCGCTGCTGGGGCCACCTCTGCTCTTAGAGAAATCAAGATTTTGGCACCAAGTGATGCGGACGGGGATATTAATGTCGATCTACAATTTAGGGCAAGTAGTACCAATGACCCAAGTGCAGAATTTAGTGAAACAAACATCCCGGTCACGGTAGAATCTAGCGAGTCTTCAGGCACTCTAACAGGTGGCATTAGTGAAGTAGGGCAAGACGATATAATCCTTTACGGTGCAATTGCTGGAGGAGTAATACTTCTATTGCTACTATTGGGTGTAGTTAGGCGCTCAGTAAAGAAAAAGAAAGTTAAACAAATTGACCTAGCAACACCAATAGAACTAGATTCAGATGACGACCAAGAAGTCGATGAATTTGACGATTTATTTGATGATTTAGACGATGTTGTGATTGAATCAGATGAATTTGATGATTTACTCGATGACTTTTGACGCTGTCTAGCGTTTCGGATATTTTTTTCTACCGTCAATTCGCTACATCGGGGTGGATTTCAACGGTAACAGTCAAAGAGCGAGTGTGTTCTGCTACATCTAGTATAGGTGGCTATGATATGTTGAATCTTAGCGGAAAGACCGCATTTGTCTTTGGAGTGGCCAGTGAAGATTCTATCGCTTGGGCTATTTGCAAGATGCTTGCTGAAAGTGGTGTAAATCTGTATCTTGGATACCAAAAGAGATTTCGCAGCAGGGTGTTTCAATTAAAAGACAAGTTGCCACAAATTGCCGGTTTTTATCCTTTAGATGTTGCACAAGACGCCACAACCAAAGAATTCTTTGATGCATTCAGTGCTGATAACCCTGGCAAGAAGGCCGATATCTTGATTCATGCAATAGGGTTTGCTCCAAGAACATGTTTTGACCGTCCAATATTATTCGTCGAAGACCAAGATATTAATACAGCAATGACCATTTCAGCAAACTCCTTACAGCGCTGCTTGAAGTTCGCTTTGCCTCATCTAAATCCCAATTCCTCGACCATTACGCTAACTTATGCAGCCTCCAATAGGTATGTTCCCTCATATGGCATTATGTCGATGGCAAAAGCAGCATTAGAATGCTGGACTCGGGAACTTGCCTGTCACTTGGGGCCAGAGGGTCACAGAGTTAATGCAATTTCATCAGGTCCAATCAGGACAATTGCAGCCTCGGGAATACCTGGGTTTGATAATATTCTAGATCATGTAGAGAAAAATTCTCCCCTGCGGCGAAATGTCAACCAAGAAGATGTCGCAGGAGCAACATTATGGTTGGCTAGTCCACTATCAAGCGGCGTTACTGGGCAATGCATCTATGTTGACGCTGGCTATTCCATTACAATGGTTCCAGAAACTATCATGAATAATTGAGGTGATTAAATGACAATTACAACTGCTGACGGCAAGGTTGCAGAGGGCTTAGAACAAGCCCCATTTGAGCCAATTGCAGTTGTTGGTGTTGGCGCAATGATGCCGGATGCCGAAGATATCGAGCAGTTTTGGCAAAATATCGTTGATGCAAAAGTTAGCATCAAAGATGTCGAACAAAACCGTTGGCCTGGTAAAATTGAAAATTTTTGGAAACCAGGTGGTCCAGGAAATATCGATGAAGGATTTACCTATTCCAAAATTGGAGCCTTTGTTGAGGGTTTTGAATTTAATTGGCGCCGATGGAGGCAGCCTCCGGGCACACTCGGGCAAATTGACCCATGCCAGTTATGGGCAGTTGAGGTATCAGCTGCTGCCCTTGATTCTTCAGGCTATAATGATGGGGCAAAACAATTTGACCGGTCAAAATGCGGCGTAGTTTTTGCTAACGCATTGGGTGGTGAGAATCGCAACCTTTCAAACATCCGAGTATGGTCTAATCATACCAAGAATGTCGCTATCAAACATGGGCTGCCAGAAGATCAAGCAGAAGTATTTCGCGAGGAAATCGTCGAACATTCACCACGAATTGACGAAGATACCATGCCTGGAGAACTAGCCAATGTCGTCTCGGGAAGAGTTGCCAACTTACTCGACTTACAAGGTCCAAACTACACTACTGATGCGGCATGTGCATCATCTATGGCAGCAATTCTAGATGCTTGTCGACTGCTGCAAAGTCGGCAGGTGGATTTGATGCTGGCAGGTGCTGCAGATCGAACTATGGATCCTGCAACCTACGCTAAATTCAGCGCCATTGGGGCGCTATCACCAAGCCATTCAACACCGTTCGATGCTAGAGCGAATGGCTTTGTTATGGGTGAAGGAGCAGGTGTTTTAATCCTCAAAAGATTATCCGAGGCGATTAATGATGGCGATGAAATCCATGCGGTAATTCGTGGTGTTGGCAGTTCTTCAGACGGAAGGGGCAAGGGTATTACTGCGCCAAGTCAAAGAGGGCAAGTCCAAGCAATCTCTAGAGCGTATAATCAAGCTGGATACGATGCTTCCTCGGTTGAATTAATTGAAGCACATGGGACTTCGACAAAAGTCGGCGATGCAACAGAGTTGTCTTCTTTGTCTACTTTGTGGACTGGTCTGACAGGTGGCGACCATGTTGCAGTGGGTTCAATTAAATCACAAATTGGCCATCTTAAAGCAGCAGCTGGAATAGCCGGAGTCATCAAAGGCGTAATGGCGCTACATCATGCAACTATACCTCCATCTGCTGGTTTCGAGACGCCAAATCCAACAGTACAATGGAATGAAATCCCATTTTTTGTACCAACTCAAGCTAGAGATTGGCCAAGGCCATTAGAAAACCCGCGCCGAGCTGGAATCTCTGCTTTCGGCTTTGGTGGGACAAATTTCCACATTGCCTTAGAAGCCTATGAACCTGAATATCATACTCCAATCGCTAATAGTTGGCAACAAAAATGGAGTGGCAATACCCCTAAGTCATCAGTTCCTTCCATTCTAGACGTCAATGCAAACCCAACAATGACTCATGAAGAACTGAAATCGATTGAAGGAGGTATCTTATTGCTGTCTGGGGGCAGTGTTGAAAACCTAATGGCAAAACTCGCTAATATCTCATTTGACGGACCATCTTTTGATGAAGATGCCAGCGGTCGAAGATTGTCTGTTGAATTAAACCGATCTTCCAATTTTAACAAATCAGATACATACCGTATGGCGATAATTGCTACTAGTTGGGCGGACTATGACAAACGGGTCGGTCTTGCATTAAAAGCCATGGAAGACAGTAACAAATGGGGCTTTTTACAGTCTCAAGGGGTTATGATTACCAATGAACCAATTCTTCCATCAAAAGCCAAGATTGCCCATATGTATCCGGGTCAAGGAAGTCAATACGTCGGCATGACATATGATCTTAACAAACGTTACACTTCAGTCCAAAAGGTCTGGGAGAAATCCGATGAGACTATGGTTGAAGTGCTTGAAGGCGAGACTTTGTCAAGTTTCGTCCTGCGGACCAATCTTTCAAAGCAGGAATTGATTGAATCAGAGCATAAGCTCAAGCAAACAGAATATACTCAACCTGCAATGTTAACTGCAGACTTGGCCATTGAACGATTGCTCAATGCCCACGGACAAACACCAGATATGGTGGCTGGCCACTCACTTGGTGAGTATGCTGCATTAATGTCTTCAGGGATTTTGAATATGGATGGGGCGCTGCGTGCATCAGCTGCTAGGGGTACAGAAATGGGCTCAGTGCAAATAGATGACAAAGGATTGATGGCTAGCATTACTGCACCATACGTAGAGGTTGAAAAAGTGCTTAATTCCGCCGATGGATACGTTATAGCTGCCAATAAAAACTCTCCAAAGATGACGGTAATTGCTGGAGAAAGCGAGGCGGTAAAGGCAGTAATGAGTACCTTTGAAGCCAAAGGATTCTCGACCACACAATTGGCAACTTCTCACGCTTTCCACTCACGTATAGTCGCACCTGCCAACGAACCGCTTCGAAGATTCCTTGAAACCTTGGAGATAAATTGGCCTAAAATCCCTATTACGGCAAATTATGATGGCGAATTTTACGAGATGTCTGGCGTAGATTCCAAAACTTCAGTCCTCGAGAAATTAGCCCCTCAAATGGCGTCTTCAGTAGAGTGGACCTCACAAATCGAAAAGATGTATGACTCGGGTGCGAGAGTTTTCATTGAAGTAGGCCCGAAACGCGCTTTGACAATGTTTGCAACTCAAATCTTGGCAGGCAAGCCACATCTGCCAATCATGACTAATCACCCTAAGCAAGGCGGTATTGCTTCTTTCCTTGGCGCAATGGCGGGATTATACCTTGCTGGCAGAACTCTTCAATGGCCATCTGGTAGTTCAGAAGAATTATCTGAAGCCTTTAGAGCAGGGCCAATAGAAGCTCATAGTCAAGTAAAGCATGCTTCGAAGCAATCACCCAATAATGACCTTAATTCAAGGGCCAAACCGCTGCCAAATCAATCTGCTGCTAAGTCTTCTGTTGGGGTAAGTGTGACAACGGTAGAAGTCTCCATCGAAGATGCCAAGAATGCCTACCTCGGAGATTGTTTATCACCATTAACGGGATATCCAGCAAAGTTCTGTAATGGCATGGTAAACTTAAGAGAAGTACTTGGATTATCCAATTCACAAATAACTCAACTAATCGCTAAAATTAGCAATGAATGTGATACAGATAGCGAGTTTGATATCGCAAAGGCAGAAGTAGTGCAAGATTTCTCAAGGTGGATTAGAAATCCGCCAAAATCATACCTTTCCAAAACAACTAGTACTGCGCCAATGCCTCAATCAACGGTTAGTAATTTTGCTAATAATAATCAATCTAGGGGCTCCGATCCAATTGTAATAAGTGGTATTTCATTAGGTTTGCCAGGTGGTGAAAAGGTGTTTTCTGAAGATACGTTTGAACGCTTAGTAAGAGGTGAGACCTGCATCACTGAGGTTAGTGATGAGTACAAACAACGGCTATTGGATAAAAACATAGTTCGCCTAATCAAAGGTAGAGACGGTTCAGTAAACATGGAAAAAGCCACCCAATTCAGCGATATACCACAACTTGCGGGAATTAAGGGAGCATTTGATTTAGCGGCTGAATTTGGTATCGATCCAAAAGCAGTAATGGCTTGGGACATTACTACCCAACTTTCTGTTGCTGCAGGTCTGTTAGCACTTCGAGACGCTGGAATCCCACTTACGCCAGTCGAACAAACCGGCAAAGGTGGTCTACGTTTGATTACCAATTGGCAAATCCCGCAAATGCAAAGAGACCGAACGGGAATCATATTTGCCTCTTGCTTCCCGGGTTTGCAAATGGCCATGAAACATGCCAAGAGTAATGGAGATGATGGCGAGGGTCGTTTTGATCGAAGGTATCTGTTCCAGATTCTTAATATGGGCCATTCACAATTTGCTCAATACACTGGAATTAGAGGTCCAAACACCACGCTGAATTTAGCTTGCGCTTCAGCAACTGCGGCATTTAGTACAGCAGAGGATTGGCTGGAGAATGATAGAGCAGATAGAGTAGTAATTATCTCTGCAGATGACGTCACTGGTGAAGACCTCTGGGAATGGATGGGTAGTGGATTTGCTGCTTCGGGGGCGGCTTCTACTGGTGATAAGGTAGAGGAGTCTGCCTTGCCATTTGACCGAAGAAGGAATGGTATGGTGCTTGGAATGGGTGCAGCAGCATTTGTTGTTGAACGTAATTCTATGGCTCAAGAGCGTGGAGTTCAGCCAATTGCAGAATTATTGGGGACTAAGATTTCTAATTCAGCATATCATGGAACAAGACTTGATGTTGAACATGTCGCACAAACCGTCAACCAATTCATCGGCACTATGGAGGCTAAATGGAATCTAGATAGACACCAAATAGCACCAGAAACGGTCTTTTTCTCACATGAAACCTATACTCCAGCCCGTGGAGGATCTGCGCAATCAGAAGTCAAAGCCCTCAGAGATACTTTTGGGCCAAGTGCCAATAAATTGATTATTGCCAATACCAAAGGATTCACTGGACACCCAATGGGTGTTGGGATAGAAGATGCCAGCATGTACTATGGTTTGTTAACCGGACGTATTCCACCAATTGCCAATTACCGTGAAAAAGACCCAGAACTGGGTGAACTAAATCTGTCAAAAGGTGGAGAATATCCAGAATTAAAGTATGGACTACGATTTGGTGCAGGATTCGGTTCGCAAATCGCATTATCTTTAGCCAGGAAATGGGAGGTAAATGGTGAACGAATTGATGGATCTAAATTCATGGCTTGGATTAGACAACTTGCTCAATCTGATGATGTAGTTTTACGTGTTCTTGATGGTAAATTGGTCTCCTATGTTGACGGTTCAGATAATCTTCACGGCGGTATTCAAGGTAAGGCTTGGGATGTTACTAACAAGTTTGAAGGCTTGCCAATTGACCAGCCAATAGTTGCAAAACAGGAGATAGAAAAGTCACCCATTGAAGTTCCACAAGTAACCGACGAGGTTATTGTAGCTCCAGTTGTTCAGCAAAACTCAGGTGGAGATGATGTTGTTAAGGCAGTTATCGATGTAGTTGTGAAACATACTGGCTATCCTGCTGACTTTGTTGAACTAGACCAAGACCTTGAAGGCGAACTTGGTATTGATACAGTAAAACAGGCAGAAATTATGGCCGAGATTCGTAGTCGTTTTGGCTTACCTGTTGACGAAGATTTCGTGCTGTCAGATTATCCAACGTTAAACCATATGATTGGCTATATCGATAAGATGTCTGGTGGTGTTTCCACCGCTGCACAAGCAGTTGTAACACCAGTGGTGGCGGCAGTTGAAATGGTGCAAGACATAGTTAGCGATGTTGTTGAAGAAGTTGCTCAAGTAACCCCTCAAGCTATGTTGGTAAATGATGATGATCTAGTTCAAACAGTAATCGAAGTTGTTGTAGAACATACCGGATACCCTGCAGATTTTATTGAATTAGATCAAGATTTGGAAGGAGAACTTGGAATTGATACAGTCAAGCAGGCAGAAATAATGGCAGATATTAGAAGTAAATTTTCCTTACCAGTCGATGAGGACTTCGTATTATCAGATTACCCAACATTGAACCACATGATTGCCTATATTCACAAAATGACCGGTAATACGGCCAAGCCTGCTACACCTTCAGTCCCTGAAGAAGTGGTAGATAAAACACCAATTCCGCTAGAGGCGGACCAAACCGAGGTAGTTTCAACGTCTCCAAGTGAAATGTCTGGAAATTCGGATATCCAATCAAAATTGATTGACGTTGTGGTGAAACATACCGGTTATCCAGCCGATTTCATTGAAATGGACCAGGACCTAGAAGGTGAGCTTGGAATTGATACTGTAAAACAGGCAGAAATAATGGCCGAGGTCAGAGATATATTCCAACTACCAGTCGATGAAGACTTTATTTTAGGCGACCATCCAACTCTCAATCACTTTACGGCTTATATCATAAAAATGCAAGGTGGCTCAATTCAAGAACCACCGGCAAGTCAACAAATCGATACTGTGGATTTGGCAGAACAGTTGGAAATGTCTGAACAAGGTAAATCATCCAACGCCAGCACATCTTCACAATCTACCGTGAATCGTTCAGGTTGCCGAAGATGGCAAGTAGAAGTCGAGGAAAGTCTAGGTCTTAATGAGCCATTAGAGTTGTCGGGAACTGTAGTTGTTACCGATGATGGTTGGGGTATTGCCGAGGAATTGTGCACTCTTTTGGAGGCTCGAGGGTTAGCGGCAATACGGGTTGGTTTTGAATCAGAAATTCGTGATATGTCAATCCAAGTTGAAGGGGCTAGGACTGTGTTGAGGGCTGACCCAGCCAATACTGAACACATTGCGCTAGTCGGTCAAGAATTAAACAAATCGAAAATATCTGGTGTCATTCATTTAGCAGCCCTAAAGTTGGCAGGTGTCGAATGGGAAGAAGACACTTACCCGTCGTCACAAATATCCCTCGCAGCCCATGGGTGGTTTGCCCTGCTGAAACAACTCGATGGTCAACTTGCCACTTTAGATTCGGGAATCATAGCCTCAGTGACCACTCTGGATGGTAGGCACGGCAACAAAGGTGAACTATTCAATTCCATACAATGCTCGGCAAGCGGTGTGACCAAATCCTACTCATTTGAACAACCTCATCTCCGAACAAGGGCTCTAGATTTACACCCTGAAATCGTCTTGGATGCAGTTCATGCAGCAGAAATTATTGACAATGACTTGTTTTCAATTGGTGGTGATGTTGAGATTGGTATCGACCGTGACGGCAGAAGATGGACTCTGGTCGCTTTTGATGAGCAATTAGAAGGCGAACGTCAACCTCTGGTTAAGAAGGATACTTGGTTAGTCTCTGGGGGTGGCTCAGGAGTTACTGCGGCCTCAATTATCGGTGTTGCTGCTGCTAGTACTGATGCTAATGCTCACTTTATCCTCTTGGGCAGGTCAACACTAATTGAAGAGGCACAAACTTGGATTGATTGGAGTGAAGAACAACTCTCGGCCAGAAAATTGCTGCTCAGAGATGCTATGGTTGCACAGAGCGAAGATGGCAAAATAACTATGGTTGAATGGAATAAAGAGTGGCAAAAGTATACTCGAAGTAGAGACGTATTCATCACCCTTGATAAAATTGAAAAGACTGGAAATAAAGCCAAATATCACTCAATCGATGTCATGGATTTGCCCGCAATGACTGAACTTGGTTCCACTCTTAAACGAAAAATAACTGGTGTAGTCCATGGAGCCGGCTTAGAAGATTCCAAATTAGTGGCTGATAAGAGTCATGAAATATTTGACAGAGTTGTTAGAGTAAAATTAGACGGCTGGAAATCACTGATGTCAGCAGTCGAAGCATCAGGCACTAAGGCGCTCAAATTTGCGGCTTGTTTCACTAGCGTTGCAGGACGTTTTGGTAATGGAGGACAAACAGATTACGCTGCTGCCAACAGTGTATTAGATGCTGAAATGGCGCGCCTTTCGGCTAGTGGTGAATGTCGTGCTGTCGCTATTGGATGGACTGGATGGCAGGATGTTGGCATGGCGACAAGAGGTTCCATCGAAGCAGTATTTGCTGCGGCAGGAATTGAAACATTAGATGTAGCTACGGGTGTTGAAATATTTGTCAACGAAGCATTGTGTGGCGGTAAGCGTAGAGTTCTTGGTTGTGGATCATTAGGTCTTATGGATCGATTTGACAGCTTTAGAGAAGCGCCATTACGATTACCCGGGCAAATGGCAGCAATTATTGCTGACCCAGCAAGGTTTCCGCTAATTGATAAAGTTCTATCATTAGACGAGGAACATAATATTGTGACTCAGACTACATTATCGGCAGAAGTACATCCATTCCTTATCGACCACGCCATTGAAGGTGTGCCATATCATCCTGGCGTGATGGCTATGGAGATGTTTGCGGAAAACGCTTTGTTGCTCAAACCATCAACTTGTTTGGCAGGTTTTGAAGAGGTCAGTTTTGGCCTGCCAGTGAAGTTACTAAAGGAACACTTAACGGTCAGAATCGAAGCAAACCATGAACGCCAAGAAGATAATATTCATTGGGTTCGATGTAAGTTAGTCTCCGATTTGACTAATTCTAAGGGCGAGATTTTTGGACAACGAGATCATCATTCTGCACTAGTTAGATTGGTGGAAAAGAGTGATGATTTATCCGAATTCCTGCACGGTGAAGTCATCTCAATGCCAGAACTTGGAGTCCCACCACTGGATGAATTACAGTTAATGCCTTCATTCATTTACCAACGCTATTTCCACGGGCCCCGTTTCCAATCTCATGGTGGAATAATACGCGGTGTTGGCGATGAATCCGTGCCTGGTGCTGATGGCATCGCTTTGATGAGAAATCAACTTCCCATCACCGAACAATTTCTGGCTGAGGCTGAAGGTGGTAAAGTTCTGCTTGAAGCATTACCAATGTTAATCGAAGCAGGATTCCAAAACGCTGGTTTTGTAGCCATGGAGTCTGAAGGCTTCTCCTCTCTACCTGTCGGTATCGAGTGGTCTACCACTCTTCGAGTTCCAGAGCGCAATGAGGTATTACGTGTGCGTAGCCTTAGAGTAGGCGTGGAGGAAGCAGGAATTACTGTCCACAATGTGGTCATAATCGGGGATGATGATGCTCCTGTCCTTGCTTTGAAAGGATTGCGACTAAAGAGTATGGCGCCAGTTTCTGAACAACAGAGATTCATTCTTGAACGTTAATGGTGACGTTAATGGCGACAACTGGCACAATTATTCCAATTTCACTTGGCGGCGAATCACCAAAAATAGTCTGTATGATGATGCCTATTGGCGATTTAGAGTTATCAGATGTAGTGCTTGCTAATCATGATGAAGTCGCCAAATTTGTCACCAAGAAGCGATATATGGAACACCTTGCTGGTAGATATTTATTGCAACTTGCCCTTACTAAGTGGGGCGTCGACTGTTCCTATATTGAGGTTAGAAGAAATGAGTTTAGGGCGCCCAGTATTGCTTACTTGCCTGGTACTTGGAAAAGAACTCCCCTTCCATCAATCTCAATTGGCCATTCATCGGGCTATGCTTTTGTGGCCCTGGTAGAGTCTGGCTGGACTGTTGGCATTGATGCAGAGCTAGAAGATCTTGTTATTTCCAAGGGTGTGTTTGATATGATGGCCAAGGGGGAGGAATTAGCCTACCTTAACAACAATCCAAATCAAGCAGTAAGATTGTGGACTAGCAAAGAATCAATCCAAAAATCAGCAAGGCTCGGGATGAATTTAAATCCACGTAATATTCGAATCCCAATTGGAGAAATGAAAAGTAAATTATCAATTGGAAATTTAATTTTCCAATTGGAAAATTTATCATTTAATGACTTTTTCATCAGTATAAGTTATTGTCTTGGAGATGGTTATGACTCAATTCCAGAAGATAAGTTACTTGAGCAAACTCAGCGTGCAATGTCTGATACAGATGATTGGTCGATCGGATGTAAAACTACTAGGTCAAATGCTTGACTATTTCCAAAACATGTAACTTTCCCGACTTTCTTCCCATGGAAGGTCGAGTAGTATGCCAATTTCTGTCAAGATAACATAGTTAAACAATAGATATGTAACATAACTGACAATCAATACTAGCAGGGATGTATTGACAATTTTTCTTCGCTCCCTTTTTGCTTGATCTAAGGTACAGATTCCTTTACCTCGAAAATGGATGACTAGTCCGATGACGACAAAAGATAACGCCAACAACAACATCAATGGCCTAAACCATCCATAACCGTCGCCGCCCCAATATAGGGTGTCTGATAACGCAGCTGCGGAACTAACACTTGCTAAGCCAAATAATACCAATACCACACTTGGCAGGCAGCACATAGAAGCAATAATGGCTGAGCCAGAAATCAACTTAATCAGCGACTTCTTCTCCTTTTCATCCGCCACTGACACTCCCCCTTAACAATGACTAAAACGACTTTCTGCTAAAGCATTAGGGTATGACTCCAATGGTAATACGGGAGTACCATCAGACCACTTACCCATGAATTCTAGTAGCGGCCCTTGAATCAAGTGCTGATAAGCAAAGTCTTCGGTATTAAAATCAGCCCGACTACGTGCCACAACCCAATCTGCTTGGGCATCAACCCGCCGATAAAACGACCAATCTGCCAGAGAGTCGTGAACCTCGTTAGCTGGAATGTAATGTGTTGCAATCATTCTAGGGAAGCCATATTTGTCACTTGGAACGTAAATGACCAGAGAATTATTTTGGTTGATTAAATCAAATAATTGTTGATGGTATGCGCTATCACATTGCCCAACAGTCATGTCATCTTCGGCGACTACTAAGTGAATTATGGTGTGCTCTGGTAGGTCAGTAAAATTAGGCTGCCAAAGGTTTTGACTTGGCCTTGAAGCGGCCATTTCGGTGTCTACTACCAGTGTTTCACTGCCCCAACCGAACTCTTGAACCATTTGCAAAGCGTTAATCGAGTATGCCCCACCTAAACTGTGTCCACCGATATACAGATGTTCAGGCATGATAGATAAGTTGCCTAAAACATCATCAATTTCCTGACCACGAGTATCATTTCCAATTATAATGTTCAGTTTGTTTAGTGCAGAACTAATTGAATGCAAACGTGGGACATGGTGAGGCCAATCAGAAGTGCCTTCGATATTATCAGGGTCAAAATCATCACCACCTTCTGGTCTTATGTCGGTGGGGTATTGAATGTAAGCCACGACCATGCCTTTGCCGACAAGTCGTTCAATCCAATCGGTGTAAGAGTCTCTTGAAGGATTGTTAAAGGCATGAAATAAAATTGCCAGTGGCACTCCCTCAATGCCGGGATTTTCGGGCAGTACAGGTATTGAAAGATATATTGAAAATTCTATATCGTCTTCTGTCCCTCCTTGAATAGCAGTGACGTTTTCTGGAAGTTCATAAGGATAGATTTCTAGAACTTCCAAAAAAGGACCAGGTTCTCCTCCATAGCCAAATATTGGCTTTGCCGGTGGAGATGGTGCCATCCCCACCAGGGCAGGTATTCCCGGCATCATGAGCCACGCTGCAAGGAATACGGCAAATAGGTGAGAAATTGAGTAGAAGTTATCCAATCGTGTTTTTTCTGATTTAGGCAATTTGGGTACTCCTCTGGCGATTATCGCAGTAGAGAACAGTATCACACCATACATTGTTGGTAGCAGTAGAAAAGCACCTCTAATGTATCTTAGATCCATGATAACAAATACGCCGTAAGAACCGATTACAAAGCCAGAGCTGATTACTGCTACATAACCAAACCATGGATTTATTGATTTGTTTTGTTGCCTTCTAACCATTAACCACATACTAGTGGCGAGAATTAATCCAGCAAAGATGGCCACCGTAGGTACGTTATCACGCATCATCATGGTCCAGTCTAGGGTTCTAATTGCCAGCGGCCAAACCGCGTTTTCCAACGTATTACCAAGAATTAGCAGATATATCGTTTCAAATAATGCAACTATTACGCCAAACAAAAACAGGAACAACCCCAAAAGAGGCGATTTGGCAAACCTGCTTATTGCAGAATTTGCGACCTCGCCGTCGTTGTCCATGGCGTGTGACTAGTTTTACAGTAGAAAAAAGGTTGTAATGAAAATCAAACATTGACATTGCGTACTTCAGGTGTTTGGTCAGCGATCATAAACTCAATCAGGGCCGCCCACATGACAAATTGAATGCTCTTCTCTAGCTCTTCTTGCCCACCAACTTCGGCAATCATATTATCAAATGTATCTAGCGGTGAATGGTATGCACTGTAATCCTCATCATAAGCCCCCAAGTGAAATATTGTTTGAGCACCAAGGTCGCGGAATGTGACATGGTCTGAACGGCCAAAAGTATCCTCATGAACATCCATTACCAGATTGTAATGGTCATCCCAGTGTTGGTCGCAACCGGCGCCATATTCGCCTTCAATTCTCATGTCCATTGGAGCATTTAGCACATCGCGATGTACATAATCCAAGATGGTAGTAATCGCAACATCTTGCACTTCAGGGTCAATATCTGGTCCCGACCAAGCATGATATGGGAATGGGTCGCCATTGGCTTTTTTTGCCGGATAAGAAATCCCCATCATGTCCATATTTATGTAAAAACGGAGTTCTTTGTCTTGGGGTAGGCAGTAGTCACAGTCATTATTGGCAAATGCGTTTGAACCACGTAATCCTTCTTCCTCACTTGACCACAAAGCGAGGAATGTGTCACATTGTACTTCGATGTCGACAAATGCCTTGGCATAAAGCATAATTGCAACAGTGCCCGCAGTATTGTCGTACGCACCTTCGTATGTGCCTCCTCCAGGTGGTCCTCCAGGTATAGCGACATCCATGTGAGCGCCCATTCCTTGAACGCATGAACTATCTTTACCTCTTTTCCAAGCGATGACATTGAGGCTCTCGGGTTCTGTAATGCTAAACGTATCGGTAACTCTCATTATGTTGGTTTCATAACCAAGGCCTTCAAAATGCCCGTGGAAAAAGGAAGCCGCTCTTTCAAATGCTGGATTTGGTGACCCCATCCAACGATTGATGTACCCACCACACTGTGTTGAGTCACTACAAACACTGGTTATGAAATCCATCTTTTCAAACCACTCAGCACCACTAATTATTGGGGTCCCATTGGTTAATTCCATCTCAAAGGACTCGCCTTTTCCATTGTCCTCTACAATGGTAATTCTAACATTTTCAGCGTAAGGGGTTGGTAGTAGTTTTCCATTCATCTGACTGCCTTCTACCATTGCATAGCCGTTAGGGATAAGAGTGTCATCAACAAATAATAGCACGTTATTAGGCACCGATATCGCTCGACCTTGACCAATTAAGAGGAACTCATTCCACTCTCCCGTATTCAATACGGCACTGTTTGCAGAGGTGAAATTAATTTGGAAATCGGCAATTTCTTGCTCCGTTTCTTTGGCTTGTTCGCCAAAACATCCCGATAATGTTGCAGTGAACATAATCAAAACCAAGAATACGCCCTTGACTGAAGATGTCTGCATAAACTCCCCTTTCACAACTTGCTGATAGGCTTTATTGGTTTTAGTACACAAGAATCACTGTTGTGTAGTTGTTTGGTGCGGATAGCGGGAGTCGAACCCACGACATAAGGTTGGAAACCTCAGATGATAACCACTTCACCATATCCGCGATATTTCTGCCGAGAAGTATTCACTCTTTGAGTCAATCGGTTGCTTATTCACTAAAAACCAGGTGGCGGTGGCGGCACTCGTCGATTAAGACCAAATTCAGCACGGATATTTTGCGGGGTCGAATTTTGTCTTGAGATTCTAGCCTTTAGCACGCTTTCTGCGTGCTCCCGGCGTTCCTTATTCCGTCGAGTATTATTGGCCTTGCCACGTACGTACAATGTCCCCATTAATGCGAATAGTATCAAAATACCTAGAGAGGCTTGTATGACTGGTTGTTTGAGTAATTTATTGATAGTATCAGTTTGGTCGTCAATAGTATTGGTTTCCAGTCTAGAATCCTTAGCATCTAGGGTAATAGTAATGCTATCCATGGCAACATCAGATCCTGGTTCTTTTGCCAGTAATACCAACTGATATTGTCCAGGTTCTATCGCTTCTCCAGAAAATACCACAATCTGGGTTCCACCAGAATCAGGAGTGAATATGAGTACCTGTGTGGTTGTGTCTGCATCAATGCCCGTCATCGGTTGCCACTCAATTCTTATGGCTGCGTTGGCCATCTCAGTAGTTACTGTACAAGTAAAAGTAAACCAGTCACCACCCGCCAAGTCCAAGGATATTTTTGATTTATCACTAGTCAGTGTTGCTTCACCAGCATTCCTTGCTGGATCATTTGGCCAATGATCTAGTTTGTAGGCTCCAGCTGTTTGATTATCTCCCCAACCATCGCCATCAGAATCAAGCCATTGTGAGATTTCACTGGGGAAATCATCCTCAATATCTGCCCAGAAATCGTTGTCAGAATCTGGGCAGCCATGTTTAGTGCCTTGATTTGATTGGCCAGATTCGGCAGGGCAACTATCGCCCATAGTACCAATTTGATTGTCACCAAATGAATCTCCATCTGAGTCAAACCATTGTGAATTGTCTCCAAGCCACAAATCATTATCATCACTTGCTCCATCAGAATCTTCATCAGGGCAACCATACCTATCTATTGTTGAAGTACCAACAACGCTTTCGCATGCATCAGGATTGGTACCGTTTGGATTGTCGCCATAGCCATCACCGTCTTGGTCCGACCATTGTGTAGAGTCGTTAGGGAAGGCATCATCCCCTTGTGAGGTTCCATCATTATCACCATCAGGGCAGCCAAATAAATCGATATTTGAATAGCCTTCTTCACTGGGGCAATCATCAGCTTGGAATCCTGCTGCATTATCGCCAAAACCATCGCCATCAGTATCACTCCATTGAGTATCTTCTAACGGAAAGGCATCTGCTCCATCGGTGAGATTCCAGCCTGCATTACCTTCTGATGGCATAGTGATGTCAGAATATCCATCACCATCGGTATCTGGGCAACCTGTACGATCTATAGTTGAATTACCAGGAGTATTGATGCAATTATCTTCAAGGTCGTCAAACCCATCATTGTCGCTATCCTGAGTTCTAGTTGGGTCGTCAGGGAAGGCGTCACTTTCATTGGAAATACCATCACCATCATTATCCACACAGCCGTATCGATCAATAGTAGAATTGCCTGCTATGCCTGGACAAGAATCTGCCTCAAGTCCGCTAGCATTGTCACCATAGCCATCACCGTCTTGGTCCAACCATTGAGTTGGTGTCGATGGCAATTGATCAATTAGATTATCCCAGCCGTCTCCATCATCGTCAAGGCAGCCCATGCGGTTGCCAAGGGTCGAATTACCAAGAACACCCGGACAGGCATCAGGGTTCAGGCCAGCGAGATTATCGCCGTAACCATCACCATCAACATCAGACCATTGAGTTGGCTCATTTGGTTGTGCATCTTCGATATCAGCCCAACCGTCTTGATCGGTATCAAGGCACCCAAGAGTATTATTTCGCCAGGAGTCTCCCCAAACGTTTGGACAACTATCTGCTAGGTTACCAGTTTGCTCATCACCGTAGCCATCAGAGTCTGTATCATTCCATTGAGTGTTATCATTAGGGAATACATCCGCACCATCAGTGAAGCCCCATGTTGAATCGCTATCTGAGTATCCATCTCCATCTGAATCTGGACAGCCTAATCTGTCTTCTGATGAGGTTCCAGCAACATTCGGACAACTATCGTCAGATGCGTCATCTACTCCATCACCATCAGCATCAGCCCATCGGCTGGCATCACTTGGGAAGGCGTCAGCTCCATCGTCAGCAGTCCAACTGCCATCTGGGTCAGAATAACCATCGCCGTCAGAGTCTGGGCAGCCGTTTCGGTCGTTAGAGGAACTACCAGTCACTCCAGGGCAATCATCACCATCGGTGCCAAGAGGATTATCTCCAAACGTGTCACCATCAGCATCAACCCATTGAGTGACATCACTAGGCCAAAGGTCAGCACCATTTGCTACTGTCCACAATCCGTCTGGGTCGGAATACCCATCAGCATCAGCGTCAGGGCAACCAAGTCTGTCTTGCGAAGAAAAGCCTTGGACTCCAACGCAGCCGTCTGGATTATTACCACTCGGATTATCACCATAACCATCATCGTCATCGTCTATCCACTGTGTAGAGTCGCTAACGAACTCATCATCAGTATCGCCGTATCCATCTCCATCAGAATCGGGGCAGCCTAAGTTGCCTAACTGAGTTGATGTGCCATGAACCGATGAGCAGGAATCTGGGTTGACGCCAGATGGGTTATCGCCATAGCCATCACCATCTTGGTCAGCCCATTGAGTTGGTTCAGAGGCAAATGCATCTGCACCATTGCCAGCAGCGGTCCAGCCGGCATCAGGATTTGAGTATCCATCTCCGTCGGTATCCGGGCAGCCATATCGGTCTCTATCAGAGGTTCCTGTCACGCCAACGCATGAGTCGCCAAATGTTCCAGAGGGGTTATCACCAAATGTATCAGTATCTCCATCAACCCATTGAGTTGCATTGCCGATAAAGGCGTCAGCACCATCGGTTACAGTCCAAACAGGACCATTGGTTCCTGAAGGGTCAGGGTCGGAGTAGCCATCAGAATCATCATCAGGGCAGCCAGAGCGGTCAGCACTAGAACTTCCACTCACACTTGGGCATGAGTCAGCTCCATTGGCAATAAACCAACCACCGTCTGGATCAGAGTAGCCATCGCTGTCTGAATCACCACACCCAAAGCGGTCGAGAGTCGAGGTTCCCGGTGAAACTGGACAAGCATCGGCTTGGAATCCTACCGCGTTGTCACCAAATCCATCATCATCTTGGTCAGCCCATTGGGTTGGCTCGAGAACAAAAGCATCAGCACCGTTTGCAGCAACTGTCCAACTAATATCGGGGTTTGAGTATCCATCACCATCGGTATCAATACATCCATTACGGTCTGTTGTTGAATTACCGAATACAGCTGGGCAATCATCATCACCATCTTCGATACCATCAAGATCTGCATCCTCGGTTAGATTTACCAAAGGGGTCTCGTGATTTATTGCCAGTGAGAAAAATTGTGGTCCCGTAGGTACTGATGTTCCAAGAATATGTACCTCCCAAACACCAGATGAGGGAGAACTAAAATTCATCACTCTTAGATTATTCAAATCATCACTCAAATTAGTCCAAACACCTGCTGGATTCTTGACTGCTACATCTAAGTCATTGACCAAGTAGGGAGTTACTCCTGGAGTTCCAGCCGGGTCTGTGTAGGCTAATGCTAGTTGAAGGTCATGTGCTGAAGCAGGTAGAGTAAAACTCCAACCCCTGTTCACGCCAGTAGATAGTGACTCATCAGCAACATAACTGGTTTGGACAGCACTATACAAATTTAGTAAACCGTTGCCTTCATGCATGTTGGGGATAGCCTCTCCTGCACCATTTGTTGGGCTGCCGTATTGTCCCATCATGTCATGGGTAGATGATCCAAGGATTGCTTTTACCAACGCCGAACTTGGGTTGGCAATTCCTTCATTTTCAATAAGATGTTCGAGTAGTAATGCAGTTGCTCCTGCAGCTATTGGGGTTGCCATGCTAGTGCCGCCTAAGTAGCAATATTCGGTATCGAACGAACCCCAACCACACGCTCCAGCCGATCTGGATTTGGTTGACAGAATGTGGGTGCCAGGAGCGACAAAGTCAGGCTTTATCCGCCCATCCTCTACCGGGCCTCTGCCAGAAAAGTCAGCCATGCCACTAGAATTATCGGCATTCGTCCCTCTAGAGGGACGATAGTTTTCAGAAGCTCCAATAGAGATGGAATTTTTTGCCGTTGCTTCCCATAGTAAACTCGAATGATCTATTTCACCGTCGCCATCTAAATCATCAGCATCATTGCCGTTAGCAAACATGATCACAAGTTGTTCGTGAGTTCTTGCACCAATGTCGATTTGCATTGAACCTGTCGAGTATAATCCGTAATCATTGCAAGGAGCGCCTAATCCTGGCCGAATGCAACTTCCCCAAGAATTGGTGTGAATTCTACTGCCGTTTTCTACTGCTACTCGGAATAAATCTTGGTAATCATCGGGGATTCCTCCCAAGGTGCCGCTTTGTTCAAAGGCGTGTACAAGAAGTGATGCTTCAGGGGCTATACCAGTGATGGACCCACTACTTGCGGTGCCATCGCCCAGAACAGAACCAGCAACGTGGGTACCATGTCCGTTATCATCGTCTGCCCCATCATCGCATGGTCCAGGGTCTGTCGGACTGTTCCAAGCACACCAGTTTGATGGCCTTGGCCATGAGTATATGCCGTGAATATGGTCCGAAAAATCAGGATGCATAGTTGCATCATTAATTCCGCTATCTAATCCGGTATCGGCAACTGTGACTATTATTCCGCTACCATCTAAACCATTCCAAGTTCCGTCTAAAGCACTCATTTTGATATTGTCTTGAATATCATCTGAGTTGATGATGGTATTGGCAACTGAGTTGACCATCATGGCGACAGGTTTCTCTTCCAACCACTCAATTTCATCTTGTGCTGCGAGCCATTTTACTCCAGAAACACTTGTTGCAACAGTGGCAAACCTGCTGCTAAAAGAATAGACAAAGATGTCTTCACGTTGCTGGATGCCCTCGGGTAGTTCGTAGCCTGAAAGTACGATGTCTAAATCAATTAATCCATTATTTACCAAAGATTGAGCAAGTCCATGGCGGATTTTATCGACTGAATCTAATTGTAGTATACCTTCAACATTGAGTGATTCTAATTGCTCGATACTTACTGAGTTGAAATCACAACTAAAGCCATTGGGAGGCATGAATGAATGGCAATCAATTCCTTGTTGCGATAATTGATACTTCCACTCCGTTGGGACCGGGAATTCGTGGGTGATTACGTATTGACCTGACAAAGCATCAATTCCAGTCCAGTCTATCCAATTGTCAACCGGGACAACAGATGCATCGCGGTATAGTAAGGTGATTTCACCTGCTGAATAATCTGAGGAAAACCAGCCGTTAGACAATTCATAACTAGGCTCAATCGAGATTGATTTCAAATCTTCCAATTCTGTACTCGAAGTGGCAAATGCTTTCGGTATATCAGTCTCATTTGCTAATGCCATTGGAGCCATTATCTGGCACAAAAAGAACAAGCAAATTATCACTGCATTATTTGTTGAGCGTCGCCCCATGTACCTACACAATCATTGGTCCCTCATGAATGATTTGCTAATAATATCTGTACTAGATACTCTACGAGAGTTCAAAAGGTGATTTGGTCGGGCTAGTTCATGGCATACGGGGCACCGACTGAACAAGAAGCAGACTTAATGTCTCCCAATGCTGAAAATGAGAAATCTCAAGTGGTCGGCCGCCAAATCTGGCGGATAGTCCCATATGCCAAACGCTACCCAAAACGAGTGGTGGCTGGAATTGCCTCCAACGCAATGGCAAGGGTATTTGATCTGATGCCTTTCGTGGCAATAGGCTATGCAATAGATTATTTCACCACAGACAAGATGAGCGGGCCTGAGTTTTTGCAAGACTTTGTCACCTTCTTACCCGGGTCTGTAGAAGTTGGTTACGGGACATTAATTTTCTTGGGATTCTTTTTCCTAGCAATATTCCAGGGATTGTCTGAGTATTCATGGCAGACGCTTGGCTACCGGATCCAACACGATTTGCGAATGGATGCCACTCGCTCACTAATTGCCATGGAAGCATCATATTACGATATGCGACAAACCGGCCAAATCATGTCTGTATTATCTAGCGACGTAAATCAGTTGGAGGATGTAGTCTCGGATTCTTCGACATCAATAATACGGATTGTAATCACGTTCTTTACTGCCTTTACCATTCTGATACTGATGTCTTGGAAACTGGCTGCAGTATTATTTGGACCATTGGTGTTCATCATACCGCTAGTTTACTGGTTTTCAACCAGAGTTCAACGAAAATATCGCAAACAACGTGAATCTACTGGAGACATTACAGCAGTTTTAGAAAATTTAATTTCTGGTATTTCAGTTGTGCAAGCCTACAATGCTCAAGATTGGGAATCAAACAGAGTTAACCGTGAATCTGGCGTGTACCGTGACCAAGCAATAGGTGCTAGTCAAGACCGAAATAGATTCGTTCCAATGATCTACGCTATTGCAGGTATTGCATTTGGCTTGTTAGTGTCAGTTGGTGGTTCACTTGCAGGGGAAGGCGAGATTACCACTGGTGAACTTGTGACTTTCTTACTGATCAGTACCAGAATGACTATGCCACTATTCATCTTTGGAATTCTAATCAACCAACTACAACGAGGCGAAGCTGCGGCACGAAGAGTATTCACTGTAGTCGACTTGGAGCCACAAATATTTGACAAACCTGATTCTATTGAACTGGAAGAGGCAATCACATCAGTAGAATTCGATAATGTCTACTTCACCTACCCAAATACCTCAGTCCCAGTTCTTAGTGGTATTTCGTTCAAAGCCGAAGGCGGAGATTTCCTTGGGGTAATGGGTCACACCGGCGCAGGTAAGACCACCATTCTCAAACTACTCATGCGGTATTACACGCCAACTAGTGGCAGAGTGTTAATCAACGGGCGTTCGATTGATGACTATACTCTTGACTCTGTTAGGGACAAAATCGGATTTGTCAGCCAAGAACCATTCTTGTTCTATGGGAGCATCAAGGACAATGTAATTTACAATCAAACCGCCACCGATAAGGAACTAAGACGCGCATTGGAACTTGCCGGAGCTTGGGAGTTTATTCAGGAGTTAGAAGACAACCTCGACACCATGGTTGGTGACCGAGGTGCAAAATTAAGCGGCGGACAACGTGCTAGAGTTTCATTAGCAAGAGCGTTACTTAAACAACCGTCACTACTTATTCTTGATGAAGCATCAAGTGCCCTAGATGCGGAGACTGAAAGGCGGATTCAAGAGAATCTAATCGCCAGTGGTAGCAACAGAGCGACAATTGCAGTAGCTCACCGGCTAAGCACCATTCGTAACGCCGATGAAATTGTTTGCATGGTTGATGGTGCGGTTGTTGAACGAGGAAAGCACGACGAGCTAGTTGCTGCTGAAGGCGTCTATGCAAGTCAGTGGACCATACAAACCGGTGATTTGGCCGGGCTTTGATTAAACTCTTTCAACAATTGGTCTAAGTATTGCAGTCTTTTTAGAGCGCTTTTTGACAAACTGCTTATTGCCGAGTATGATGAGCGAGGATACCAATACAAACAACGGTATTCCAACAATTAAAGACCACACAGCAAGGCTCAGATTACCAATAAATATCTCTTCTAACATCTCGGCAATAACTATGATAGAAACGAAGATTAAGACTCTTAAAATGCCAAGGAAGGTTCTAACAATGAACCAAATCTGTTCGGTGTCATTACCTTCATCTGGCTTATCTAAAGCGGCCAAACGTTCAACGAAGGAAAGTCCGCTCATATTCGGCCTGCTAATTTCATCTAACTAATCAGTTACGGCGGTTTTACCGATAAAAAACTGGTTTTAGCACCGTTTCAAACAGTACGGATACGATCATCTATTTGATTGCCAACACCGGCTTTCCCACCAGTTTGACGTATTTCTCGCCACGCTTTAATGACGCCTTGTCCATATGCCCATTGGGCAAGGAAGACAAATAATGGCGCTAAGAATACAGTTCCAATGGTGCGGTGAGGTGAGGTGCCAATTGCTGCACCTAGCCAACAGAGAGCAACATAAAACAGCATTAATCCACCAAGGCCGTGGAAAGCAAGACGTGGTAATGTCCATTCCCCAGATACCGATAGCCAATACTCTTCGGCTGCACCGCCAGCAAATAGTCCATAGATTAGTCCAATAATTGAGAATACAACCAGTGGCGGGAAGAATCCGATTGCTGTGTGAGACCAACGAGAAATTTCTGGCCAGCGTTTATTGGCAACCATTCTCGTGTAGCCGTAATTACGCATTTGCTTCATGTACGGCTTGAAAGGTACTCTGCGTCTGTGTGGCATGACATTGGATGGGTCGATGAATAACTTGTGGCCTTTGCGTTGAATTTTTGCGTCCAGCACCACGTCTTCGGCTCCAATGCAACCTTCTTCAAAGAAGCCAACTTCTCTCAAGTTTGCCATCCTGTGAGCGCAATTGACCCCGGGGTTGTGTGATATTCGAACCAGTTCACCTTTTGGTTGGGCGCCGTATCTTGTTCCTGCAGTCATGAACTTTGTACAGAAAGCAACGTCAGCACATTTTGCGCCAAATGAATCATCATCTGGGGCAAAGTTTGGTCCGCCTACAGCACCGACTTCAGGGTCCTTAAACCAGCGAATCAATTTTTCAACCCAATCAAGTGGTGGAATAGTGTCATCATCAGTAAATAATACCAAGTCATGGTCCATCTGCTTTAGTGCAAAATTGCACGCATCTGCACGGTTATTAGAGGAGTCTTCAATCCAAGTGGCACCATATTTCTCACATATTTCCTTGGTGTTGTCTTTGGATTTAGAATCAGATATTACCACTTCAAAGTGTGGGTATGTTTGCTTTGACAAGCGCTCGAGAACAATGCTTAATTCTTCAGCATTATTGATGGTCGGGATTAGTATAGCGGCCTTGTAAGCCTCGCCGTCCTCCTTCAATAGGGGTTCAATAATATCGCCCATGCCGTACCGAGAAATTCCTCAGTTAAGAATTCAAGGTATTATTTGC
>ERZ891134.570-NODE-570-length-30013-cov-7.754223_pt1 | contig 30013 bp, 43 predicted proteins | sample MGYA00520888_ERZ891134 | MGnify/ENA primary metagenome ERZ891134 (study PRJEB32303, sample SAMEA104408692) | aquatic metagenome | biome: Brackish water; feature: Coastal; material: water | place: Baltic Sea | collected 2014-10-23 | depth 10 m ... | reverse complement strand
ACGACGATGAGTACGGATGGGAGGATTAGAATGACTACTATTCCAGAACTGACTAACGAGGTTTTCTTGTCCGTTCATATTCATCAGGGAATGGAGTAAGTATGACTAATCTTTCACCTGTTGCATCACAGATTATGGATTGCATCCCCGTCCTTATCCGCTCTACGCTTGGTATTGACGAGGACAGCATGGTAGATGTAGATGAGAAGCGTGGTGGCGTTCAGTTCCAGACTAGTCGGGGACTTACGTTTACTATCGTAAATAACTTTTGGGACTATTTCGACTTGACCATCACGGATACTGATGGTAATGTGGTCAAGGCTTGGACGGAGGACGACGAGAGCGTTCCTGTTCAGAGTCTCCCGAACGCTTGGAACCTGTACGAGTTTATTATCAAGGAGGTTATCTAATACAACTTGCTAACATTTGATGCCTTGACAAGAACAAGAAAGACAGGGATAATACACTTATGAACAACGGAAAGAACATGAAGCGGGCAGAGCGTAGGGCGAACAACAACAAGAAGGTTCGTCGGGAGCGCACCCGCATTAAGACAGACAAGCCCGACCGTCAGGCAACTTACAACGGTTGGTGGGAAAAGGCAGAGCATTGGGAGGCTGTGTAACAATGAATGACTCAAAGAGCATTTATGTCAATGACCCGGTGTATGTTGAGGAAGTGTGTGTTGGATACGGCGACCCAGAGTATCGGGATGGTGTCTATCGTAACCTGTATTTCCAGAAGTACGAGGACGACACCGACTATCATGTGATGGATGAGTTCGGCACCCTTGTCCCCGGCGTTAAGTTTCACGGAGATATTAGCACCGATATTGAGAGGGTGAAGGACCTGTTCGTTCTCGTCTATGGCGAGGACCTTAGCGGTAACGGAGTCTAACAGTTTTCTAACAAAACTAATCTTGACAGGCAATCAAAACCTGATATTATTAGAGCAAGAAAACGAGAGATAGGAAAAAGAAAAGCAAATGCCGCAGGTTGTTTCTACACATAACAAGGTTTACAAGGGTCGGTCATACGGCCCCAACAACGGTGTCTATAACCGTAGCCTTCCGTTTAACAAGCGTTATCATGGGCCGACAAGATGGAACGGAATGACCCATGATTGGGAGAACGGCTACGAGTACGATAACTATTGCAGGCACTACGACATTGGTATCCTCGGCGGCATGGTGACTTTGGGTATCGAAATGGTAACGCCTCTTGTCACTACTCTCCGCTTTATGGATGAGTGGTACAGCGAACACTACGGCCCGGTTGCAAACTCAATCGTTGATGTTGATGATGCATTCTACGCTCGCTGTCTTGCACAGCGCATCTATGACACAATGCCTCCCGGCGACATTAAGGCGTCGGACAACGGACTGATTGAGGCTGCTACAATCAACGATTTGTGTCAGTATATCTACATCAACGCTAGGGATGCTGTGCTTATGCTCCGTGCCATTCGGTTGTTCACGGTTTGTCACAAGCAGAATACGCAAGGTATCGTTCAATACTTTACTTGGCTTTGGGAGATTTTGCACAACGAGCATCAGAAGGACTACTATAGTCATAATCTCTTTGTGCCCGGTTTCATTGGCACCGCAGATGAGTTCTACGCAGGCAAGGGACGTTGGGAGGAAGGCTATTTGCCTCTTAAGCCCATTATGGACCTTAAATACTTTAAGGAGTTTGAGAGTAAGGTTGATGAGGCGTACACATACGCAGATAGTATTAACCTAAAGGATAACGAGTAATGAACAATGTTAAATTCATTAAAGACAGGGCGGTTGAGTATATTGATACAGTCACCGGATACAATGAGTATCGGGATTGGGACCACCGTTACAACCACCGATGGAGTCTTTACTTCGCCGCATCTGAAATCATAAAGGATTATCATTACAGCGACGAGTCTATCAACCTGTTTAACGACGGCGACCATCCGTATCTTGTGACCTACATAATCCCACCGGGTTTCTTTCCTGATGTTACTACCGGGCATTTGTTCTGGAAGCGAACACGACCGGGATTTTCTGGATATAATGTAGAAACTTACAAGAGTATGGCAGAGGCTCTACATAGTATACGAATGTTGGATGGTACGGGTAAGTGGGAAGTCATTAACATTTACGACCCCTATACGAACGAGTCTCTGAACCCCGCAGATTATGTTACTTTGCTGGATTGTGACCAAAAAACAGCAGAGTTCGGCAGCAATATGTTCGGTAACTACACACATATTACAGAAGTTTTAACACCAGATTGGGCTTGACAATCACAGATGGCTCTAGTATTCTGTTCCTAGTAAATCAAACGAAGGAGAAAAGGATAATGCTTCACCCCGCATACCGCGATAGTTGGAACGATATGCTACACGACAAGATTGAGTGCAACGCATCTATCAACCTGTACGCATATTCAGACCAATACCCCAACGCAAACGGTAAGCCTTACGTTTGCCTGTTGGTTGATATGAACACGACCGACTCCGACTACTTTGGGTCTGTCATTGGCTACGCCGTGTTTGATTGGTGGGAGGCTACGATTGACGACGTAGATTTCCCGACTCCGTTTAGCCTGCTGGACGAGGCTATGGAGACTTACTGTGGCTCCCTTAGCGGTCCCACCGGAGTCTCCATTAACGATTGGATAGATGAGGCATGGTCGCGTGCCGCTGAGGTCGTAGAGCGTTCACATCACAAGTATATGGACGACGTTCGACAACAGGACCACGATTATATGCTTCGGCATGGGTACAGGTACGTCGGTTATGATTATGTAAAGGACTGAAACCCCTCTTGACATTGACAGTCAAGGGGAGTAATGTTCTTATTGCAATCTACAAATACACACAAGGAGAACACTAATGATTAACAACCTTATGGATGATATTATGGAGCGCGTCATGTTCTACAACGAGCAGGGACGAGCAGCAGCAGAGCAGTTTGTTGTGGACACGGTTCACAACACCATTCCCTACGACGTTGATGAGCGTCTGGAGGATGCGGAGTATTACATCAACATCTTGCTAGCGAAGGTTGAGTGTCTGGAGACTACCCTTGAGAACGTCATTACCGCGATGGAGCAGCAGCAGAACGCTGGCTTCTTTAGCCGACTGTTTGGGAGTAAGTAATGACCAACGAAGAGGTAAGGCTTAAGGTTGATGAGATTCACTCAAAGTCTGTAACACTTCGACATTACTTAGTGAATGGCTCATGGTTTCAGTTCTACGATGATAACTCACCGTGGCATCAGGTGACTAAGTTGGAGTATAACTTTAACGGTACTAACGAGAATGTGTGGGTTCATAAGGGATACGTTGAGGTTCCTACACATCCTACTGACGACGAGAGGGAGGACGCTTACTATCAGTTCTTTAACCTCCTTCATAACGGGAAGGACGCCTAGTGATGTTTGACGAGACAGTTATCTACAGCGACGAGGACAGCAACTTTAGGCTTGTGTGGGAATACATTGGAGAGGGGCTTTACGGAGACTATGACTCCGACGACTCTACCGACGAGCCTTTGCTTCGCTTCACGATAGAGCAGAGGGTGATGGATGATTGGGATGCAGTAGAGGGTGCTTCGTATTGCACGTTTCGTAACATTTACTCCAATAATGAAGATTTGGTAAATGTTGGGAATATCATCCTCAATGAGTTCATCATGTGCTATAATAGTGGGGCAGGATGGATCAAGTCAATGTCAATCGCAAGTACCTATTAGGAGGCTTAGATGAGTTATATGAATGACACAGTAGTTGGCAAGGTTGTTCTTGCCGCAGAAGTCACGGAAAGGTTTGTTAGCGATATTCTTTACACGGCACTTGATGATTACTACGGAGGGTCCTGCTATTGGGCTACGAACGTAAAGTTTAAGACTAACGGTGCAGATGATATTATGGAGCGCATCTGTCAAACGGCCTCTTTCGATGATGTTGAGGATAACAAGTCTTTCGTTGTGGACCACGATAAGGTTGTTTACAGTTTGCAAAAGATTCTTAACGAGGACGTAACACTTAATCAGACAATCTATGGTAACATTCTTAGGGCAACCAAGGAAAACGATGCGTCTTACATTGACGCAGACGCAGCAGACGTTATCTTGCAGGTTGCTTGTTTTAGAGAGATTGTTTACGGTTAGGAGTTTTATCTATGACTATTTCACTACAAGAGGCGCAGGAACTTCACGAAATCATTGGGTGGCTTTACTCTATGGCTAGTGATGATGGTGATGGTAAGCCGAACGATGTGATGATTGTTTCTCCCGGTATGCGAGAGGAACTTCGTAGGGCATTGGAGATTGCTGCTCTTGTTGTAAATGATTCAGACCGCTCTGATGAGTCCCTTTAGGACGAAACGCCGTGAGGCGTCAGCGGTTCTCACGACCTAGCAGGCAAGGGCTACCACTTTTGACCTGTCGGGGTGGGTTATCCCATAAGAAACCGATTGGTAGATCGGAAAATCTCGGAAGAAGTTGAGCGCGAGAACCATTTATAATAAGTAAAAAATAAAACTAAACAAAAGGAAGGTTGTCGGTGACTGACAGCAGGTAGTGAAAACACCTGACTTGTAGAATGTGGAACCGTCAGCAGTAGTAATCGCTTTGGTGTAATCGGCAACACAGTCTAGGCCGGGAAGATGTGGGTTCGAATCCCACAAGCGATTATGTAGTTTACAAAATATTAAAGGGAGAAAACTATGAATGCTTTGGATGATAATGTAAAGTGCATGTGCGGCCATATTGTTGATGAGAAGGATGTTGTTTACATCAACCCGGCTACAAAGGCAATCACTTGGACAGAGGGGCTTCCTTACTGTGGTTCCTGTGTTCCCGAAATCAAGGAGGATTAGAAACACTATGAGTTGGTATGACCCACCAGAATACCCATTTCAGAAGGCAGCAGAAGAGATTGATAGTCGTGGACTCTTTGGCCTTTACGAGTATGATGCTGAGGCTGAAAAGATTATAAACTATTACAGGATTCCCGACGAATTTGGCAGCAAGGAAGAAATGACAAAGTTGTATAACTCAATCGTTGAGGACGAGCCAGAGGCTGCTGATAATTATGTCGTAATCAAACTAAGTTTTGATGCGTGCTGTGAAATGGCAGAGGGTGATTATGAAGATGCTCTTGAAGCGCACTATGATTACAAGTATCATGCAGAAAAAGAGTCGCAGCCTAGCGACTACGACGACTATTACTAAACCATAACAGTTAGGGGTTGATTTCTATGAAGAAGTCTCGTACTATTAAGACGATCAAGGTACGCACAAAGCGTACTCCAAAGAGGACGGCGAACGTTGTTCCTAACCCCCGGAGGTTTGTATAATGAGTAATATTATTGAGAACTACGGAGACTTGGGGCTTGACTACGACATTTCCTTTGTTGATGTAAAGACTCTTGATGTTCCCTCATACGACACGATTTATGTTCTGGCTAGCAGCAGCGCCCCGATTGACGTTGCTATGATGGGGATTGAGGCGGTAGACCGTAGCCGCAAGTATGACTTTCTTGACTGCGATGTGTGCGCCGTAGCGGAGGACATTCGCAATTGGTTCTGTCACCCCGAGAATGATTCGTATGACCTGTCAGACTCATTCTGGCGTCAGGTTGAGGACTTTATGTATACCGAAAAGGTGACGGAAGAGAACGATGCAGCAGAGTGGCAGCGTGAGGTAGGTGCTATGGCGGCTGCTCGCACACGCGAGGCCCTGCGGGAGTTTATGGGTGATTACTAATGCAGACACTCTGGGTAATACTTTTTATTATCGCACCACTTTTGTTTCTAATTAGGTTTCTTCTATGACCCAACTCAACATTCATTTAAAAAACGGAGATTTTATCACTACTGATTTGTATTATGATATAATCCCACAGCGGCTTAGGATTGAGAAGGTCAAAGAGGCAATCGCAGAAGGCGAGATAATCGAAGGAATATATTATACTTCTTTAGGCTCTATGCGTACTGCTAAGATTCTAATTTCAGAAAACATGGTTGTTTCTATAACTACTAATTAGAAGGGGTACTTTATGTTAAACCAGATTGCTATTACTATGTATAATGGTCGTGTCGCTAGCGTTGAGGCCGTGGACGACATTGATGTTGTTATCTTTAACTACGGAGATGTAAAGCAGTCGGCCTTCAAGAAGAAGAAGTTTGACCTTATCTCAATTGAGAACCATCATGTTGAGGGGAAGGGACCGGAAGCCATGATCGGGGTGAATGACAATGGAGTTTAATGAGGTTATCCCCTGTACCATTATCGGAGATATGGTTTCTAACGAAGATCTTACAATTACCCCGCCAAAGTCACAGCAGGTATGCTATACTTGCGGGTGCAGTGTAAGTATTTACAATCCAAGTAAGCGTTGCTGGCCGTGTCGCAAGAAGGAAACAGACACAGATAATGAAGTGCTTACTAAAATCTTTATGGAGAGATAATGAAAACTGCATATAATTTTGAGGACGAGTTTGATGAAGAGTTCGTAAAGTGGGTTAATAACCTAATGCAAGATATTGATGTTGATGCAGGAGGCGTCTTTTCTTCTCACGACTCTGACGGATATGATGTAAACTACTTCGAAGATGATAAGATTAATCATTGGGCAGAGCAGATTAGAAAGGAGTTGGAAGATGAGCGAGACTAATACCGCTGTAAATCTATACGACTATGAGTACCCAAGTGACTACGTTCCGGTGCGAGGGGATACTATTCGTTACTATGATACAAATTGGAGGACGGGAGTTGTCCTTCACTCTCAGGACGGGGAAGTTACGTTTCTGACTTCTGAGAATAAGACTCGGACGTTTCAGGCTAGTAACGTCAAGGTTTCGAATGACCAGCGTATGAGGTTGCTTCTTACTCTTGATGAGGAAGATGCTGCGAACAATCGTGTCAAGTTCCTTGATGCGTTTATTGCTTCTTCGACCAAGCGCGAGCAGGACGAGGTTGCAAGCAAGGGGGAGGGTGCAAGTAAGCCCACTTCCTCCAAGAGCCGTATGGAGCCTAAGCGTGCCACAGAGGTTAATAAGTTCGTTGAGCAGGTTACTCAACTTATCCTTAATTCAGATAAGCCTCTTCTCAAGACTGATATTGTTAAGAATGTCGAAATGGACAACGCAACGTACACTCTTGTTATGAAGAAGGTTGTCGCTGGGCATAAGATTGTGAAGGCTGGTAAGAAGCGTGGCACGAACTATCGTGCAGCAGGACGCTCATACAGCGATTAAATTAAAAGCACTAAGGGGGAGGGGTAAGACCCTCCCCCTTATATATTATATTAAATTAGAGCCGTTCTGATGGCTCAGAAAGGGAGAAACAATATGAGTATTCACATTGATACAGTTAAGGTTGGGGAGACTGTTGAGTATAAGAACAGTCATTATTTTGTTACAAAGAAGGAATCAACTTCTTATTGGAATGATAGCGCCAACGAAGTTCTTTACAAGGGCATCGTTGTAGGTTTTACAGAAGAGGGTGACGAAGTTAAGAGGTATAACACTTTCTATTGTTTCCCAAATGGAACGGTGAGTGCTATCAGTTACCCTTCTTAGTCGTTTAAATCATCACCAACAGTATCAGGGATGGAGTCAACAAGAGTTTGAATTAGTTTTTCCTCTTGTTGCTTCATCCTTTCTTTTACTGCTTTCTGATAGTCAGCAACGTGAGTTGAGTATTCTTTGTGATTCTCTTTTATATGAGCAATTGATTCAATAATCATAATAATTGAATCTCCGAAGATAGACGCTAGCCTCATAAGGTTTCGGCCTGACTGCGTTGAGGCGATCTGTGCAATATCTTCCTCATTTGAGTCCAGAAGAATCTCTTCGTATTCTTCTGACAGTTGAATACAGAGTTTGAAGATACCTTCCAACACGACAGCACTCTTTGCCTCTAGAGAGAGAATCTTTGCTTCTTCTAAGTTTGCATTAGCAAAGATTTCAAACTGTTCTCTATTTAATTCCGGCATGTAAGCGGGATCTTCATCTTCTTCATAATAACTATCATCACTACTCATTATCCCACTCTCCTAAGTTTATCATAAGGTTTTCTATTTGATCATTTATCATGCCGATATTGTCTAGCATGATTTGTTTAATACTTTCTGTCTCCGCTCTTGCAACTTTTTCCATCATTATATCTCTATCAACAAAAAGTTGTATGAGTTGAGCATAAAGATAAAGACGATTTTCTGCTAGTTCTTTCTTCTCGGTTACTTCAATCAACCTACTCCAAAGATGCTCTGCTGTATGAAGCCGCCAAGGATCTCTATCTTCTTTAACTTCTTTTTCCATTATAGGAATTCGTTATTCTCGTTAGATGCCTGCTTCTCTTCTGCTGAACGAGATGCCAACCTAAACAAATCTCCGTCAGCATCTAAAGAAGCCCACATAGACAGTCCCTTCTTCTTTGTCTTTGCGATTACATGCAACTTACCCCCTGAAATACCACACTTGCCGGGAGTATGCTTTTCGTCTGCTTGCCATGCTTTTTTATTTAGCCAACCTTTTAACTCTTCTTCTGGGTTTCTTCCCTCACCCATTGGTTCCATCATGTTTCCCACTTTAAACCCCTTTCCCGTATATGTTCGGCGCGACTTGTTGAAGTCGTAGTTTGACAATTTTTGCAACTTCTTGGAAGGTTGCGTCGGCGTCTGGGGAATTTCTTTTCTGTAGGTATTCCAACCACGAGCGGAAGTTCCCTGTGACAACGATTTTGGTTTCGGTACATTCTGGGAGGATCGCCCTCGCCGCCTCACGGCTTTTCTTTTTAAGGGCAAAAGTTTCTTCCCCAATGTCTGAATATAATTCACTAAGTCTATTACGATACTGCTTGCCAACTTCTTCTCCATACGCATAAAACTCTTCCTCAATCTTATCTGTGTCCCAAAGAGCCGGGGGGATAACTAACTCTACCTTGTCCGGTACATAAAACCTTTGAGACAGTTGTGAATAATTAAAATGACGATGCCTGACCTGCTCATGGCTCCAAAACCTCGGCACCCTATCAAAATATAAACTGACACTTGAATGCTCTAAGATAGAGTAATGCCCAACATCCATGATGTGACTAAGATAATCATCAGCACTCTTACGTCCTGCTTTATCGCCAAAGGATTGGTAGCAAACTCTACCTGCGAAGATGGGAATAAGTTCCTCTCTAGTTGCATCACCTTCAAGGATATGACCAAACTGATCAGAAAGTTCTCTGAAGGTTTCATTTGGAACTGATGTTTGTATTGGAACAATACGGGGAGCGCCCTTGAAGATGCGACAGTAATCCCCCTCAATCACAGTTCTGGATGTAACAGGAGTAAGATTGCTAAAAGTATCTCGCTCTGTATACTTTGAATAATTCTTTTTCTTTGATAAAAAGTTCATTAAAATGGTCTTCTCATTCCACACTTGTCACACTTGACTAGATAATGACGATGAGGGCCAGCACAATTCTTATCATCACAACCCCACTCTTGCTTAGGGAGCGGTGTCCGACCAAAGTTCTTGGGGGCTACATTAGATGAAAACTTTCCCTCCATGATCTTGCGAGAGTGATGATCAGTACCTAGATACTTCAAAGGACCTGTAGTTGTACCCTCTGGGATACCATCACGAACCGGGTCCATTGTCTTAACTTTGATTGGTTTGTTTTTCTTATCCTTTGACATTCTAAATCCTTATGGTTTAATTATTGTTGGATCAACACCAGCGCCGCCTACCAGAGTAGCGATCTGTGCTAATACAAAAGACAGAGTTGCTACCCCTGAAAACTTGGCCGATAGATTATTAGCCTCTTCAGGAGATAGAAATACCTCACTTGTATTATTGTTGATATCTGTTACCGTTAGGCTCACACCTAGACCATAAAGGGGATGCTCAATGATGCCAACCCCTACGCTCTTACCGCTAGGTTGAGCAGCAACTTCTGGCTTATCTTCTGACATAAATACCTTTCCTTAAATTTGCCAAGGCTTCGAAGAGAATATATCTAATTGATTATCAAATACAACATTCGGAACCTCTGGCTCTTCTTCTATTGTATCAAATCTTTCTCCATCAGACCTTGCTGTAACTCCATATTCATCCATAACTATAACAATGCGATCTGTTGCATCAACAGTAATATAATGAGGGAGTTCATCACCTAACTCATTATTGATAATAAGTTCAATCCTTCTCACTTTACCTTACTCCATTTCATAATCATCATCGCCTACGCTTGTCCAGAACCGAAACACTGGGCTTAACAAGCCTGCACATATAGCAGCAGCGGTGGCTTCTGGGCTTACACCCATTGTCATATATTGTTCAATCTCTGCAATGAATATTCCGTGAACAGATTTTTTATCTTTAAAATGTGTCATTAACTGAACATAGATAAGATCTTCTTCCTCTTCTGTTCTATAAAATATTACGCCAAATTTCCCGAGAGCATTAGAGAAATCTACAAGCCACCTCTCATCGGGATTGTTTTCATACGCTTCTTTTTGTTTGTCAAGTTGTATCTGATTAAATTGAAGTCTAAACTCGTGAACCATTTCTGGGTCAAACAACTTGTCAAAATCTGAATTGTCAAATTTATCTTCTTCTGCGCTCATATCTATACCTAGATAAATAGTTAGCCAGCCTCAATCTTCTTAACTATTTCAATCGTCCTTTCTTTTAACTGCTCCAAAGATCCGTCGTTTACTAACTCATAATCAATAAAGTAGTTGTTCAAAGCGTTCTCTGAAACATGATTGTCTATATTTTCAACAGACGGTCTGGTAACATCAATAATTGTCCCGCCTAGTTCCCTAATTCTTAGGGCTTCATTTGGGAAACGAACGTCTGTAACGATCCATAGTTTTTTATTATGAGAATTGATCCCTCTCTTTGTGGGAGGGGGTAACACCTTATCTACCCAAAAGTCTGGGCCAAAGATTTCTCTATGTGCTTCTGTTCCGTACCTCTGGGCAAAACTTCTCCAAGTATACGAATGCTCATAGTTTTCACTTTCAACTTTGAACATCGCTCCTTCTTCTTTGAGAATATCTATCTCTCTAACAGAAACACCGAACAGAGCAGCAAGGCTCTGCTTAATTTTATCTGCAAATGCAAATCGGGTTGCATGAGGATACTCAGAGTGGATAAGTTGAAAAACAGTATCTTTACCTACTCTTTGATTCCCATGCAACCCAATAAGCATTATTCTACCTCTTCTCCTGTCATGTTCTCATAGAAGTCATTGATTTCCTGCTGAATAGCATCCTCAGCATGAATTCTAAGTTCATCTTCGATCTCCTTACGACGAACCTTAACGTACTCATCGTAGGCTACCTGATCTTCAGGATCTTCAGGGCGAGGGGCCAGCGGCTCTTCATGCCCGAAGTTTCGTGAGAACACAACGTTTTCATACTGGTTACGAGGGTTCGTAACCTTTGTGGTCAATCCCACACTAACCTTAATCACGGTCATAATCTTCCTCCCTTTTAATTTATTCCTTCAAAAGAAAATAGAAACCGGCACCGACAATCAAAAGGCCAAGTAAATAGCCTCCAAATGATTGCAAAAAGAAGGTCACAACAGATGGTTCAATACTAAGCATCATCTACCTAACCCTTGTTAACTGCGATTGCAAGGCTGTTAACACCACGAGACTTAACAAAAGCCTCTACATCACTCACAAGACGATCACTTACGTCCTCTGGAATTGGCGAACCCTGCACATCGTATATCGTAATACACACAGAACGGGGGTACTGCTTGTAAGCAGTCCAACTTTCGTTCTTACGCTTCTTGTTCTTATAGTTCTTATTATTGTTGTTTGCAGCCATTACTACTCCTAACTAACTGATCCGAGATTAATACGTTCAAAAGATGTAATGCCATGCTTCTGATTCATTGTGATAAGAGCCTGTTGAGCCTCATCTGCTGCGTGCAATGTATCGAAGGCATACTCATCTGGTCCCTTGATGGAACCATTGATGACAAGATCACATCCACGACCGGGCCACCAGATAAGTTGATGGAAGTGACCCATTGCAAGCATATCAACTTGGGGCATATTCAAACTCTTAAGCCCCTCCTGAAAGGCAGCCCGCTTCTTTGCAAGACCGTAGAACGGAATGCCTGCAAAGCCAGAGGACTTGTACCCGTCACCGTGAGTCATTCCTACACGGTGGCCTGCAATTTCGTGGATGTAAATCAGGTCCTTCGGCACAATAACCTTAGCATTCTTGATGGAAGAAGACTCAATAATAGCCTTAACCATCATGCCCATCATATACTCAAGGTTATCGTACTTCTTCTTGTGGCGAGGCTTGTGATGGATGCGAGGGTGATTACCCGGCATAACAATTGCCTCTACCTCTGGGAAAACCTCAGAGAGAGAACCAATCATATCCACCATAAGATGCGCCATGCGAACAAACTGATCAGAAACCGGAGTCTCATTACTCTCAGCAAGTTCTTCGTGGATGTTACCACTAATCATATCGCCAAGGAAGGCGACAACAATCTTGTTAATAGGATAGTCGTTGCTTTTGATATCATAAAAGCGAGTAATCTTTTGAGTCAAGAACTCCATGCGACGATCACAAATCTGCATGTTGTATCTAACATCAAAGAAGTCCACGACTTCGCCATAGTGAGCGTCTGATACAAGAGCAAGCATCGTATGAGGATCATCACCGATAGTAGGGTTTGGCCCTGTACGGAAGACGGGTTCATAAGGATTGGACTCTATGGCCTGCACAATGCGATTAGAGATCCTGTCCTTATCGTCTACGATCTTCTCATAATCCTTAACCATCTTTAAGGTATGCTTCTTATCCTGTGTAAGACGAACAATCTCACGGTTGGCCTCAACCAACTGATCGTGAAGAAGATCTTCCTCAGTAGGATCATCTTCAAGACGACGCCTTGCACGAGCGATAGGAGACTTCTTAGAATCAAAAGTATAAATATCACTATCCCAACGCTCAATTGCCCTACGAACTGAATGCCTAGTCGTAGATAGACCGTAGCGATCTATAAGAAGCCTAGCAATAGCATCGTTGTTCATACCATCAACATACAAATCAATGATGATATCCTTATAGTCTTCCAGAGGGGAGACTTTACCTCCACCAGACGGAACATCAGTACCCATTAAAACTCCTTAGTTAGTTTTTATCTTCGGTTTTTTCGGGTTCAATATCTTCACGAATCAAAGAGATTTTCTTGGCATTTTTGGGAAGAATAACCTTCTCAACAATCCTATCCTCTTTTTCTTCTCTTGTTTTACTTATTACACTTGACCTACCACCGGGAGGCTGAATCGGAGTCCTCTCATTAGAAGATTCCGGCATTGCCCCCGGATTTGGTGAAAGTGGCTGGATAGCGGGAGTAGTACCACCCGGCTCTTCTGGGAACTCTATTCCTAGAGGGCCATCTGTGGGTCCCATTCCTGCATCAAAACCACCACCTTCACCCATCATAGCACCGAACGGGTCCTGAGTCAAGTCCATATTTGGAAATTCTTGAGGATTAAGTCCTGCTGATGGGTCAAGCCCTGCCATAATAATCTCTTGCATAAGATCAGCAGGGATAGGTAGGTTCTTGGCCTTAAGAAGTCTATAGATTTTAACCTTAGCCTCTTGCTGTGCAACAGTCTTCTCAATTGCCTCTTCCTCAAACCTTTCAAGTTCTTCCTTGAAGGTGTAAGGCAAGCCAACCATGAACGTCTGATCGGAAATAGGTACACCGGCAGACTTCAGTTGCGCCAAGAACTGACGTTGTGTAGCCTCATCTCTGAGGTCCAGTACCTTCATATTCATATCTGGAATAAGAAGTTTGTGTCTTTCTACTACTACGACATTGCCTTCTTCGTCGTATTCAATATGCTCTTCCATAATTGGCACACGAGTATCGCCACGCTTCTCGTAGTCGTAATGCTCATTGGCTTCGGCAACAAGTTTCGCACGTTCGATGTAGTGCCTCTTAAGGAAGTTCTGATAAGTCCTTAACATTTGATTAAGGAACTCAGCCTGCAAAGCAGAAGATGCATAAGGCTGAGAGTTTGCCCCGGCTGATAGGAGGCTTGGGTTGACTCCGAAGAGTTGCATAAGCCTACGCTCAATACGGTCAAAGTCTTCACCAAGATTCGGCATCTGCTCACGACCAAACACGGTCTGAATATCAACGCCGAAGTGGTGAACAAGAACACGGAAGTCTGATGCTAGTGCGATATCAATATCATCACGGAAAGCCTCACACTCATCGGGACCGGGCATCCAAGGCACACCATCACCGATATCCTGCAATCCTAACTTAGCGAGGACGAGTGGTGAGTAAAGTCTTTCTGCAATAGCATCTTGAGATGCAAGCAACTTCTCTTCGTGGATAAGAGTACGCAAGCCTCTTAGTAGAAGCGGAGTTCCATGCAGATCCCAGTCATTAATCTTAAAGGCTACCTGCTTCATAAGAACATTAGAGACAGGGATGTTTTCGTTTCTTTGTAGATATGGGATAAGTTCAGGCCAGTCCTTTTCAAGAGTTGCATAGTCTTGTGATGGAGCCTTCTTTGAAGCCAGTTCCTTAAGAAACTCTGGAGGCTTAATCTCAAACTGTTGAGTCCCAAGTAGAGGGTACTGCTTAAGAACAACGTCCTCTGGGTTAATAAGTTCTTCTCTCTCCCAGATACCTAGAGTCTCATTGAATGAACCTAGAGGGAAAGCCTGCCCAACAGTCCAATACTCACGACCCATACGCACAAGAAACTCTGAGTAATCAAGGCGATCCATAAACAGATCTTCATACCATTGAGTTAACTTGGGGTCTTTAGATGTAAGTTCAATCCCTGCAAGTGGGAACCTTGTAAAGATATCAATAAGAATCGGAACCAAGTAGTGCGTCATGTAATACAGACGTAGCCACTGGTACAACTTACGACGGTGAGTATCGTTCTGAATGTTCCACGGAATACCGGATAGTTCCCAGTACTCTACTGGATCATAGAAACGAGGAATGGCGGCGATATAATCCCCACCACCGGCTGCTGTCTTATTTACTGAGGAAACTCTACGAGAACGAGCAAACTCTGATGCTAGTGCCCTATTAGCCCGCATATCTCCAATGGTTGCTTGAAGACCGTCCGGGCCATTAGGATCACTTCCTGCGAGGTTATAAGCCTCCCAAGCAGCCATCTTCTTTCTTAGATCGTGCTTAGGAAGTGTACCACCTAACTCTTGAATTACTCTTGCTTGCTCTTCTGGAGTTAATTTAGGAAATTCTGGCATTTATCTTATATCCAAACTGTAGTAATAGATCTATTATATCAAATATAATAGTTTTTGCCTAACGACGCTCTTCATAAGGGGAACGATAGACTTCATTATATTCTTCTTCTGGAGATAGATGATCGCGGTAGTAATCATCGTAACCTTGCAACTTTTCCTCCATGTAGTTTGCATATTGTTCTGCAAGATCTTTTGCCTGATCTTCATCGTAACCTTCGTCTATTAACTCTCGGTATCTTTTATCGTAATCATTATGCCAATCATCTGTTGCAGAAGATTTCATATACTCTGAGTCGGGCGGATTGTCTTCCTGCTTAACTCCATCCATGCTCATATCTGTACGGTCATAGCGGTGTGCAGAGTTGTCAGTGACGTACTTATCCTTCTCTTCAATAGTTCTTTCATCATTTGATGAGTAAGGAGCCTCACCACCGGGCTGAATGAATTCACGAATTTCTTCAAACTCAGTGAAGTCTTGGTGGTATGCGCGAGGATTCTCTTCAACAACTTCCTGCTGCTTCTCTTCAACATCCCAGTTACGGTACTTGTCACCTTCTGGGCCACCGATGCCTTGAGTTGGATCAAGGTTCTCTCTTAGAGGACTGTCTGGGTCTGACCAAGCAGTTTCAAGACCCGGCTCGTTTTGTTGCAACTGAGCCATCTCACCGATAGACTCTACAATAATAGAGGCGTGCTTTTGGTCAAGCCCCTTCTCCATGTAGTATTCAATAAGTTCTTGTTCTAGTTTTGAGTATCTAGTGTCTGGGCCTTTAAGCCAGAAATCCCAGTTAAAGGGGCTTTTTCTTTCTACTTCGCCCCATGTTGTTGGCTTGCCCTTCTGAGTCTTCAGTTCTGAGTCGCCCTTAGTTGGTTGCAACCTTGGGTCCCTTGGTGGCGCAATCCCAAGCAACTTGGAATAACCCAGATCTCTATCATACTTTTTCTGCTGCTCAGGTGTCGGGTTTGGAACAGGATTCTGCCCATAAGAGTTGCTTCTTTGAACGTAGTTCTGCCAAGTCGCAAAGGGAACAGTTGCATTCCCTCCCCAAGTGTCTGGTCTTAGTGGGTGACGCTTTGCTGGAGCATCTTGCATGTGCAAGAAGTCGTCATTTGGCCTTTGACCTAATCCGCCTGATCCGGGGATTCCTCTCTGAACACCAACATCGGGTCCAGTTAGGCCAAGAATGGCTTCTTTATCCATCCCAAGAGCAACGGCTTCTTTGTTAAGAATGTTTGCTTGTTCAAGACCGATAAATCTTGCAATAGCGGTATCTCTTGCTGCCATGCGTGGGGAAGGATCGTTAACAACTTCATCCCCACCATAGTTTTCTGAATCCATCTCTGGAACCATTTCATCTGTTACTTCTTCTGCTGGCTTCAGAGTCTCTTCCTTGGTTCTGTTTCTCCACTTATCTCCTAGACCTGAACGGTCCCAAAATTCTTGATGTAGTTCTTCAAGTTCATCAGAAAGAGGTTCATCAATTTGCTTAAGTTCTCCAACGGCATCCTTGATCTTTTCAAGAAGTTCTTCGTCAGACATTTCTTCGTGAGAAGAAGTTTTATCCCATTCTTCATATTGATTTGGATCAATATCCCACATTTCTGTTTGCGGAGAAGACTGGACTGCTTCAAGGAAAGAATCAACTACTTCTGGGTATAGATCCATCTGATCTTCAGCAGACATAGTTTGCAAGCGGGATTCCCACTTTTCTGCTAGTTTATCGAAACCGTTCTCTCTTATAACATTTAGTGACTCGCGCAGACCGGCTACAACTTGGAAGTTTTCTTCTACTTCAGGTGGTACTTCGATGGCGATAGCCCCTTTGGTCAAGTGAGAAATTGTCTCTCTGTAAACCATTTCTGGGTCTACCTCGTACTTAAATGCATATTTATCAGTAACGTCCTTGATTTCTTTATCAATGATGCCAACTCTGTTGGGGTTTTCATCAATAAACTTACCAAAGCGCTTTTCTGTTTCCATTTGTGATGCAAGGACGGCACTACGAGGGTTCTTCTCTCTTCCATCTTCTTGCATTTGCAATTCAATATTTTCAAATAACTCACTCATTATAGTAACCATCCTTCATCTGAAACAGGCACGATCTTTTTCTTCACATTGACCAAAGCCTCTTTCTTGTTTTTCTCGTCCTTAGTCTCTTCAGACTCGTCTTCTTCAGACTCATCCTCTTCAGTCCAAGGCTTGTCCCACTTTTTAGCATCTGCCGCAACTCTTCTTCTCACATCTTCAACGTTCTTCATAAACTCTGAAATAAGGTCTTGCCTCTTACCATCTTCAACTGAGGCGACTTTTGTTGAAAACTCATGGAATGCAATCTTAGAAACTTCTTGTGCATCTCCTATGATGCTGTGAGGAAGTTTATTTACAAAATCAATTGAACTTGTAATAAGAGTTTCGTTCCATTCAGTTTCGGCTGCTTCCTTCTCCATCTCGTCAGCGACTAGAACCATTGACTCACCACCACCGGGACCCATAGCGTTGCCGAGGGAGGCTTCTCTGGCAAACTCGTACTTAGGTAGTGATTCAACGTATTCTTCTTCGCCAAGGAATGAAGAGTCGGCTAGTTTAGCCCGACAGAACTTGATCTCGTTATCAAGGGCATCTCTTGCGTCAGTTAAGAATGCCATTGTTCCAATGTCCTTGGTGCTGGCAAGTCTATTATTAACTTGACTTAGAAGAGTTCTTGATTCTTCAATTCTGTTTGAGTATGTTTGACGGTAATCAGCACTTGTTGTTGAGAGTGTTTCGAACCACTCCCCATCTAGGTGTTCAGATACCTTATCAACAAGTTCATCCCCTGTTGCTACCTTGTAGCGTTCATCCTTCTTGGCAGCAAGTTCTTCATCCTTCATCTGCTGCCGTGGGGTGTCCTCGTCGTCTTCTCTGTTCTTCGGGAACTCCTGTGGTTCTTCCATCTGATATTCATTTTTAGATGAAAGAATTTCAAGATCCTCAGTCATGAACTCATACTCGTTACCGTCTGTTTCAGAAATCACGTTTGCCATCTTTCCGTACATGGTTTCCCAAGTGCTTGAGATAGTACCAACGCCGACTGCTGATCTGACTGTAACTCCCGGTCTGATGGAAGGTGAGTCTTCCAACTTAAGTTTGTCAGCCACTTTATTTGCCTCCTGTTTATCAGCGCCTTCATTTTTTAATATTTCGATCATATCGCCCCGAGTCATTTGGGGATCTTTACTGACATAATCTTTTGCCATATCTTCAAGGTAGCCCCCTGAAGAACCTGAAGGCGCTTCTGCAAAAAAGTCACCATCAGCAGTATCATCTGGGGCACTCATATAGCCACCACCAGTTCCACTAAAGTCTGGACCACCGGGGGCACCCTCTAATGAGTCATTTAATCCACCCGGCCCATCCAGATCCATACCTGCACTATAGGGGAAGTCCCCACTTGCTCCCAAGTCAAGATCTTCTGGAGCATCACTTGGGGCACCCGGCCCACCTTCTTCTTCTACCTGCTGTCCTTCTAATGGAATTGCAGCAGCATGTGCCTCTTCATCAGAAGCACCATTTTGTTTCAAGATGTTAATGATTTGATCTTCGGGGATTCCCGCATCTTGCATAACGATTCCTAGTTCTCTCCAAGAGAGATCTACTGAGGTCTTGATGCTTGAAGTTCTAACACTGGAAAACTTCCAAGGCTCTTCATAGTAACGATCATAGAATTCAGGATCTGCTCCCATGTATATATATTGCTTTTCGTTGCCTTCTTCATCAAATTCTGGCTCTGCATCTTCAACCTTTTGTTTTTGCGAAGCCCAGTATCTTTGAACATGATCAATCATCCATTCCCAAACTTCTTGCCAGTTTACTGTATCTTCTTGAATTACATCGTAAGGATTGGTTTCACGGACTGATTCGTTGTATGGCTCTACTGCCGTGTGCATAACTTCTTTTACAAAATCTTCTGGATTTCTAATCATATGATTTGTTATCATCGCAAACAAAACATCGTAGGGTCTTGATCCCCCGTTCATCCCACCCATCATAATTGCTTCAACATCGGGGTTTAGGGCTTCGCCCTTGCCCATGATTAGATCTTTAACCTTTTCAGTATCATCGTAGTTTCCAGCGGCCTCTTTCCCAAACAGTTCGTCATTCAATTGAGAAATAGAACCTTGAGAAACATCATATTGTTCTAGTACATTTCTAAAAGTTTCCGGCCCTGCGGAGTCTCTATCTTCTTCTGATGCATCAATTAATGCTTGAATGGCTTCCGGTGGGATATCATCATACTCATATCCGGGGTCAGCATAGTCTTCATATGCGTTATCTGGGTGGGGCCTTTCAGTAAATTGGCTAACATCCTGATTTCCTTCATCAAGATTAATATTTTTAATTGCATCAACCGCTTCGTCCCGCAAGAAGCCCATTTGAATAAGTCTATCTAGAATCTCTCCATATTCAACATTAGCCTCAAAAAGAACCTTTGCAGCCTGCATTGCATTCACGCCACTAGTTCTAAGATTTTCCTTGATCATAGGATTTTCCTTAAATATAAGCATTAAAGCCATTTTTGCAGTCTTGGGGTCAAAACCCAAAGATTGCATTTCTCTAGTTATAGAGCCAATATTACTGTATTTTATCTCTGGCAAACCACTCGCATATTCTATCGCTTCGGATAAATCAAATTTAGCCATGTAAAATCCTTAAATAAATGCATTTACTAACAATTATAGTGTCGGACGACGCCTTTTATTGCCTATCCGCATAGGCATTTGTTTCGCATTCCTTGTTCTCATTGGTTCAGGAGACTTTTTATAGAAATGGGAAACAGAATCGGGAGTTTCTGCCCCCGGACCTCTTTTGCTGTATCCACCCATCGCTCCCATCGCCATTCCAGATGATAATCCTTCCAAATTAATGAAGTCTCCTACCAAAAAGTCTACAACTTCCATCAAACAGTCTGCAATATCCTTTGTAGTAACTGGACCAACATTCTGCTTCACGACACGATTTCCTCTTTGCTGAAGGAACTTCAGTTCATTCTTGGCTAATTCCAACAGAGGGAAATCAGCAGGAGCATGTATTAGACCAAGGTTTAGAGCCGTCTTGAACCTTTCAGCCCTAGCGTAATTCAACTTCTCAGTTGCAACAACCTCTCTAATCATTGTATCACCTACGTTACGCTTTCGACTTTCTTTTCTTAACCATTGAATCAGTCCCTTGGACTGGAACTGGTCGAAAGAAAAGTCTTTAGGTCTAAAGTTCATTATCTTTAGTAAGATTTCCTCTTGTACGTCTAGATAATTAATTGTGTGATCTGGAAAGTCTGCGGGAATCCAAGCGTGGATATGATCAAAGAAAACGTGAGGCACCTTACGACCGAGATCATCTTCGTGATGCTCAACGTGCCCAATTGCAAGACCGAAGTTAGCCGTAGTGGTTGAGGGGTCGCAGTGTCCCTTAAACAGAACCTCTGGGCCATAGCCCCCACGGTCTGTCTTGCTCTCTAGAGTTCTACCCTTCCAAGGTTTAAACATATCATCAACCTTATTGGGGTTAAGGAACCCATCTACAACCTCTGCAAACTTAGAACGACGCTCAACAGAAAACTTCTCTGGGTTTCTCTCTTCTTCAAGAGCCATAGCCTCGTCTTCTTTGGGAGAAAGCACAATTGCATTCTTAAAACGATGCTCAGGATCTTTATCCCAATCCTTATACAGTTCCCAAGATGGGAATTGGAAACCCATCATACGATAGTCAAGAATCTCGGTTGACTTCTGTTCTTGATCTGGAAGAATATCCATAGCAACAAGATAGTTATTATAAAACTTACCGACCTTAGTATAAGGGGATGAGTTCTCAAAGATAAGAGCATCTTCCTTAAACTGGTCAAGGGCAGGACGGGCTGCCTCTAGAATCTCATCTGCTCCAGACTTACTGTTGACACCCTCCATCATGTGAGCCATCTCATCCATGATAAGAACCATCGTTGCCTCTCCACGAATTGTTGCTGCGTTGGCAGCAGAAGGTTTAATCCTAATAGATGCTAAGTCTCTCTCACTCTTAAACGCACTTTTTGCCTTTAGTTGGATAGCCTTATCAATATCAGCGGGGGTCATAAGACTAATTTCTTTTTCAAGGAACTTAGACCAATAAGGCTTTAGTGCCTCACATGAAGTAATTGACCCAGAGATATCCGCAAACTGATAACGCTTTGCCTGATCCTCTGATGCGGCGATAGCAGTGACCCAGATTGCCTTGTCACGGTCAATCCCGTATTTGTCTTGTGGGTTTTCCATGTTGATAAGATCATAAATCTTTTTAGCAACGGCTAACCCAGTGATGTGGCCCTTAGAGGAACGACGACCACCTACTAGCATCACTTCTCTAAAGTGACTATAACCCTTTTCCTTAAGAGTCTGCACCCTTTCGCGGATATGGGGAGATAGCATCACTTCCCCCGACTTATTGTAAATCCACTCATCAAGAATATCTTCTTCAAACGGAGTCAACTCTTCTAGGAAGATAGTTTTAAGCAAAGTCCTTTGTCTAGGATACAATGGCTTGTTACAATATTCGTCTGACTCTGCAAACTCAACAATTGAGATTTGCTTATCTTTAAGATTTAAAGAAAAATAATCAAGAAGATCGCTACTCATTAGTGGATTTCCTCAATGTCTTCGTTCTTCTCTCTAGCCTTTTTGACTTCATGTTGCTTCTTCTCGTGGTCAAAGCCAGAGATAGGATCTATCCTATCAATTATATTTACAACGAGTTTAGGGAATTCAGAGCCATCTTCAACGTGCCAGTCAGCGTCTGCTTCAAACCCAGCGTCGTGAAGTCTACCCTCCAACTCAACAATCATATTCCACATAACGTCAAAGTCTCCCTTGGCGTCTTTGTACTTATATTCTATTTTACCTACAATGTCTCTAATCTTTATGATTTCTTCATCATAGAGACTGATCATACTGTTCTGATCCATCATCAGTAACTTCTCCTTCTACTGTAACTATTTCTTCATAATCCCCAAGGGATTGTGGAACATCTTCTGGTTCTCCCATAGATGTTTTATTCGCCTCAGCCTCTAGCATCAAGTTCTCTCCAGACGCGATCTCTTTGGCGCGTGCTGCAATAGCGCCATGAAGTTCTGGTGGAACAATCTCTCTAATAGCCTGAACCATTGATTTAACTTGAACCATCATCTTTTCTTCTAGAACAGAGTATCCTCCGCTCATCAACTCTTCTCGTAGTTCAATTGCCTTGATAACATCTTTCGGCTCTACGCGAAGGTCCTCATAAATAATTTGATCCCAACCTTTTTGAATGAATACATCTAGATATGCTTTGCCTGAGATAATACGAATCTCATTCTCTGCATTCGCCTTTTCGTATTCTTCTGCGTGCTTCTCAATGATTGCACGATACGCAGACTTATCCAGATCAAGGTGAGACTCCTTATGTCTTTGGACAGAACGATAAGTAATGTCTTCACCAACAGCCTGAAGATTCTCTGCAATCTTTCTAACACTGAAGCCACGGATAAGCATCATATCAACATTGACACGATACTTGGACTGACATACTTTACAGCGGCTAGAAGTTCGAACGTCTAGAAGTTCACTTCCATCTACAGCAGGCATCTTCTTGTTCTTATTGCGGCTGTTCTTCTTATTGTTGTTGTTATCGTTCTCTGGTATCTTTGGCATTTAATTCCTCAGCGATAGAAACTGGCACCGTTGATCTTGCGTTGATGCTCGCTGTTTACCTTTCTTCCTTCGGGATGGGTATTTCCTGTGGTGTATACTTTACCGTTCCTGCGTGCTAGCCAAAATCCCGTTTCTGTTGTCGGGCACCAAACAGTTCCTTGATAATATTCATCTTCCTGTCTAGCATTTCTGACATATGCAAAATTACCATTATATACCTTAATAGAAATTATGTACTCTATTGGACAAAATGCTTTTTCATTGTGAATAACTCTAATTCTTGTCGTTAGGCCAAGCAAAGAACAAAGCATTTGAATTGCATCTGCTTCTTCTTTCTTAGTAGTATAAATTTCACGATGTACAGAATCGTTAACAACAGACTTTCTAAAATATCCATCGCCCATTGTAATTCCGTGTAATAATGCCTCAAGTTGATCGTAATCTAATTTTGTAAAATCAACAGCAGAAATCAGTTTATTTGGAGCAAACGCTTTGATCTTTTTTCCAGCCTCTGCTTTGATATACCAACGTCCGACATTATTCTGATCTACATGATGAGGTAATGGATTGCACCCATTCTTTATTAAACATTCCTGTAGATGAATCATCTTTGGATTATTTAATGATTGATAAACTGCTGCTTTATTTCCCTCCATATAACTGCCATCAGTTAATACCCAGCCCAGAAGTTCTAGGACTTCCAGAGACTTTCTTTTCTCAAACCTATTATTATTTTCAACTTGACTTACTGGCTTGCGGGCAAGAATAACATAATCTCTATCGGCTAATTCTTTGGTCTTGTATCTTACTTCCTTATCCCGCTCATGAACAACGGCCCAACTGTGACCGGGAGTTGTACGACTAGAGATATTTTGAGATTCTAATACGTTAAGAAGCCCATCATAGTTTGGATTAACAAAGATATCTAGAATACTAGACCAACGATATCCATCTAGTTCAATGTCGTAAGCCCAGATCTTATCAAGATCCTTATCAATCTCATCAAATCGCTTCCACCCAGAATCAGTCAACGCCTCAGTTTCTGCATCAACACAACGGTTATACATACCACTTTGTACAGAAGGATCTGGAACTCCGCTCTTCGGATAGATCTCTCTTCTATATCTAGTTCTCATATGCTCTTTAAATAAGATAGGGTTCTTATGATGAATTCTATTCCCTGCTCTTACATCTGCTTTTAGTATCATATCTGTAATATAATCTAATTGTGCTGGAGTTAAGTTTGGATCGTTAATATCAAACTCATAGAACTCTTCTTCCATCGTTAAGTCTTCATAATTGTTTTCGACTTCATCACTCATTTGTTTCTCCAAAGTATATGTTTGCTAGTTGCTTAGAAGCAGCCTCAACATACTGGCCTACAGAAACTGTAGTGATGCCCATTATTTCAGCAACGTCTTTTTGTTTCTTGTCTAGGATTACATTTAAATAAAATGCTTGCTTCTTACGAGGACTGAGTTCGTTCAGTCCCATTCCAAGATCATGAAAAGATATTGCTACTTCCCGATATTCAATTGTATCTTCGCCCGTAGATCTAACATATTCTCTGAATTGCATATAATTTCTATACAACTCTCTCATGACTTTATGTTTACTAACTGGCTCTTGTTTTTTCTTCTTAATTTTCTTTTTCATATTTTCTAACTATTTTTCTTAAAATGAAAATCAGGAAAATAACTCATCCCGACAGCAACTGCATCAGTCTCGTCAAAGGGTATATCAGTTAACTTTCGCTCACCCCTAATTTCAGGGTATGTCTCTACTACAAGTCTTCTGATATTCGGTTTGCTCACTGAAGAATCTCCTGTTAAAATGCTCTTCACAGATCGGGCAGAAATGTCAATCCAGTCTAACTCATCTTCATAAGCCATAACCTTACACACTGCTATAACTGAGAGAACTAACGGCACTTGGGGAGATACACCAAAGTTGCCTTTGCCTGATATTGGAGGAACTATTTCAGAGATAATATTTGTTATCTTCTTATCTTCTAACAGTTCTCCAAACCAATGGTACATACTAAATATACCATTATTTAGATACTCTTGATACTTCTCGTCCTTCCCTCTTTCCCTCGTGGAATAAACTCCATGATCAACAACATCTGCATCTTTATTAAAGATACAATACCCAAATCTTTTAAATCCGGGGTCAATAGAAAGTAATCTAAAATCCTTCATCTATTCTCCTTCTGAAATTACTTTCTCCCACACTCTTGTCCACTTATCGTAGATTTCTTCGATAAGAAGAGGATTGTATTCTATGCTTATCTCTCTTAAGTCGTGGGCTGGCAACCCTCCCTTCGCTGGGGTGCCACCCTTTCTGATAGCAAGAATAAAAGCCTGTTCAATACCAGTCCAATGCATGTAGCAATTTAACTGGGCGGTCCATTTTGCAAGTGTAGGAGGAAACGGACCTGTATCAAACTCAATGTCATTCATAGTTTTGAGGTCAGCAATGAACTTGCCCTTATTCTTAAACTCAACAATAAGGTCAACAGTTCCCTTGCCTGTCCATCCTGATTCGTGGTCATATGTGAATGTTCTTTCAACATTCTCTGCGTCTGCATACCCCATATCAACAATAATATTCTGATAGTATGCATGCCAGAAGTGACCACAATCAAAGACTCTTCTTAGGCCCGCAGGTATCCTTTTGCTTTCTTTACCCATGATTCTCTTGTACAGTTCCTCTTCGGACGCTAGACAGTCGCCGGAAGGGTGGAAGCAACGATCTGGCTCCTTCCGCCTATCGTTCTCAATCTCAATGACCCAACGATCTGGGAAATCACCTTTATTCTGATACATATCAATCCTAGACGCTAACAGGCTTCCATCTGATAGTTTCTTCATTGTCTTCATATCTAGTGCCATTCTATCATCTCCAAGTCGTCGTGGATTGATCTAACAACTAAATCAATCATCCTGCCAGTTTCATCCTCAAATCGGATAAACATACATGGTCGTCTATTTTGTTCTTGGGCTTCTTCTACAATCTTATCCCAAGTTTCCTTTTTAATTGAAAAAGACTTCTTTTCGGTTGTCTTACATTCGGCTGTAAACTGGAAGTCTGAGATATCAAACCTCACATCACCCCTGTCTGCCCAAGATGCACCCGAAGAAGGAGAGCGTCTGCCATTATACATCTTTGCTATATAATTCTCATGCTTTTGCGCTCTTGCTGTAGTGGTCTTTTTACTCAATATATTTCCTTTATATTATATTTACATCTTATCACATTATATTATTTTGTTCAAATATAGCATTATTAAGTTTATCCATCTCTTCTGGGTTTTCCTTAAAGAACTCAACAACTGCGTTTCTTCCCTGAAAAGACTTATCATTAATATCGTACCAAGCACCACGCTGTTCAATTACACCAGCACGAAGCCCAACACTTACAATAGACTCAATAATATCTATACCAACTCCGTTTGAATCTGTCTCTGTATGATAAAGATCCCACTCTGCGTTTCTCTTAGGTGGGCCGACCTTTGACTTAGTAATAGTGGCGACAGGTCTAAAACCAATCTCTACAGGCTCAGTCTCACCGGGGACAGTAGCCTTCTTAACCCCTGCTGAACCACCCTTCTTAACCTGAATGATAACTGCACATCCATGATGCAGAGCGTGTCCACCGGGAGCGTGTACGATTGGCAGACCCTGACGGTTTGCGGTATCTCTTACTTGATTTAGCAAAAGGAAAACTTGTTTAGTCTTTGCGATACGAGGAAGCAACTGCTTGACCATTTGGGTAATGAGTCCCGACTGACCGTAAGCCTGCTTCTTACCATCTTCATCTAGTTCTCTCTCAGAGGCCATAGCCCCGATGGAGTCAACAACTACAATCCCCAAGTCGGACTCTTGGGCAAAGTGTACTGCGTGTTTAGCAGTATCCTCTGCTGAGTTTGGATTGGTGATAATTAACTTATCAACATCTACTCCAAAGTTCTTTGCAAAGACTGGATCAAAAGATCCCTCTAGATCTACATAGGCTGCAAGTTCACCCTTCTTCTGTACCTCAGCAACCGCAGCGTAGGCCATCGCTGACTTACCAACACTCTCTGGTCCGAAGATCATAGTGATTCCGCCTTTGGGGTATCCTCCAATTCCAAGTGCATAATCAAGCGATGGAATCCCCGATGAAGTTGATTCTATTTTCACAGTCTCGTTTGCAATTCTAACATTTTCTGTACCAAATTCTTTTGATGCTCGTTTGAGCAAATCTTCTACTGGACTCAAAAAAGTTCCTCCAAGTTAACTAGACTTGCACCCCGGTTATTAACCTTAATGTTTGCAATAACAGGAGTACACTCTTGTATTATATCAGAAAAGCCAAGTATGTGCTGCTCAAAGACTGCAAACTCAATCGTCTGATCGCCGTACTCCAGATTGATGAACGCCATATCTTGACCCTTCTTGGTTTTTAGGCTACGGATAGATTTAATCTCTCCAGCCACTATGTAGGTGCCTGCCTTCTTCAACTCTGAGAAGTCAGTTACGCACTCTTGTTGGATAACATCTTTATACTTGTCAAGAGTCTTTGGGGCCTCGTTGGTGAGGATAATCCCAAGTAATTCCTTTTCAAACATTCGTCTTTCTCTCTTTGAGATAGGACGATCTTCAAACTCATCAAAAGCACCTGAATTAAATAGAGCCTTAGCCTTGTTTGCCCCAAGCCTTTGCTTGGGAGAGGGACCATCTGCTTTACCTGCCTTTTTGTCTGCAAGAAACTTCTTATTCTGCTGTTCAAGGACTTCCAGCATATGATCGTACCCCTCAAAAGGACGGTTTTCAATAACCCACTCTGCTCCCTTAGACACACCCTTAACATCCTTGAGGCCAAGGTAGATTGTGTTCTCCATAATGTCAGTTTCAAACATTGACTTGTTGATATCTGGAGCCTTGACTTTGATTCCCATTCTCTGTGCCTCAGAGATGAAACGAGGAACATCATCTCGCACATCTTCCTTACGAATACATGCAAGCAAGTACTCAGCAGGATACATATGCTTTGTCCATAGAGTCCAAAGAGTGATGATGCCATAGGCTACAGAGTGAGCCTTATTAAACGCATACTTTGAGAAACCGAGCAATTCATTCCACAACTCGTTAGCACTCTTCTCATCCATATTCTGAATGGCGCGTTCCATGTAACGAGGATAGAAATCTTCCATCTCCTTTACCTTCTTCTTACCCATAATACGTCTAACATCATCTGCCTCTTCAAGAGAGAATCCCATCTTGGTAAACAGTTGGATAACCTGTTCCTGATAAACGAACACTCCGTAAGTATCCTCAACGATATCTTCGATAAATGGATGCAGCACTTCATACTTAGCACCCTCTCTACGCTCTAGATACATATCCACATATCCAGCACGGAGAGGACCCGGACGGTTGAGTGCCACAAGAACGGCTAGGTCTTCGATATTACGGCAATGCATGTGAGAAGCGATTCTCTTTGCAATACCGCCATCTTCCACTTGGAAGACACCAACAGTCAGACCGCGATCAAGAAGATCCCAAAACGGTTTATCTTTAAGGTCTTTTTCGTGATGTAGTTTCTTGAAGTCCCAGTCCACATCATGATTGCGCTTGATTAACTTCTGTGCCTCTTTCAAAACAGATAAGTTTTTAAGAGCAAGAAAGTCTAGTTTCATAAAGCCAAGACTGTCAATCTCATGCATATCAAACTGTGTTGCAATTTCACCATCTTTGCGGCCAGCACTCTTATCCAACCTAAGTGGGCAGATAGAGGCAAGGGGTTCGTCGCCTACAATGAATCCACTAGCATGAATGCTACTCGCAAAGATACGACCGTGTAGATCCCCAGCCATAGCAAACAATTCTGGATACTTAGCAATCCATCCCTGCAACTCTCCCACTTCAACAATGTCGTCCCAGTCGGCCATAAGTCCAGCGTCGGTTGTGCTATCAACAATTAACTTGATATCTTCGATATCCTTGATAGGAATCTCTAAGTACTTACCAACTCGTTCGATGGCTGACTTTCCGTGCAACTTCATGACTGTACCGATGTGAGTTACACATTCATCGCCAAAGGTATCACGAACAAAGTCCTTGATCTTATCTCTATCTTCAACTGCAAAGTCAGTATCAATATCAGGGAGTCCACCTTGCTCACGGCCTTTGTTATAGAATCTCTCAAAGATCAAGCCGTACTGAATGGGATCAATATCTGTAATGCCAAGGAGGTAGGCAACGAGGCTGCCTCCTACTGAACCTCGCCCCGGCCCACGGAGGATATCGCTATTCTCTGCGTGTTCATTTACAAGATGCTCAATCAAAAAGAAGTCGGCAAGTTGTGCATCAAAGATTGCATCTAGTTCCTTTTCAATTCTTTCCATGTAACGGTTATCAGAATCTTCACTTGCAACCTTCTCTTTGTAACCCTTTTCAATAAGGTTGACTAGTTTCAGTGGGCCTTCCTTCCCCCAAGTAGGGATACGCTTCCTCTTCTCAGGAAGTTCAACCTCTGACATTTCTGCGATAGCATGGGTATTCGAAATTGATTCTTCCACAACGCTTCGCGGTAGATATTCCAACGCCTTTTTAATATCGTCCTCGTCTAGAATCCAAAGACAGTTAGGGTGGTTCCTGTCTGCCTCTGACTTCTTCTTACGCATAGACATATTAACAAACGCTTCGTGGTTATGATATTGCTCTCCACATGCATAGTGAGCATCAGTAGCGTACACAAAGGGTACGCCCTTCTTCTGACCGAGACTTACCAACTCTGAGTTGATAGCCCTCTGATTGTCAGAATCATAAGTGTGAAGTTCAATATAAAACTTATCATCAAAGATCTTTAGATACTGATCTAGAACCGCTTCTGCATTAGCCCCGTCAGAAATAGCAGAAGCGATCTTGCCACCCATACATGCAGAAGTAAGTACTAGACCCTCTTTATGTTCCTCTAGGATCTCCCAATCCACCCGAGGCTTATGATAAAACCCTTCAAGGTAAGCGCGGGTAGATAGTGTCCAAAGATTCTCTACGCCCTGCTG
>ERZ891134.569-NODE-569-length-30026-cov-9.212639_pt1 | contig 30026 bp, 24 predicted proteins | sample MGYA00520888_ERZ891134 | MGnify/ENA primary metagenome ERZ891134 (study PRJEB32303, sample SAMEA104408692) | aquatic metagenome | biome: Brackish water; feature: Coastal; material: water | place: Baltic Sea | collected 2014-10-23 | depth 10 m ... | reverse complement strand
TGCGTCCGGCTGCAACGTCTTCCTCAACGGACTGGAGTCGGTTCGCGACAGCGGGGTCGGATCGGAATCGCTCAATCAGCGTGTCGCCGATTTCGCTCCAGAGCCATGCCGTCGCCTGGGCTGACCTTGCCTCTGCGAGTTCTCCGTCGGCGTCAACGGCTGCTCGAAACGAGGTAACTGCGTCCCAAACTTCTGAGACGCCAATGCCATTGAGCGCAGAGCAAGCAAGAACCTCAGTGGACCACGCATTCCACTTCGGTCGAAGCAGGTGGACTGCGCTGGCGTAGTCCCCTCTAGTTCGAGCAGCAGCGGCGGCAAGATCGCCATCGGCTTTATTCACGATGACGAGATCGGCGAGTTCCATAATGCCGCGCTTGATGCCCTGGAGTTCATCACCGCCACCCGGAGAAACGAGGAGGGCGAAAAGATCAACCATGTCCGAGACAGCGACTTCGGACTGACCGACTCCGATCGTCTCGACGATGATGACATCGAAGCCGGCGGCTTCGCACAGCAACATTGCTTCGCGTGTGCGTCGGGCGACACCACCGAGTTGCGAGCCGCCGGGGGAGGGGCGGATAAATGCTTCAGGACGGTTGACGAGCTCGCCCATGCGGGTCTTGTCGCCAAGAATCGAACCGCCGGTTCGGCGGCTGGAGGGATCGACAGCAAGAACCGCGAGTTGGTGCCCTTGGTCGATGATGTGTTTGCCGAACGCCTCGATGAATGTTGATTTCCCAACACCGGGAGGTCCGGAGATGCCGATGCGCACCGCGTTGCCGGTCGAGGGCAGTATTGCTTCAAGGACGGCGTCAGCAATGACACGATGTTCGGCCCGGGTCGACTCGGCGAACGTAATTGCGCGGGCTAACGATCGCCGATCACCCGCACGAATCCCCTCAATGAGGGAAACGGCGTTTTCGGCGGGTTGGGTCACGCGTTCGGGCTCTTCTCGGCGATGAGGGCGAGCACCTTGCGAGCCGCTGTCGGAATGTTGGTTCCAGGGCCGAAGATTGCCGCAACACCAGCGTTGGTGAGCATGTCGTAATCCTGTGGAGGAATAACGCCACCGCACACCACAAGGATGTTGTTGGCGCCGGCCTTCTTCAACTCGTCGATGAGCATGGGAACGAGGGTTTTGTGTCCGGCGGCCTGGCTCGAGATACCAACCACGTGGACGTCGTTTTCGATGGCATCGCGGGCTGCTTCAGCAGGAGTTTGGAACAGCGGACCCATGTCGACGTCGAAGCCGAGGTCGGCAAATGCTGTTGCGATGACCTTGGCGCCGCGATCGTGGCCGTCTTGGCCCATTTTGGCGACAAGCATGCGGGGGCGACGTCCTTCAGTCTTGGCGAATGCTTCGATTTCGCCCTGAAGAGCGGTGAAGTCTGCATCGCCCTCATACGCCTTTGCATACACACCCGCAATGGTACGGACTTCGGCCTTGTGGCGCCCGAATACCTCTTCCATTGCGTCGGAAATCTCGCCGAGTGTTGCACGAGCACGAGCCGCATCTACCGCAAGGGCCAGAAGGTTGCCGTCGTTCTTGGCGCCTTCGGTAAGGGCGCTGAGAGCAGCGGCACAGGCGGCGTCATCTCGATTCGCACGAACACTGGCCAAGATGGCCAACTGTTCTTCCCGAACCTTGGTGTTGTCGATGTCGAGAACATCGACCATTTCGACATTCTCGGGCACGTACTTGTTGACGCCGACAACGGTGTCTTGACGGCGATCGATGCGAGCCTGTTTGCGAGCGGCGGATTCCTCGATGCGCAGTTTCGGCATGCCGGATTCAACGGCCTTGGTCATGCCGCCGAGTTCTTCAACCTCGCAAATGAGCTGCCAAGCCTCGTCAACAAGTGACTGTGTGAGCGACTCGATGTAATACGAACCACCGAGGGGATCGACTGTGCTCGTGACACCAGATTCTTCGGCGATGATGAGCTGCGTATTACGAGCAATGCGCGCACTGAAGTCGGTCGGAAGGCCAAGGGCCTCGTCGAACGAGTTCGTGTGAAGGCTCTGCGTCCCGCCGAGCACTGCTGCAAGCGCTTCGATCGTTGTGCGGACGACGTTGTTGTACGGATCTTGTTCGGTGAGTGATACGCCCGAGGTCTGGCAGTGGGTGCGGAGCATGAGCGAACCAGCCTTCTTGGGCTCAAACTCGCTCATGACTCGGTGCCAAAGCACTCGTGCGGCACGGAGCTTCGCAACTTCCATAAAGAAGTTCATGCCAATCGCAAAGAAGAACGAAAGACGACCAGCGAAGAGATCGACATCGAGGCCCTTGGCGAGTGCGGCGCGTACGTATTCCTTGCCGTCGGCGATCGTGAACGCAAGTTCCTGTACCGCCGTGGCCCCGGCCTCTTGCATGTGATAGCCGGAAATCGAAATCGAGTTGAACTTCGGCATCTCGTTCGAGGTGTAATCGATGATGTCGGCGATGATGCGCATGCTTGGTGCCGGCGGGTAGATGTAGGTGTTGCGCACCATGAACTCTTTGAGGATGTCGTTTTGGATGGTTCCGGCAAGGAGCGATCGATCGACGCCTTGCTCTTCGCCGGCAACGACGAACATCGCGAGGATGGGAATGACAGCACCGTTCATGGTCATCGAGACACTCATCTGATCGAGGGGAATGCCTTCGAACAGGATCTTCATGTCTTCGACCGAATCAATCGCCACGCCGGCCTTGCCGACATCGCCGACCACGTTGGGGTGGTCAGAGTCGTAGCCGCGGTGTGTTGCGAGGTCGAAGGCAACTGACAGGCCCATCTGACCAGCGGCCAGGTTGCGACGATAGAACGCGTTGGACTCTTGTGCAGTTGAGAATCCTGCGTACTGACGAATCGTCCAAGGGCGGTTCGTGTACATCGTTGCTCGTACGCCACGGGTGTAGGGGGCGAAGCCTGGGAGCGTGTCGACATCACCCAGCGCCTCGAGATCGGCTGCGGTGTAGATCGGTTTGACGGCGATGCCTTCGGGGGTCTCCCAGACAAGGTCGGCAGGGTCTGCGCCCTTGAGGTCTTTGGAGGCCGCATCGGCCCAGGCGGTGGGGAACTGTTCTGAGGAAGTCACCGCATCAGACTAAGAGGGAGGGCGCGCGGGTGTCATGCTGGCAGGATGGGTCCCACACGCATCCCCGTCGAGAGCGCCGAACTGCTCGCATTCGACGGTGTGAGTTTTGCGGTGGACTCCGATCGCGAGATCCTGCACGGGGTGAGCCTTTCGGTGGCTCCGGCGGCAGTCACGGTCCTCGCAGGGCCGTCTGGGGCGGGGAAATCGACGCTGTTGCGGTTGGGTAACCGTTTGGAAGTCCCCTCAGCCGGCAACGTCCGGTTCCGTGGTCAGGACAGTGCGGTGATCGACCCCCGTGAGCTGCGCCGCCGAGTCGGAATGGTCTTCCAGAAGCCGGTCCCATTCGCGGGGTCGGTGCGGACGAATCTCAAGGTTGGCGCTCCGCAGGCCAGTGAGGAGGAATTGGGCAGATCGCTTCAGCGTGTGGGGCTTGAGGGCTCATTGCTTGATCGTGTTGCTGATGACCTCTCTGGGGGTGAGGCACAGCGGATGTGCATCGCTCGGACCCTCCTCACACAGCCAGAGGTGATCCTGATGGATGAGCCCACCTCGGCGCTCGATCATGAGAATCGTCTCGGCATAGAACATCTTGCAAAGGAACTCGCTCAAGAGGGAATTGGCATTCTGTGGGTCAGTCACGATCTGGCACAGGTGCGTCGCGTCGCCGACCATGCCTTGGTGCTAATCGATGGTCGCAATGCGTCAGATGAAGAAACCGCCGCGTATCTCGAGCAGGGAATGTCGGGGGAAGAGCAGTGAACGCAACCCAAATTGGATGGGCAGGATTGGTTGGTTCCTTTGCGCTTGTGGTGGTTGCTATTGCCCTTTCGTTCACGCAGCGTTTGCAGCTTTCTCGGTCGATCCTGTGGGCTTCAGCTCGCGCTGCAGTGCAATTGCTTCTGGTTGGCTTCGCGTTGCGGCTTGTGCTCGATTCCAACGCGTCCGTGTGGTGGGCGTGGTTGTGGGTCGTGATCATGATTGGCTTTGCCAGCTTCACGATCGGCAGCAGAGCAAAGGAAGTTCCTGGAATCTTTCTTCTCGGAACAATCTCAATGCTCACAGTTGTCGTCGTGAGCCTTTCCGTCATTTTTGGATTTCAGGTCTTCCCCGTCGAGGGCAGGACAATCGTTCCGCTGGCAGGGATGATGATCGGGAACTCGATGACAGCCTCCGTGCTTGTCGGTCGGCGCATTGTCGGCGAACTCTCAGAAAAGCGCGATGAGGTCGAGGCTCGCCTCGCGCTTGGTCAGTCCTGGCAAGACGCGTCTCGGCCCTATGTGCGCTCCGCCTTGAGAACCGCACTCGTGCCACAGATTGAATCTACGAAAGCGGTTGGTCTTGTTTTCCTGCCTGGTGCAATGACCGGTCTTGTGCTCGCTGGTGTCGACGCAGTCGATGCCGTCACCGTGCAGCTTGCGATCATGTACCTGATTCTTGGCTCTGTCGCGACGAGCGTCACGGTGATCGGGCTCGGGCTTACCCGCCGGGTGTTCACTTCGGACCATCGCCTACGTTCGATCGAGAGAGCCACTCACTGAGGACTCGTGAACCCGAGCTGAACTCTGCCTCTGGGTTGTCCCCATGCGGTCTTTCGGGGATCCTTGGCCGGTAGCCTCAATTCCATGGCGAAGCGCTTCGTGATCATCGGCGGGGGACCGGCGGGAAATACCGCCGCTACGTACGCCGCTCGTTTCGGCGCTGAGGTCACGATGATCGAAAAAGATCTTGTGGGTGGCGCTGCACATTTACGTGACTGCATTCCTTCGAAAGCCATGATCGCCACAGGCGGAGCACTCGGCACGATCAATGATGCCCAGCGGATGGGCCTGACAAATGTCTCGGCCACCCTTGATTTCGATGCGCTGCGTCATCGCATCGACACGATTGGCAAGCGTCTGGAGCGGTCGACCACCTCGCTGCTTGAAAGCCAGGGCGTCACGCTCCTGAAGGGCACGGGTCGGATGGTCGGTCCGCATCAGGTCATCGCCGAAACAGCCAATGGTCCTCTTGAGATCGACGCCGATGTTGTTCTGATTGCCACTGGCAGTCGCCCTCGAATCCCTGAATGGGCGCACGTCGATGGCGAACGGATGCTCACAACGCGAGATGCGTATCCGCCCCCCACCCTTCCTGAACATTTGGTCGTGATCGGCTCAGGTGTCACCGGCGTTGAATTTGTACATATGTTCAAGTCCTTCGGCAGTGAGGTCACGCTCATTGTGAGTCGGCAGCAGGTTCTTCCTTTGAAGGACCCTGAGGTTGCCGCCGCGCTTGAAGCGGACTTCCTTGCGCGCGGTGTTCGGTTGCTGAAAGGTGCAAAGGCGCTCAGTGGAACAGTGGGTGCTGACGGCGTCACGATCGAATGCACTGACGGTCGAGTCGTGACTGGTTCGCATGCGTTGTTAGCGATTGGTTCGATCCCAAATACCGACAATCTCGGATTAAGCGATGTGGGCGTCGAACTAATTGACGGCTACGTAAAGATCAATCACAACTGCCAGAGTTCTTTGAAATATGTGTATGCCGCTGGCGACGTCTCAGGAAAACTTCCGTTGTCTTCGGTCGCGGCGCTCCAGGGCCGCAAAATCGCTGAACACGCGATGGGCCTCCACGTCGGACCGCATCGCCACATTGACTACGAAAAAGCTGCGTCGGCGATTTTCACCGAACCGGAAATCGCTGATGTTGGGTTAGCGGAAGCCGACGCGTTCGCAATGGGCCGCAAGATCCGCGTCACGAAGGTGCCATTCTCGGCAAATGCAAAGGCACTTATCGAAGATGATTCACGCGGATTCGTGAAGATTGTTTCCGATCCCGCCACCGGCGTTGTTCTCGGCGGCTCGATTGTCGGTCGCAATGCTGCAGAACTCATTGCCGTGCTGGCCCTCGCCGTGAGCGCAGGTTTACGCGTCAACGACCTTCATGAGTCGCTTTTCGTCCACCCATCGATGGCCGAGGCATTGTCCGATGCAGCAGAGTGAGCAGTCCGATCCAGTCGGTACTTCTCGAAAAGTTCCGACAGCCAAGGATTTTCCCGCTTCCGGTCCGTTCAGCCTTGCTGCGCCCGGCCCGCGCTTTGGTGCTCGCGCGCTCGATCTCTTAGTCATCGCGTTGCCTGTGCTGGTGGTCGTTGCTCTGACGACGAAAACGATCGATGGTCAGTTGCAGTTCGACAGTCCCGACTGGCTGCTCCCTGCAGCCTTGGCCTTTGCGGTTGTCTACGACTTCCTCTTCACCTTTTTTGCACAGCGCACGCTGGGCAAGATGGTGTTTGGGTTGCGAGTTGTCCGGTACATCGATGGCGGTCGACCAACGGCATCTCAAAGTGGACTTCGTGCACTGCTGCCTTGGACGCCATTGGCGCTGCCACTTGGTCCGTTTGGGTTCGCTGTGGTGTTGATGGTGTACGGAACTGGTATCGGCGGCGAGCTGCATCGAGGCTGGCCCGACACTGTTGGTGGGACGCTCGTCATCTCCACCCGTTAGGTGTTCTAGCGACCTACCCTCAGGGGTCTACGGGCCCTTTGGGCGTCGCTGAATCTGGGGGAACAGATGTCATCGCGGGTATATCGGGTAGTGCAATGGACGACGGGCAACGTCGGCCAACGTTCGGTGATTGCAGCGGCAGCGAATCCTGAAATTGAGATCGTCGGTTGTTATGCGTGGGGACCAGACAAGGTCGGGCGCGACATTGGTGAGTTGTGCGGCATTGACCCCATTGGTGTGCTCGCAACAAACGACATCGATGCATTGCTGGCATTGAAGCCCGATTGCGTTATCTATAACCCGAAGTGGCCTGACGTCGACCACATGGTTCGCATTCTCGAAAGCGGTATCAACATCACTGCTACTGCCGGTTTCATTACCGGTCATGCGCTGGGTGCGGATCGTCAACGAATTATCGATGCATGTAACCGGGGCAACAGTTCGATCTTTGGTTCTGGAATGAACCCTGGGATGGCGAATCTTCTCGGAATCGTCTCGGCGGGCGTCTGCGATCGGATCGATTCGATTCGCATGCTCGAGTCAGTTGATTCCACCGGCTACGACTCAGGCGATACCGAGAAATCGGTTGGCTACGGATTACTTCCCGACGATCCGAACCTGTCGGCAATGACGAAGCAAGGGACTGCGGTCTTCGGTGATGCGGTCTATCTGATGGGTGAGGCGCTTGGCATCGAGTTCGACGAGGTCCGTTGCGAGACCGAGTATGCGATCACGACGGAGTTCCTTGATCTCGACTCTTGGTCGATCGACGCCGGCTATGTTGCCGGAGTGTCGGCGAGTTGGCAAGGCTGGATCGGTGACCGCAAAGTGGTGTCGTGTGATGTGCGTTGGCGGAAGGGTCGAACGCTTGAACCGGACTGGAAGGTTGAGCACGGCTACATCGTCGAAATCGACGGCATGCCGTCGGTGCGCACGAAGCTTGAAGTATTTCCACCGAAAGATTTCAAAGCGAAATCGTTTAGCGACTACATGGTGTTGGGAATGGTGATGACATCGCTGCCTGCCGTCGATGCAGTCGCGTCAGTCTGCGATGCCAAGCCTGGCATCGTCACCTACCTCGATCTTCCGTTGCCCTCACCCAGTGGCTGGGTGAGGTAGCGATCGATTACTCGATCACAACAACGACATCGCCGGAGCCAACGGAATCGCCAGGGGCGACCTTGATCTCCTTGACGGTGCCGGCCTTGTCGGCGGTGATGTTGTTTTCCATCTTCATGGCTTCGAGCACGCATACGGTTGCGCCTGCTTCGACTTCCTGACCGACCACAACGAGGATCTTGACGATGGTTCCCTGCATGGGGACGGAAACTGCGCCCGAGCCGCCACCAGCACCTGCGCCACCACCGCCGCCTGAGCGACGAGGACGGCTTGCGCCTCCGGCAGCACCGCCGGCGACAACTGCGCCAGCCTGCGATTCAGGAACGAAGACCTTCACAGAGAATCGCTTGCCATTGACCTCGACGTCGACGTCGCGCTGGACCTTGGCTTCAGACTCGCCGTCGGCAACCGTTGCAGTGTTTCCAACGTTGCTGAGATCGAGTGTGTCTTCCACCCACTTGGTGGAGTGAATGCCGTCAACGAAGTCCTGATGTTCAAGAATTGCGAGGTCGGCGGGAATCGTTGTGGAGATTCCCTCAATGCGGAATTCACGCAGAGCACGAAGCGTGCGACGAATCGCAGTCTCGCGATCAGAGCCCCAGCAAATGAGCTTGCCAACGAGGTTGTCGTAGTACTGGCTGACGGTGTCGCCGGACTCGTAGCCGCCATCCCAGCGGGTTCCAAAACCAGCCGGCGGAACCAGCGTGGTGATGTGGCCGGGGGAGGGCAGGAACTTGCCTTGCGCCGGATCTTCGGCGTTGATGCGAATCTCGATCGCATGCCCAGACAGTTCGATTGATTCCTGAGTGAACGAAAGCGGAAGACCTGAAGCAACGCGAATCTGTTCCGCAACGAGGTCAATGCCCGACACCATTTCGGTGACGGGGTGTTCGACCTGGAGACGGGTGTTCATTTCGAGGAAGTAGAACTCGCCGTCTTGGAAAAGGAACTCGACGGTTCCAGCGTTGAAGTAGCCACATGCTTTCGCAACGGTGACTGCTGCTTCACCCATCGCTTGGCGAATTTCGGGCGGAAAGTTCGGTGCCGGGCTTTCTTCAACGAGTTTCTGGTGGCGACGTTGTGCAGAACAATCGCGTTCGGCAATCCAGACACAATTTCCGTGGGTGTCGCCGATGATCTGCATCTCGATGTGGCGGGGCCAGGTGAGGTAACGCTCGACGTAGCACTCATCGCGGCCGAAGCCCTTAAGCGCTTCGCTTCGTGCGGAATCGAATGCTTCAGCGGCCTCGTCTTCGCTGCGAACAACGCGCATGCCGCGTCCGCCACCGCCATAGGCGGCCTTAATGGCGACAGGCCAACCGTGTGCCTTGCCGAATGCAATGACCTCGGATGCATCGTTAAGGAATTCGGTAGTACCGGGAACTCCATTAACTCCTGCAGCCTGCGCCGCAATACGACTGGAGACTTTGTCGCCCATGATTTCGATCGCGCCAGGAGGCGGACCAATGAATGTGACACCGCGCTCGGTGATGGCGCGAGCGAAGTCGGTGTTCTCGGAGAAGAAGCCGTAGCCAGGATGCACGCCGTCGGCACCGCTGCGCTCGATGACATCGAGAATAAGTTCGGTGTTCAGGTAGCTCTCGGCTGCCGTAGTGCCGCCAAGTGCATAGGCCTCATCGGCGAGGCGCACATGGAGGGCGTCACGGTCGAGATCGGAGTACACCGCCACGGTGGCGATGCCCATTTCCTGACAGGCACGGATGACACGGACTGCAATTTCGCCGCGGTTGGCGATGAGGATCTTTTTAAGCACGCCCTATGGTGGCACGCGTGAACAGGTCCTTCGCCACTTCTGAGGTCCCGGGCACCCGATTCGCCGCTGTGCGATGGGTGGCCGAGACCGGTTCGACCAATCGAGACCTCCTGGCGGCTGCCGCCGAAGGGGTATCAGAGGGCCTCGTTCTGGTGGCCGACCACCAAACGGCAGGCCGGGGAAGGCTGGACCGGGCATGGATAGCCCCTACTGGGGCGTCATTGCTTGTCTCAACGCTTCTGCGACCGGTTGTGGGCCCAGAGGACCTGTTCCTCTTGACGCTGGCCTGTGGTCTCGCCGCGGTCGATGCGGTGGACGAGGTTGCCGGAGTTCGGCCGGGACTGAAATGGCCCAACGATCTCGTTGTGGCCGACGGGCCTTTGGTCGACAGAAAGCTCGCTGGCATCTTGGCTGAGTCGCACGTCGTCAATGGGCGCGTCGATGCGGTGGTGGTGGGAATGGGACTCAACCTTGACTGGCCCGCCGAACTTCCCGAGGAACTGGCGGCAACTGCGGCGTCGGTGAATCACCTCACCGGAGGACCGGTTGATCGTGAAGACGTCCTTGTTGCGTGGCTCCGACACTACGACCGTCATCTCACCGCAATCACTATCGAGCGCGAGCGGGCCGAATTCCTCGACGAGGTCCGAGCAGCGTCCGCAACCCTTGGGCGGCACGTTCGTGTCGAACGTTCCGACGGATTCTTCGAGGGCCAAGCAATTGCTCTTGCTGACGACGGACAGTTGCTTGTTGACTGCGGCGGAGACGGCGGGGTCGTTGCGGTAACGGTTGGTGACATCGTCCACGCTCGGCTCTTGGGTTGAGCCTCTTCTAGAGGTTGGACAGCCGCGCAATCGTTTCCTTTGCATTGGCGGTTCGATGTCCAGGAGTTGCGTAGGTGTGCTCGTCAACACAATGCACGGGCATGATGCCGGTTGTTGACGAGGTGATGAAAACCTCAGTTGCGAGTTCAAGGTCCGACGGAACGAGATCTCGTTCGCTCACGAGTTGCTCGTCGATGAGAACCTCTCGGATGATGCCGGGAAGGCACCCGCTCTCGATTGATGGCGTCACGATGTGGTCGTCGATCACCAAATACAAGTTTGAGGTTGTGCATTCGCTTAGGCGACCGGTGCTGTCACAAAGAATTGCGTTATCAAAACCGTTTGTTGCGGCGAATCGAAGGATGGAAGCGTTTTCGCCCCAACTGGTTGATTTAATTCCGGCAAGCGGAGAGCGCTCGTTGCGGGTCCATGGAACGGTGCACAACGAAACCGACAAAGGCATTTGCTGGAGTGGCGATGTAGAGATGACCGTAAGTGGTTGAGTGCCGCGTTCGCGCAGAGACGAGCCTGGGCCTGGCGTGATGGTGATCCGTGCTCGAGCGGCATCGATGTCGTTCGCTTCGATGAGTTGAAAAAGAGCGGAACTGAGTACTTCATCGGTCGGTGTGTTTGCAATCAGAAGACGGTCGATGCCTTTGCGAAGCCGGCGGAGATGTCGACCAAGAAAAACTGGCACACCGTCACGGATGGTCAACGTGTCAAAGACCCCATCGCCAAGTAGAAAACCATGATCGGTTGCTGAGAGTGCTGGTGATGCGTCATCGACAAGTTGGCCATTGAGCCACATCGACTGAGATGTCATGTCAGTCCACCGGAGGCGAGCGCAATCAGTCGCTCAGCCTTGAGTTCAGTTTCGGCCCATTCGTCGTCAGCAGTTGAGTCCCACGTGACTGCGCCGCCTGTACCGAAACACAGTTGATTTTGCTCAACCCAAAAGGTTCGGATCGCAACGTTAAGTTCGCCAATGGAGCGGTCTGCGTCGACCCAACCGATAGCGCCGCAGTAAATACCGCGGTCCACGGGTTCAAGTTCGTGAATGTGTTTCATCGCAGCGATCTTGGGTGCACCTGTGACTGAACCCGGAGCAAACGTTGCGTCGATGAGATCAGACCAGGTGACGCCGGGACGTAATTCACCCTCGACTGTGCTGACGAGATGGTCGAGTCCTGGGTGATGTTGTCGTTCAAGAAGGTTTGGTACGACAACAGTTCCTGGTTTACAGACCCGACCAAGGTCGTTGCGAACTAAGTCAACGATCATGATGTTCTCGGCGCAGTCTTTTTCGCTGAAATCGCCGCCGGTTGACGTTGTCCCTTTGATCGGGGCAGATCTCACTCGCGATTGATCGCGAGTGAGAAACAATTCGGGGGAGGCAGACGCGATGCGAATGCCAACTTCGGGAAGCTCAATGACTGCTTGAAATGGCGCGGGGTTGCCATTGGCGAGATGTTCGCCCAACGCCAACATCGACGCGTTATCGGGAAGTGGCGCTGAAAGCCGACGTGTGAGGTTCACTTGGTAGACATCTCCAGCTGCAATCGACTCACGAATGCGCGCAACGCGTTCAGAGAACTCTGGTCGGGAAAGTGATGACGACCACGAATCAGAAGGAGGTCCGATCCAAGGTTGTGAAGGGCGAGGAAGTGATGCGGTCGGACGGCGACGCTCAAAGCGGGCGCACGTGGGGACACCTTCGAAGGGGACGACGATGGCCCACCACCCATTTGAATCCAAGGCCGAGAGATCAGAAGTGACATCCACGAGTCCGGACGCGACCATTCCGCCAACAACTGCGAGCGGTTCGATTCGCTGGGCTGCAAGGGTGGAAATGTTCACGATGGTGTGAGCCTACGGCGAGAGACGTACTTCGAATGGGGCTGACGCCTTCTGTTGGGGGGCCTCCGGTAGTCTTCAGCCTGTGCGTCGCCCCTTCCGCACGTGGCCCCAACGGCTGCTGCTCTCACTCAATGTCTTCGTTGTCTTCACCTGCCTTATGGCGGCAGGTGGTTTGGCGTGGGCCTACAACCAGGTCAGTGCGCTTCCTCGAGTCGACGTTGGTACCTCGCTCGAGGCCCCAAGTGCTCCGGGCGAACCGATCAACATTTTGCTCGTCGGAATCGATGACGGTATGGGCCTGGCTGAAGGTGACCCGGTACTTCGGGGGCGCAGCAAGTCGCTCAATACCGACACCATCATGATCTTGAGGGTTGATCCAAAAACTCAACAGGCGTCACTTCTTTCGCTTCCTCGTGATCTCTGGGTCGATATCGCTGGTGGTGGACAAGGTCGTATCAACTCAGCACTTGCGCTTGGTGGGCCGGAACGACTCATTCAGACCATTAACCAGAACTTTGACATTCCGATCAATCATTACGTGATGATCGACTTCCAAGGCTTTGAAGCACTGGTCAAGGCGGTCGATGGTGTTCCGGTCTACTTCAACTTCCCTTCTCGCGATCAGGCAACCGGTTTGTTCCAGTACGAGCCCGGGTGTCAGGTGCTCAGTGGTGAGCAGGCGCTCGCCTTTGCGCGTTCACGTCATTTCGAAATCTCCCGCGACAATATGAGGACATGGGAAAAAGATCCCACCGGCGATTTCGGTCGTGTAACTCGCCAGCAGCAGTTCATTCGTGCGGCGATGAAAAAGGCAGTGGCTCAAGGTGTGCGTAATCCCTTCGTTCTCAAGGAGTTTCTTGAGATCGCTCAGAAAAACGTCACACTTGACACTGAATTCAAAATCCAGGATCTCGTCGACCTCGGTTCGCAGTTCCGCACATTCGATCCCGATTCGCTTGTGAGTTTCACGCCAGTAGCAACGGGAACGTTTAAGGGAGCGGCGAGCGTTCTCGAACTTAACGTTGCTGCTTCTCAGCCGATGTTCGATGTGTTTCGCGGATTACGACCGATTCCGTCGCCAAATGAAGTTCCCGATCTGAGTTTCCTTACGACGACAACCACCGTTGCTTCGACTTCCTCAACTGTTCAACCGGGTGCGACCTCGTCGACAATGGCAACCACGTCCACGACGCAGCCAATCACGACGACCACATTGAGCGAGTTCATTCCGCAGGTGCCCGAGGGCCAGACCTGCGGCTGAATCGTTAAATGGGGCGGGCTTCGGCCTCTTGCCGATTGGCGAGAAACCAGTCAAGCGTTTGTCGCAGGCCTTCATCGAATGTTGTTCCGGCGTTGAAACCGAATTGGTCGCGAGCCCGGGAGCCGTCGACGCCTCGTCGGGGTTGGCCATCGGGCTTCGTTGTATCCCATCGGACTTCGCCTTCAAACCCGACGAGATTCACAATGATTTCGACGAGTTCTCGAATGGGAAGTTCCCGATCGGCGCCGAGATTGACCGGTTGGTCACTGTTGTAAAATTCCGAAGCGAGCACGATCCCCTTGGCAGCGTCATCGACAAAAAGGAATTCACGACTCGCTGAACCAGTTCCCCAAACCTCGAGGTATTCGGCGCCGGATTCCTTTGCGTCGACGGCCTTCTTGATGAGGGCAGGAATCACATGCGAGACAGCGGGATGAAACTTGTCGCGAGGCCCGTAGAGATTGGTGGGCATGAGGTAGATGGCATCTTGGCCGTACTGAGCTCGGTTGGCTTGCACTTGAACGAGTTGCGCGAGTTTCGCGATGCCATATGGGGCGTTCGTCTCCTCGGGGTAACCCTGCCAGAGCGAGTCCTCCGAAAATGGGACGGGTGTGAATTTTGGATACGAGCAAATCGTTCCAACCATCACGGTCTTTTGAGTGTTTTGCAGGTGGGCTTCGTCCAGCACGTAGGTGCCCATGAGAAGATTGTCGAGGTACAACTCTGCAGGGCGTTCCATATTGGCGCCGATGCCACCCACTCGGGCAGCGAGGTGAATGACGAGATCGGGTCTGGTGTCGGCAAAGAGCTGGCGAACTGCATTGCGGTCTCGCAGGTCGTACTCGGCACTTGATGGTGTGAAGAGTTCTCGGGCGCCCCGGCTGCGCACCTGATCGACAACTGCTTGGCCGAGGAAACCACGACCTCCGGTCACGAGGACCTTGCGGTCGTTCCAGAAGGCGGTGTCAGGCACAAACTCCATGTCCTCACCCTACTGACCACCACGGCATCTCTCGGGTTGGCCTGGCGGTGATGACGGGAGACCCGCCAGCGCCGTGGGAGACTGGAACGCCCATGGAGCGATGTCGTCGGGTTGCGATCACCCTCGAGCAGTGTTGGCACGCCGTCCCCGGCGGCACGGCCCGAGCCGCCCTTGGGAGCGTTAGCGCTCTTCAGCGATTCACTTCTCTCGAACTCGTCGGAGTGAGCGCGCGTCATCGGCAGCCTCCGCCATCTTCATGGAGACCCTCGATTGAGGTGAAGCAGCTCCCTCTCCCGAGGTTGGCGCTCTACGAGTCGTGGCATCGACTCCGTTGGCCAGACGTGGAACATGCCACTGGGCGAGTCGACGTGATTCACGCAACCGGGATGGCAATGCCACCGGCGACGGCACCGATTGTCGTGACCGTCCATGATCTCGCGTTTCTTCGTGATCCTTCGCAATTCACGCGCCGCGGCGTTTCGTTTTTTCGGAGCGCGATTGATCTTGCTCGACGTGATGCAAGCATCGTCGTGTGCCCGTCACAAGCAACGATCGACGAATGCATCGACAACGGTTTTGATTCCGAGAAGATCCGACTGGTTCCATGGGGCATTGAGCCGCAAGCGGTTACATCCTCAGAGATTCTGGCGATGCGTTCTCGACTCGGGATCACTGGACGTTATGTGTTGTGGGCAGGGACAATCGAGCCGAGAAAAAATCTGCCCGTACTGCTTTCTGCATTTGAAGGCATCGAGGATCACGACGTGACACTCGTTCTTGCGGGCCCCGACGGGTGGAACGAGCAAATCGACGATCAACTCGAGCGACTTGGCTCTCGCGTTGTTCGGGTCGGGTTCGTTGAACCGGAGTCGCTGTCACAATTACAGGCAGCGGCGGAACTTTTCGTCTTCCCGAGCCGTCAGGAAGGCTTCGGATTGCCCGTACTCGAGGCGATGGCGCAAGGCACAGCGGTAATCACTTCTTCGGGGACATCAACTGAAGAAGTAATTGGCGATTGCGGAGTGGTTGTTGATCCATCCGATGTTGATGCTCTCCGGACAGAAATGAATCGGCTCCTTGCCGACGATGCAGAGCGCGATCGCCTAGGGCATGCTGGGCTGAATCGAGCGACTTCACTCTTTACGTGGGAGAAGACTGCAAAAGCACTGCAATCTGCTTACGAAGAGGCGATGGCGTGACTGGCTCCCCGCGTCGACGCGTCGGAGTCAATCTGCTCTGGCTGGTTCCCGGCGAAGTGGGTGGCAGCGAGGAATACACCGTTCGACTTCTGTCGGCGCTTGCAGACTTGGGTTCAGGCGACGTCGATGTGATTCTGTATGTGAATAAGCGGTTTAGCTCGGCGCATCCCGAAATCATTTCGAGATTCATAACTGTTGTCGCGCCAGTTTCAGGTTCATCGAGGGTGCTGAGAGTTATCGCTGAGTCCACCTGGCTCGCATTTCGATCACGAGTCGACCGATGTGCACTTGTGCACCATGCCGGTGGAACGATGCCAGCAGTTCGAACCGTTCCCGGAGTTCTGACGCTGCATGATCTGCAGCCGTTAGCGAATCCTGAACGATTCGGACTCATCAAAGGTTCCTACATCCGATTCATCGCTCCTCGGTCATTGAAGCGAGCCGAATTCGTGGTGTGTCTTTCTCGTTACGTGGCGAACGACGCAATCGATCGTGTTGGCCTACCGGCGGAGCAGATTCGAATCGTTCCGTGTGGCATCGCCGACCCGGGTGCAGCGTTTGATGCTCAACGATTACGAGAACTGCTTGGCCGTTTCGACCTAGTGGATCGTCCGTTCATTATCTATCCAGCGATCACTTATCCGCATAAAAACCACGCGACGTTGGTCGCGGCGTTTGCTCGGGTTGCCGAGAAGCATCACGACGTGCGATTGGTCTTCACCGGCGGTGTGGGATCAGGCGATTCGATTGTTCGATCGACCATCGAGGCCTATGGGCTCGATACGAAAGTGATCCGAACGGGACGAGTTGCCGAGTCCGATCTTGATCTTCTTTACCGAGCGGCGACGATGATGGCGTTCCCGTCGCTCTATGAAGGATTTGGCTTGCCAGTGCTTGAGGCGATGAGTCGGGGGTGCCCGGTTGTGGCCAGCGATGCAGCATCACTTCCGGAAGTTGCAGGCGATGCCGCCGAGTTCGTCGACCCAATTGATGTGGCAGGTTGGGCGAACGCGCTGGGTGCACTCATCGAAGACCCGGCGCGACGTACCGTTCTTGCACGAAGCGGATTCGATCGCGTGACGAAATTCGCGTGGTCGGTTTCTGCGCAGTCCCTCCTTTCTGTCTACCGGGAGAACCGGTGAATCTTCTCGTTATCTGTCCTCATTTCGACCCCGATGTCGCGCCGACAGGCGTCGTCATGTCACGTATTGCTCATGAACTCATCGCTCGTGGGCACCGTTTGCACGTGGTGACGTCGTTGCCTTGGTATCAGCACCACGCGATAGATCCCGGATGGGAGGGTCAACTCGTTCGCACTGAGCGCACCGAGTGGGGCTGCATCAGCCGAGTGCATCCGTTTCCAACTGATAAACGCAATATCCCAGCCAGAGCGCTCGCGTTCGGCGGCTTTACGGCGCTCGCAACGATCGTCGGAACATTCAGTCGCGTGCGGCCCGACGCCGTGTTGGCGATGTCGCCGCCCCTAACGCTGGGTATGGCTGGGCGGATGGTGGCCACAGCAAGGCGAGTGCCTCTGGTTTTCAACATTCAGGACGTCTTCCCAGATGTCGCGATCGAACTCGGACTGCTCACGGGTAATCGCGTGATTCGAGGAGCCCGAGCGCTTGAACGAGCGAGCTACCGGATGTCCGACGTAGTCACTGTTCTTTCCGATGATTTGGCCGCAAACGTAAGAGCCAAGATCACGATTGGTCTTGAAGGCGAGCGGGCCGAACTTCAAGCAGCGAAAGTTCGTGTCATTCCAAATTTCGTCGATACCAACGCGATCCGGCCAGCAGCACGTGAGAATTCCTATCGCGAGGACTACGGGCTGATCGGCAAGACCGTTGTGATGTATGCGGGCAACGTCGGGTTCTCGCAGTCGCTGGATCTTGTGCTGGACGCTGCACGGTCCTTTGAAACATCGCGGCCCGATGTTGTGTTCGTGATTAATGGAGGGGGATCGGCCCGACCCGACCTAGAGCGCGAGGCGGCGAATCTTTCGAACCTGCGATTCATTGACATGCAGCCAATTGAACGTCTGCCGGAAGTCTTGGCTGCAGGTGACCTTCATGTTGTGCCGCTTCGAGCAGGCTTGGCCTGGTCGAGTGTTCCGTCAAAGTTGTATTCCATCCTTGCGGCAGGGCGACCAATTGTGGCCAGCGTCGATGCGGGCACCGAAGTAGAGCGAACAATTGAACGCGCCGGAGCTGGCATCGCTGTTCCGCCCGATAGTCCCGCTGAATTCCGCGCTGCGCTGGCCGAACTTCTCGATGATCGCGAGCGTTCCGAGAGGATGGGGGCGTCGGGGAGACTCTTTGTCGAGCGATGGGCGTCACCGGCTGCAGTTGCTGAGTCCTACGAGAATCTGTTTGCCGAATTAATCGACCAGCGTCGTTTGCGACGCTGAACAGACTCTGACCGGACACAAGGGCACCGACCGCTAACATTGGCGGCCTATGGGTAAAGCATCTCAGGCCAAGAAGACCGCCCGACTGGCCCGAGAGAGCGGTCAGGTCGAATCACGTCCGAAGCGCAAGCTGGCGTTTCCTCTTGCTGTTGCCGCTGCAGTGGTTATCGGCATTGTTCTGGTCGTCATCGCTCGGATGCCCGCAGACACGCCAAATCTGAACATCGATCCGACCACCGTCACCCTCGACCCGACGGTCTCAACGATCGACCCAGCCGCGCCCGCAAATGGTTCCTCAACGACTATCGCAGCAGGCAGCACTGACACTGCTCCGACCACAGCCACAACGGTTGCGGCGGGCCAGTGAGAGCCGTTGTTCTTGTCGGAGGTTTCGGCACTCGTCTGCGCCCCCTCACAAATGATCTCCCGAAGCAGATGCTTCCGGTCGTTCGCGTTCCGATGATCGAACGGGTGGTAGCGGCGCTTGGGTCATACGGCGTGACCGAGGCTGTCCTTTCGCTGGGCTATCGACCCGATGCCTTCATCGACGCGTATCCCGATGGTGTCTGTGCTGGGGTCGTCCTCCATTACGCCGTTGAACCCGATCCACTCGATACCGCAGGTGCTGTTCGCTTTGCTGCGTTGTCTGCCGGAATTGACGACACGTTCATTGTCGTGAACGGCGATGTGTTGACCGATCTCAACGTTGCTGAGTTGTGGGAGTTCCACAAGAGCCACGGTGCCGAGGGAACGATCGCATTAACGCCAGTCGAAGATCCGTCGCGATACGGCGTGGTTCCGATTGATGACAATGGTCGGGTTATCGAATTTGTTGAAAAGCCTGCGCCTGGAACTGCGCCAACGAACTGGATCAATGCGGGCACCTATGTACTTGAGCCCTCAGTTTTTGACCGCATCGCGTCTGATCGCAAGGTTTCGATTGAACGTGAGACTTTTCCGGCGATGGTTGCCGACGAGAGCCTTTTTGCACTGCATAGCGATGCGTATTGGATCGATGCAGGTACGCCCGATACCTATCTGCGCGCGCAACTTGACCTCATCGACGGGATTCGGGCAAATGAAATCGCAGTTCTGCCCTCCGATGAAATCGATTCTTCTGCACTTGTCGAAAACTCGGTACTCGGAGCCGACGTGGTTATCGGTAACGGAACGATTGTGCGTAACTCAATCCTGATGGATGGAGTCACGATCGGCCCCGGAGTTCGAATTCACGACTCCATCATTGCAAGCGGTGCGCGGGTTGGCCCCGACTCCCACATCAGCGACCTGACCGTCGTCGGCGCAGGTGTTGAAGTTCCCGCCCAGTCCGAACTGACTGGCGCCCGACTACCCGAAAGCGACTAACGATGCGCGCAGTTGTTACAGGCGGAGCCGGATTTATCGGTTCCACGCTGACTGATCGACTCCTTGCTGAAGGTCATTCCGTTACGGTCATTGACAACTTGGCAACAGGACGTCTCTCAAATTTGGAGAGCGCCCGTACAGCCGGGGATAGCTTCTCGTTTGTCGAGTTAGATGTTCGGTCCTCAGACATTCCCGCAGCGTTGGCATCGGCTGCACCCGATGTCGTGTTCCACTTGGCAGCACAAGCTGACGTCCGAGTTTCGGTGGAACGACCCCTGTTTGACGCCGAGGTAAATGTCCTTGGCGGACTCAATGTGATTGAAGGCGCGCGGTTGGCAGGAGCCCGAAAGGTCGTTGTGGCCTCAAGCGGCGGAACGATCTATGGCGATCCTCTGCCGGAAGATCTTCCTGTTGACGAGCAGCATTCGCAGCATCCCATTTCGCCCTACGGCGTGGCCAAGAAAGTTATTGACGACTACCTCTACGCCTTTCGGTTCCTTCACGGTCTCAACTACGTGGCGCTGGCCCTTGCGAACGTCTACGGGCCTCGTCAGGATCCACACGGAGAAGCCGGAGTCGTCGCAATCTTTGCTGGGCGCTTGCTTCGCGGCGAGGGCTGCCGAATCTTTGGCGATGGCGAACAAACACGCGACTTCGTGTTTGTCGATGACGTTGTCGACGCGTTCGTTCGAGCCGCCGACTGCGGTGACGGGGTGCTCTGCAATATCGGCACCGGCGTAGAGACCTCGGTGAACAGCCTTTATCGAGCAATGGCCGTTGCGGCCGGGGTGACAACTGAGGCGACCTACGAACCGGCTCGAACCGGTGAGCTCGCTCGGTCGGCCCTCAACCCGGGCTTTGCTGGCGCAGAACTCGGATGGTCGCCCCAGACGGAGCTTGAAGCCGGAGCGCTCGCAACACTCAACTGGTTTCGCGAGCAGGCCTGAGGATTAGCTCTTTAACACATTCCACACGTTGAGAAATTTGCGGCGAATTCTGAACGGCAACATCGAGCGAATCCGTTCAAGAGTCTCGTTCGCCTCAAGTAGCTGAAGCCGGTAACTCTCGGCTCGCGGTTCCCATTCACCAAAGAGTGCATTTCGGCTTCGGTTATGGGAGATGTTGATCTTCATGTCTTTATCTCGAGGGTCGAATGACGCCACGATGAGACCGTCGCCACTGAAAGATTCCGAAACGGAATGTTCGGCGATGATGTGTGCACCAGACCACAACAAGATGTCGAGAACCTGCTGATGAGTGGTTGCACTCCCTGTGATTGAGAGGTCATGGGTGCTGACAATGAGGAAGCGGACTGCACCTTGACGGAGCCGCTCGCTTGCCCTGATGAGTAACGGCACTTCGCCGCCTTGGATGTCCGAAAGCAGGACATCCACCTTGTCGATTTCGCAGGTTGCGAGAAGTGAATCGAGATCGTGGGAGGGAAGGTCGACCGGGTTCGGATTCGTTTCGGTAACGAAGCCGCGAATGGAACCGCCACCGATGCCGATCGCTGCATTGATGAAGGTTCCGGTGCGGCCATTGATGGCAAAGTTGCGCTTACCGACTTCAAGGTGATTTTCGTCGGGCTCAAGGCAGATGGAGTTACCGTCAGGAAAATCGTTGAGGAACCAAAGGCTGTAGTACGCCCAGAAGCTTCCCAGTTCGATCATTGTGGGTGCCTGGGTAGCGCTTCGGGTTTCGGCGAGTCGCTTCATGATGATTGAGAACGCGAGTTCTTCTTGGGGCTCATGAATCCCGCGAAGGCAACGGATGATTTCGCCTGAGAGAACTCCGTAGTAGCAACCATCTTCCACAAGTACGCCGTTGTGCATTACTTGGACGGGTCCGCTGGGGCCATCAATTACTTCACCGGCGTTGCTCACTCGCGGGAGTTCGTCGGCATCGGTGCATGAAATTGTCATGGCGATTCGTGAGCGAATCTGTGTTGGGATGATGTCGAAATCTGGCGTTAGGCCGTTTGGGCGTGATGTTGGCGGTGCGCCTACGGGAGGGGGCTCAGGTGCAGGCGGTGGGGGATTGTCGGTCGGTGGGATGAATGGTTCAGACATGAGATTCCTTGGCTCGCGAAGGTCAGCGGAACAGGTCGTCGCTAGGCGAACGGACAATTTCATCGGCAACGCTTCCATCGCGCAGCCATGTCGGGTCAGCGCCGCGAATGACAGCGACCGGAATATTGGTGGACTTGCCCATCACTAATTCGGCGGCGGCAGCCAGTTCATCGACGATAGCGACTTCAGTGACGTGCATCTCGCGACCGAGGGCATCGGGTGTGCCTCGGAGGTCGACGATGCCAGCGACTCCTGCACAGCCAATTGCAACGTCGGTGACCCCTCTGCGCCATGGACGGCCAAAGGTGTCGGAAATGATTACGGCCACATCGACATTGAATCGGTGACGCAATCCGTCGCGAATCCTCCGGGCGGAGCGATCTGAATCGACAGGAAGCAAAGCGGCCCATCCGCTTTCGACATTTGAAAGATCGATGCCGGCGTTTGCGCAAATGAAACCGTGCTCGGTTTCGCTGATGATCAAGTCCCCGCGGCGACGAAGGATTCGAACCGATTCGCGTTCGACCAGAGGTTTGTGGCTGAGTGGATCGGTGGGATCGATGGCAACAAGGCGATCCTCGGCTTTGGACACAATCTTCTGGGTGACAACAAGTACATCGCCATCGATCAGCATTGTGTCCGTTGAACTCGACGACGCTTCATGAATCAATGCCGCGAGGTCGTCACCGGCGTGGATCTCGCCGATGCCTTCGATGCCAAAGATCTCCATACGGCTCATGTCGTGGCTCCTGAAAGCACGGTTCGGGCTAAGGATTCCGAAACCCCGGGCTTACTCATAATGGTTTCAGTCACGATGCAGTTCAATCCAAACGATTCGACGGCCGATTTGAGAGAGTCATCGGCAGCATCAATGACGAGCGTACCTGCGAATTCGTTGTAGAGAGCGGCAACACCAAGAACCGAAGCATCGTGGCCCAATTCGGCGAGCATTCGATCGGCAGGTCCCTTCAGCGCGGCGCCAGCAATGATCGGCGAGACCGCGATGACATTGTTGCGACGCCGCACGAGTGCATCTCGGATTCCGGGCACGGCAAGAACTGGTGCAATCGATACAAGCGGATTCGAGGGAGCAATGACGATGAGGTTGGCCGACTCGATTGCATCAAGAACGCCCGGAGCGGGCATCGAATCCTCTGCACCTTCGAACCGAACATTTGAGATCGGCACGGAATGGTGGCGCTGAACGAAGTATTCCTGAAAACTAATTTCGGTTCCGGCCGCAAGGATTGGTGTGTTGCTCCCCGCAGCGTCGTCAGTAGCCAGGGTCACGATTGTGCGGAGCGAGTCACAGGTTGCGGGCAGCACCGTTAGTCCGAGGTTCCAAGCAGCGGTGATTTCAGCGGTAACAGTGGCGAGATCAGCACCTTCATGAAGGCGTTGCGTTCGGTAGAGGTGCGTTCCAAGGTCTCGGTCTCCCAGGCCGAACCAGCTAACGCCGCCGTACTGCTCAAGCATTGTTCGTGATTGCCACGACTCATTCACCAAGCCCCACCCGGTGTCGGGGTTGATGGCGTCGGCGAGCGTGTAGGTGACCGTGTCGAGGTCGGGCGAGATGTGGAGTCCGTGAAGGATAAGGTCGTCGCCAACGTTGACGATGGCAGTCACCTCAGACGCGTCAACAACCTGAAGGAGGGCGCGAAGCATTCTTGCGGCGCCAACGCCACCGGCGATGACGGTGATCATGACGCCTACGACAGTTCGCGTTGTTGTCGGGCGACGTTATCGAGGTCCGCATCAACCATCATGTGTACGAGATCGCGGAATGGCGTCTTGGGCTGCCACCCGAGAACTGTGCGTGCGTGCGTTGCATCGCCCACGAGGAGATCGACTTCGGCAGGGCGGAAGAATCGTTCGTCGATCACGATGTGATCTTCCCAATTGAGGTCCACGCGAGAAAACGCGATCTCGCAGAATTCGCGGACAGAGTGGGTTTCGTCAGTGGAGATAACGAAGTCTCCAGGAACGTCTTGTTGCAGCATTCGCCACATCGCGTCGACGTAATCGCCGGCAAAGCCCCAGTCTCGCTGTGCGTCGAGATTGCCGAGTCGAATTTCGGCGTCAAGCCCGAGCTTGATCCGAGCGACGCCGTTGGCGATCTTGCGAGTGACGAATTCGAGGCCTCGTCGTGGGCTTTCGTGATTAAAGAGGATTCCGGAGCTCGCGTGCATGTCGTAACTCTCGCGATAATTGACTGTGATCCAATGTCCATAGAGCTTGGCGACTCCGTACGGACTGCGTGGGTAGAACGGGGTGGACTCGCGTTGAGGAACTTCAACGACCTTGCCGAACATCTCTGAAGAACTGGCTTGGTAGAAGCGAACGTCGTGGTCAGCGAGACGAATCGCATCGAGTAATCGAGTGACGCCGAGTGCAGTGGTTTCACCGGTCAGGACGGGTTGTCCGAAAGACGTCTGCACGAAGGATTGAGCCGCGAGGTTGTAGACCTCGTCGGGCTTGTGCTCTCGCATGATGTGGATCATCGAAACCTCGTCGAGGAGGTCGCCGGGGACGAGTTCAAGGTCGTCCTGCAGGTGGCCGATCCGCTCAAAGTTCACGGTGGAACTGCGACGAACCATCCCGATGACGTGGTAACCCTTCGCCAACAACAGTTCAGCCAAATACGAGCCGTCCTGACCGGTGACTCCTGTGATGAGTGCTCGTTTGCTCATTGTGTGATTCCGCTTGGGGAGTGGGGGCATCGCCCGTGGTTGTTGGATTGTACGGGCCAGGGAGGCCTATGGAATGCCGAACTTCGCTTCTGATTCATCGGCGAGTGGAAACCGCGACCCGGTGTTCGTCGAGGATGTCCTGGAGAGTCGTCTCAAGGCGGATCTGAGGTGTCCAGCCAGTGATGGAGTTCAACCGGGTTGGGTCACCGCGCAATACCGGGGTCTCGACTGGGCGCTGCAATTCAGGGTCCGCTTCGAGGTGCATGGGAGAACTAGCGAGGGACACGAGATGCTCGGCAAGATCGCCAATAGTGAGATCGTGACCGGAGCATACGTTGTAGGCCTCGCCTGCCTCGCCCTTCTCCATGAGCAGCCGGTAGGCCCGAACGACATCGCGAACATCGGTGATATCGCGGCGGGGCGTGAGGTTTCCAACTGGAACTGAGTTCAACCCATCGCGTTCGTTGATGGCGATCCGTTCAGCGATTGCTGGCGCAACAAAGCGAGTGGTTTGCCCTGGGCCGAGGTGGTTGAAGGCGCGAACGCGAATGGTTTCAAGTTGATGGCCGAGCCACGCCTGCAGCGCTAATTGATCAGCTGCAACTTTGCTTGCGGCATAGGGGGTCACAGGTCGGAATGGTGTCGATTCGGTGATCGGCAATTCCTGTTGGGTGACGCGCCCGTAAACGTCGGCGCTGCTTACAGCAAGAACTCTTGGTTTGCCGTTGGCAACGCAGGCTTGAAGAAGATTGAGCGTTCCCTCTGCATTCACACGGAACGCATCGAGTGGGAAGTCCCAAGATGCGCCGACATCGCTCCAGCCGCCAAGGTGGTACACGACATCGGGCTTAATTTCGGCGAGAAGAGCATGAACAGCAACGGAGTCAAGAAGGTCTGGGCCATCGGCACGGTCGACTCCAATAACGGTGTCGCCCTGAAGACCTAAATGTGCACACAGATGACGTCCGACGAAGCCGGCAGCGCCGGTGACTAAAGCCTTCACGTTGCGATCCTAGGCCCGAGCCGCACACGCAAGTTCGAACAGCTCAACCAATTCATCGGTCGATCGGTCCCATGAAAAATGGGTCAGTCGTTCGTTGCCAGCAGCAACAAGTGATTCGGTAAGCGCTTTGTCATCGAGAACCTTTTCGATGGCACTGACCAAGGTGTCGACGTCGCCAGGTTGGGCCCATTGCGCCGCGGACCCGAGAACTTCTGGCAGTGATCCCGTGCGAGTCGCGACAACGGGCACTCCTGCAGCCATCGCCTCGAGCGGGGGGATTCCGAATCCCTCGAGGAGTGATGGGTAGACAAAAGCACGCGTGCCTGCGAGGAGGTCGTCACGGTCGGCGTCGGAGAGCCAGCCTGTCCGACGGATCCTTGATCGATTCGGTGAGGAATCAATGACCTCTTTGACCGCGTCGACGCCCCATCCGTCGGGCCCTGCGATGACCAGGTGGAGGTTCGGACGCTTGGTGGCGATCACATCGAAGGCTCGCACGAGCGACGGAATGTCTTTACGCGGTTCGATTGTCCCGAGAGAAAGTAAGTAGTCATCGACACCAGCAAAGGCGCGTCCTCGTTTGGCGCGTTCGGCTCGAGTTGCGTCCTCGATCTGTTGTGGTCCGCCGAGGTGGATTGCGCGAACTCGGTGCGGTTCAACGTTGAGCGTGGAAACGACGTCGTCGGCGACGGCCTGCGACGGTGTGTGGATCCATGCGCCATCGAGGATTTCTCGACGGAGCAGAGCGGGAACTTGTTGCACATCATTGGTACACATTTCGGGAAAGTGCACAGCGGTGAGGTCGTGGACCATCACGACCCGTGCTGCGTTCTTCGCTGGGGGAACGACATAGTTCGGGCCCCATACAAGGTCGATATCGCCGGTCCACCACTCGATAGGAGGCCACGGACCTCGCCGCCAGAGCGCTCGAAGGGGACGGGCAACCATCGGACGTCGATGGGCGCGCACACCGGGAGGAAGTTCGTCGAGCATTGGCCCTGCCCCGCGGCGCGAGACGGCAAATGCGGAAACTTCGAGTCCGGGACGCGCCAAGCGATGCAGGTAGGTGCGTGTCACGCCACCGATGCCAGTTCGGTGTCCGATGAGTGAGGTCGCGTCAGCGGCGATTCGCACGTCAGCGACGCCCGCGCTCGGCGACGAGCGAGGCGAACGTGCCGAGCGTCGTGGTCATCGTCTTTGCCATTTCAGACGCCGACGGGAGCGTCACGCCAGATTCCCGCTCCCATTCGCGGCGTCGCACCTGCAAACGGTTGAATCCGAGGATTCCGAAGCCGAGGCTGACGCTGAGGGCCTCATGGGCGGCACGTCGAATGGGGTCATACGCGGCATTTTCCACGGGGATCAGCGTAGACGGGGGTCAGCGGGATCCGACACTAGGAGGACTACCCTCGGAGACCGTCGTGACTGTTCCCGAACCCCCCTCCACGCCGGCCCCCGGGCCGATTGCGGACCCGAACCCCCTTTCCGGAGGCGGGTCGGTGCCTCCAGCGGGTGCCGAATCCGAGTCGATCTTTGACGACCTTCTTGCAGCGCTGAGCAAGAGTTCCGACACTTCGGCCGAAACCAGTGCGCCATCGCCAAGTTTCGAATCCCTCTTTGAGGCGGATGAGCCTGAAGGGCCTGCCCCCGCCGTCGTCGCAGTGATGGTCGCTCATAACCCGGGCGGGTGGTTTGAAGAGACGCTGTCGAGCCTCGGGGCCCAGGACTATTCCGCGCTTTCTGTTCTTGTCGTTGATGCTGCGAGCACCGATGGGGTTGAGCTCCGAGATCGGGTGGGCGCAGTTCTCCCCGATGCCCATCTCCGTCGCCTTCCCGAAAACTCGGGCTACGCCGCTGCCGCCAATGAAGCTCTGGTCGCTGTTCAAGGCGCTGCGTTCTATCTGTTCTGCCACGACGATGTTCGCCTCGATCCAGATGCCGTGCGACTGCTCGTCGAAGAGGCATTTCGATCGAATGCCGGAGTCGTTGGACCCAAAATCGTCGAGTGGGGCGAGCCACGACGGTTGCTCTCGGTTGGTATGGGCGCTGATCGGTTTGGCCATCCTGCGGCCTATGTCGAACGAGGCGATCTCGACCAAGAGCAGTACGACGCAGTTCGCGACGTGTTTTTCATTCCCGGAGCTGTGACGCTCATCCGGGCCGATCTCTTCGAAGCCCTTGGTGGTTTCGACTCAGCCATTTCCTTTCATGGTGAGGATCTCGAACTTTGCTGGAGGGCTCACGCTGCCGGAGCGCGTGTGATCGTGGCTCCTGCGGCTCGTGTCGCCCATCTCGAGGCGCTTGGTATTCGTCGACCCGTGGACGATCGTCGTCGACTTCAGTCCCGACATCGATTGCGAGCGATGCGCGATTCGGACACTCTCGGCACTCGGGTGCGGGCAACGCCGGAAGCATTCGTTCTTTCTCTGTTGGAAATCATCCAAGCCGTTGTGCTGGGCCACTTCCGTCGGGCACGAGATATTTGGTCTGCATGGACATGGAATTCGCGAAACGCATCCTCTGCCAGAACGCGACGAGCATCCCTTGCTGCCATCCGGCGTGTTCCCGACAGTGAAGTTCATGCATTTCAATCTCGCGGAAGCGCTCGCCTCACCGCATTCATGCGCCACCGAATTGCTCGCTCTGAAGCGGCGGCTGGCGGACGTGAACTCATGTCGAATCTGCGAGATGCCCGGTCGGCGACTCCGTTTGTCGTCTGGGTATTGATGATCGGTTTCCTCCTCGCCGGGGGACGCGAACTTGTTCTTCATGGCGTCCCCGCCGTTGGCGATTTCGTGCGCTTTCTTCCTCCAGGGGAAATGGTCGAACGCTGGCTAAGCGGTTATCAATCAGTGGGTCTCGGTTCCACGGCACCCGCTCCAACTGGTTTCGGTTTTCTCGGAGCTTTGGGCTATTTGTTCTTGGGTGCCGTCAGCTTGCTGCGTGGCGTGTTGATTCTTGGACTTTGGCCGCTCGGTGTCTTGGGAATGTGGCGTCTCACGCAACCGGTGACGTCTCAGCGTTCGCGACTACTCGCGTCGGTTGTTTATTTGATCATTCCCATTGCTGCGAATGGCATGGCTCAAGGGCAGTGGGGGACGCTGGTTCTTTACGCCTTGCTTCCTTGGGTCCTCTCGCAACTCGCGTCAGCAAGTGGCCTTGCCCCCTTCGGGACCATTGGCAACGAAGCTGGGCCAGGTGTTCGATTCCGCCCGTTGCTGCATCGCACACTTTCGGTCGGATTGTTTGTTGCACTCGGTGCCATTATCGAACCTTCGGTAATGGTCATGGTGGCCGGGATCTCGATTGCGTTCGCTGTTGGTGGTTGGGTAGCGGGGCAGTTCGTTGGAAGCGGTCGAATTCTGCTGGTTGGTGTTGGTGGTTCGGTAGTTGCGCTGGTTCTGCACCTGCCGTGGAGCCTCGGATTCCTTGACGGTTGGGATTCGTTGGTTGGGGTTTCTTCTAATGGTGGGTTTGCTCTTGAAATCGCCGATGTTTTGCGATTCGGAACGGGTCCATTTGGCACAGGGATCCTGGGTTGGCTACTTCTTGTCACCGCGTTGTTGCCACTGTTCATTGGTCGGCAGTGGCGGCTTTCTTGGGCGGTTCGAGGATGGGTGCTGGCCATCATCGGTTTCGCACTGGCGTGGGGAGTCGGCCAAGGATGGCTGACGGAGTATCTGCCGGCGCCATCGATGTTGCTGGTGCCATCTGCTCTCGGAGTCGCGCTCGCTGCTGGTTTGGGCATGGCAGCGTTTGAGATTGATCTTCCCGACTATCACTTTGGCTGGCGTCAGATTGTCTCGCTACTTGCTGCTGGATCATTCATCGTTGCGCTCGGACCTGCGTTGATGTCGTCGTTCTCGGGTCGCTGGGATATGCCTCGTGGTGACTTCAATCGTTCACTTTCTTTCCTTGGTGAAGACACAACCGATGGCGCCTTCAGGGTTTTGTGGCTCGGTGATGCCACTGCACTTCCGCTCCAAGGGTGGGCTCTCGACGCCCCAGCGGTCGATGACCTTGGTCCGGACCGGACGCTCGCGTATGCGACGACTATCTCTGGAACCCCCTCCATCGCTGAGCAGTGGGCGGGTTCGGACTCAGGAGCCACGAGCAATCTTGCACGAGCTCTTCAAACCGCATCGGAAGGCGGCACTGCACGGTTGGGTGCGTTGTTATCGCCTATGGCGGTGAGATATGTCGTCGTTCCGGTTGCACCTGCCCCTGATCCCTACGCACGATCCCGTGCTTCAGTACCGAGCGACTTGCTGGCAGTCCTCAATGCGCAACTCGACCTCGCATCGATCACGGTGAACCCCGGTATGCGGGTGTATCGAAATTCTGCTTGGGCACCAGGGGTTGCCGGATTACCGAGTGAGACGCAGTTGCCAAATGGGGGACCCTCACTTGCTGATCGGACAGAGCTTGCGCTTCAGGGCGCAACCGCAGTGCTCACCGAGTCGTCGGGATTTGCTGTCTACGAGGGTGAGTTGCCCGGTGCTGGCGAGGTCTATGTGGCATCGGCAGGCGATAGTTGGCAGCTCAAGGTCGATGGACAGTCATTGCAGCGCAACTCGGCGTTTGGTTGGTCGAGTTCGTTTACTGCAACCAACGGCGGTGTCGCCACGCTCTCGTTCGAGACACCTGCAACACGAGGTGCACTCCTTGCGGGCCAGGTTGTTCTTTGGATTCTCGCTGTTGTGTACCTGCTCCGAGTCCGAGTCCGTGAGGATGAACGCACCGACCTTTTGCCGGTGGCATCGCTCGATCAAACGGTTGAGTCAGAGCCAGAGACTGTCGTTGAACCGATGGCGCTCGTCGATGTGGTGATGCTCGATGAATTCGCTGACATCGGTATCGAGACTGTGATCGTCGATGTCGATGTCGATGTCGATGTCGATGTCGATGT
>ERZ891134.567-NODE-567-length-30115-cov-7.607651_pt1 | contig 30115 bp, 24 predicted proteins | sample MGYA00520888_ERZ891134 | MGnify/ENA primary metagenome ERZ891134 (study PRJEB32303, sample SAMEA104408692) | aquatic metagenome | biome: Brackish water; feature: Coastal; material: water | place: Baltic Sea | collected 2014-10-23 | depth 10 m ... | reverse complement strand
GATTTCGCCCGTTGAGGGAGTTCGAAACCGCAGTGAGTCAGCGTCGTTGGCGAGCCAGATCGTTCCGACCGCTAAGAGTCGGGAGATTGGCGCAATTGATGTTGGTTCCAGCACGCCGGTCTGCACTCGGTCGTCGAAGGCATATAGAAGGTCCATAGCCGCAGCGGAACCCAGCGGCAGGAGGTCGCGGGTAACAAGGTTGCGTTCAGTAGCGGAGACCAATGGCTGATCGACGGTGTAACCCCAGTCGAAGGCTCCAAACTCTGCACCTGGGAGTTGCAGCACACGTGTATCGTTTGGCCCGCCGTCGAGGAACGCTGCGGCATCGATCCAGGCAGCTGGCAGGTCAATGTCTCGATCAATCGCCGGGTCAACCAGCTGCGCTCTCCAGAGTGAGGGGAGGTTGCTGAGTGCGACAATGAGTACCGTCCCGGCCGCAAGGCGTTGCCATGTGAATCGCGAAAGAAAGTGCGGTCGGGGCGCACCGATCGGGAACCGTTCGACGAGTGCAGCGACCCCTAGAGCGAGGCCGAGGGTCATGACTGGCAGAGCGCGGGTGCTGCTCCGGAGAGCCAGTTCGAGTCCGGTGCCGTCGTTGCTGGTCAATAGGCGAACCAGCGGCGACGAGTCCCCGAGCGGATGCACGCCGACCGCGAGCATCATCCCGACGAATGTCAATGCTGCGGCGAATCGACGATGGTTGCTGCGGCCGAATGAGATTCCAACAAGCCCAGCAATTGGGAGGACGAAGCTGACGATTATTCCGCTGGTTTTTGAGAGATAGGTGAGTGAGGACGTGGTCGTGGCAGAGAACGCGTCGCGGCCATAAAACAACCAGTACCCGAGCCCGCGCAAAACCTCAGATCCGGTGGAGTTCCGGCTGACATCTTCGAGGGTTTCAGAATAGAGCAGAACGGGCGCACCGAAGCGTGACTGGACGATCAACATGGACATCCACCAGAGAGACACCGCGACGCACGCGACTGCGACACGTGACGCCAAGCGAACCACATCGCCGAGCAGCAACGTACGACGTGCCGCCACCAGCACCAGCCATATTGCGGGCGCAGGAACGATCATCGCAAGCGCTGTTGCATTCGCCGAGCCGACCGTCGCCACGATGAGTGCAATGAGTGCCGGCTCGCGCCAGCGATTGATCCAGGAATCCGCCTGAGGTCCGCAGCGCGACGCCCGAATAGTCGCCGCAACGATCCAGCCGAGGCCTGCCCACGGCAGAAGCAGGAGCGAGGTTCGCGAGATGTAGGGGAGGAGCGAGGGTGACAGTTGGTAGACGGCTGCGGCAGCAAGCACCGGACCAGCCGAATGGCCGAGCAGCTGAGCGCATTGGCGGACACCCATTCCTGCGGCAAACAGGATCGTGCCAATCCACAGTCGGTGTGCGATCCAGTCTGGCACTGCGAGCGCGTCGAATAACCAAAACCAGGGACCGCTTGGCCAGAGGTAGGTGATCTGCTGATGGGGAACCCACCCGGCGAACTGGTCCGGCTCAAAGGTTGACGCTGCGCGTTCGAGCAAACCGCCAGGATCTGTGTAAAGGTACAACTTAGTATCGGCTGGTATGCGGCCCGGCGAGCTGAGCAATGCTGGAACGTAAGCAAGCACTGCGAGAACGGAGACTGTGATGTAACGGCTCAGTGCGTTTGACGCGACCAACCGCTGCGAACGCTCGACCTGATCCGCCTCATTCATCATGGGATGGCTCCGAAGACTCCGTAGAGCCCGGTCAGTGACGCAAGTCCCGCCCCGGCCAGTAGCAACATGAAGTCCCAGCCCGCCCGATCCCAGCCCGCACGGTGTTGTTCGGAATCGACGGCTGGTTCAGGCCACCAGGCGCCGACAGCGATGAACAAGGGAAAAGCTGTGAAAAGAAAACGCGGACGGGCAGTGACCGTTTCAGGAATGAGCATCAATGCGATAACAACAGCAATGAAAGCCACGATCGGCAGTGGGAGATGACGCTTCCACAAACACCACAGCATCGCCAGCATGGTGACAAGAGTTAACGCAGTCAGCGCTTCGGCGGGCGAAGTGAACGGGCTCGTCACGAAATTCAGCGTGTTGGTGACTGCGGTGGCGCCGAAACTGGCGCCCTCGGACCAAGCTTCGCGCTGAACCCTGAACCAGGCGCCTTGCTCGTTGACTTGGGCGTCGATATAAAGTTGGAAGCCGATAAAGCCGATCGGGGCAAGCGCTACCGACGTCAACGACATCCAGTCGCCCCGGCGACGAATGGCGAGCGCCGACGCAACAGCACAGGCAGCGATTAATGCCAGGCCGTTCGGCCGGGTGCCAGTCCCAAGCGCTGCTGCGAGCCCAGCGAGAAGCCACCGCTCCTCAACTAGGAACAGTAAGCACAGAGCGGCGAGCACAATAAAAGCTGCTTCAGCGTAGGCGAACGACAGCACGAAACTGCCGGGAAATACTGAGTACAACGTCATCGTCCGTGCTGCTACTGCGACGGTGAACAAACGACGAGCGAGCAAGCCGATCAAAACAACCGACAAGGCCCCCAGAACAAAATTAGTGAACAACGCTGCAAGCGTGTCGCCTCCAGGCAAGACGAAGTCAACTGCTCGGATAAGCCACGGGTACACCGGAAAGAAAGCAGCCCGAGCCTCAAGCTGCTCGTACGTAATGTTGTCCGGGATGTTGTTGGGATAGCCGTTGCGAACGATTTCGAGGTACCACCGGCCGTCCCACGAAGTCAGCACGTTCGATATTGTTGTGCCGGCGCTCGGCACGACTTCGTCGAAATTTCCTGCTTGATTGTCTTTGCGAACATCAACGACACGCTGAGCTGCGCGAACACCGGCACCAGCGATCACGCAAAGCCGGCTGACGAAGAAAGCGCAAAGTCCAACACCGATGGCTCGAAGAAAGCGCTGATCGCGAACATCATCTCGGATCGGCCGATCCGGCGGCTCGATAAATTCATTCGCCAGTGCTTTACGCTCTCGACGGACCGTCGATTTGACGCGAGCCCAAATTGTGGTGCGGGGCAAAGGTTCGGTGCTCACTGATTGACCCTCACCAATTCCGCATCGCCATGATGCGTCTCTTTGCGCCAAACTTTGGGATAGGAGTGCCAGATCGGGCGATGTGTCGAATAACACGGCCTCGTTGTCCCCTATATGGCTCAAGTAGCTCCAGCATCCGGTCGTCGGTACCGCGAGGTTCGCCAGCCAGGTTGTAGGCAATCAAGTTCTTGAGATGGAAATCGCCAACCGCAACGGCGTCAGGGTCACCGACTGCCGGCCCGAGGACGGAACCGACAGTCCAGTCACCGACGCCGCGCAAACGCCCAATTTTGTTTTTGACTGCAACTTTGTCGAGCGCAGTCCATTCCCAAAGTTTTGATGCATGGCGTGCGATGTCGATCAGTGACTCAGCTCGCTTTCGTTCAATACCGAGCGCGTGGAACCGCCAGCTGGGACAATTTGCCAAGACCGTAGGGTCAGGCGGGAGCATCAATCGCGTGTACGGTCCCGGTGCTGGTTTGCCCAACGTCAAGCACAGCTGCTGCCATTGTCGGCGAGCTTCTTTCACGGTGATGCGCTGCTCTATGACCGTTGGGAGTAGCTCGTGGTACAGGTTGTGGCTCGCTCCGATGCGCAGAGAACGATTGGCTCGGGCAACGGCGGCCACCAACTGGTGTTCGGATGCCTCGAGTCCATGGTCGGCGGAGTCCTCGGCGCCGACCATATGCCAGGCCTGGCGTCGCACCCATGTGCTGCCAGGGCCATAGGTTTCAACGGAAACATCGTTCTGGTTCCAGCGCAGGCAAAGAGTTCCTGGTCCGTCAGGCGTGACCGTGGCACGGACAAAATGACCTGTCACAGACGAGCCACGCCCAACGGTAGTCAGCCACGTTGTCGGATCGTGGCTACCACGAAGAAACCATGACAACGTTGCGCCGATATCAATTGAGCGATGTGTGAAGTCAATCGAAAGCAGTGTGTCCGGTTCGGACGCAACACTCGACCCGGCAGACATAGTCAATGGTAGCATTCGGGCCTTCTGGGCGCTGACGATCAACTCACTGAGACGGATGTTTCCACCGGGTGGTGACATGCCACGAAGTGATCGTCTCCCATCGACCTCAGCTGTGGTTCTTCTTGCGAGCAGATATCGCTCGCATAGGCGCATCGCGGATGGAACCGGCAGCCGGACGGCGGGGCAACAGGTGATGGTGGCTCGCCGATAATTTTGCCAACAGAGTGATCGGCTTCCGGATCCGGCTCCGGAATCGAATCGAGCAAAACGTTGGTGTACGGGTGCGCTGGTCGTGCGTATAGGTCGTCGCTTGACGCAATTTCGCAAAGCTTGCCGAGGTACATCACCGCCACCCGGTCGCTGATGTTCTTCACGACAGCGAGATCATGGGCGATGAAGACCAGGGTCAACCCAAATTTTTTCTTCAGGTCCTCGAGAAGATTGAGTACCTGAGCCTGCACACTTACGTCGAGTGCAGACACTGGCTCGTCGCAGATGATCAGCGTTGGGTCCAGCACAAGTGCGCGAGCAACAGAAATGCGTTGGCACTGCCCCCCGGAGAACTGATGAGGCTTGCTCTCTGCAGCACGATCGGGATCGATGCCAACGGATTCGAGAATCTCGTCGACTAACTTATTGCGCTCCTCTTTCGTGCCTCGGCTCCAGATTTCGAGAGGCTCGAGCACAGAATCTCGGACTGAACGACGAGGGTTCAGTGATGACACCGGATCCTGAAATATCATTTGCACCTGCGTGCGTGCCTCTCGGACCTTTGTATGGCTTAATTCGGTAAGTTCGTTGCCTTCAAAAACTATTGACCCTGACGTGGGCGGGGGGATCTGCATGATCGCCCGACCGGTTGTGCTCTTGCCGCACCCGGATTCGCCGACGATGCCGAGCGTCTCGCCGCGCAGTACGTCAAAGCTGATTCCAGAAACGGCTTTGACCGTTTTGTTGCGACTGACCTTGAACTCGACAACGAGATCTTCGATGCTGAGAACTTTGTCTCCATCACGCAAGTGGGCTTTGCCTGTTCCAGCCATCAGGAGACCGCCATGACGTCGTCGGCTCTGTAGCCGGTGGCCTGTAATTCGGCGTCTCGCTTCTCGAACTCGGGGGTACCCACCGGGTACCAGCACGCGTATTTGTGCGACGGATCGTTGGCTTGGACGAGTGGGGGTTCCTCAACGTGACATTTTGGCTGGGCGTAAAGACAGCGTGGTGCAAAGTTGCAGCCGGGTGGCGGATTGACCAAATCAGGCGGACGGCCAGGAATCGTGGCGAGTCGGCTGTGACTTGGGTCGACGAGCTTCGGAATACTGCGCATGAGCGACTTGGTATACGGCATCTTCATGTCAGCAAAAAGTGTTTTGGTCGGCGCGTACTCGACGAGCTTCCCGCCGTACATCACCGCAATTTGATCAGTGTGGCCGGCAACAACGCCGAGATCGTGGGTGACCAGAATGACCGACATGTTGCGGTCACGGCGTTGCTCGCCGATCAGATCGAGGATCTGTGCCTGGACCGTGACGTCGAGGGCCGTGGTCGGCTCGTCGGCGAACAGCAGGGTCGGGCCGCATGCAAGTGCAATGGAGATCATGACGCGCTGTCGCATGCCGCCGGAGAGTTCGTGCGGGTACTGCGAGAGGCGACGTTCAGGTTCGGGAATGCGTACGTCGCGGAGCAACTGAACTGCCGTGGCAGTTGCGGTGGCCTTGTCCATGTTGAGGTGCAGCCGGAGCGGCTCGGTGATCTGCTTACCGATCTTCATTAGCGGATTTAACGAGTTGAGCGGATTCTGAAAGACCATCGACATCTCGGCGCCCCAGAGATGACGCATCTGCTTCGCGCTGAGACCCAGGATTTCTCGACCGGCGAACTTAACCGAACCGTGATTAACAGTCGATGACGGCAGGAGCCCCATGATTGACCGACTCAGAACGGTTTTACCTGAGCCTGACTCACCGACAACGCCGAGTGACTCGCCACGCTTAAGACTGAGGGTCACTCCATCGACCGCCCGCACGAGACCTCGTTCTGTACGGAAGTGGGTCTTGAGGTCATCAAGTTCCAGTAAGGGAGTTTCGGCGGTTTTGCTCACAGTGCTGTCTCCTTTGCGTCGAAGTAGCTCCGGATTCGGTCCCCGGCGAAGTTAAGTGCCAACACGGTGAAGAAGAGGACGACGATCGGGATGATCGCGATCCACGGGTATTTCTGCAAGTCGCGTGACCCGGCACCGGTCAGAATGACCTTGCCCCAGGTGGGGCCTTTCTCGACCGACAGACCAAGGAAGGCCAGGCCGGCCTCGGCGACGACAGCAACGCCCATGCCGAGCAGAGCAAGCGCTGACATTGGAATGACGACGTTCGGGAGAAGTTCGCGGATGATGATGCGGCCGTTTTTGGCTCCGAGGGTCCGAGCAGCCAGGACAAACTCGCGCTCAGTGAACGAAATAGTAGTTGCCCGAGCGACTCGTCCGACCGGAGCGATTGTCAAGATGCCAAGCGTGAGCGAGATTGTGCGCAGGCTGCGCTCCAGGAGCGAAGTGATCAAAATTGCAAGGACAAGTGATGGGAACGATAACAAGATAATAAAAATGAATGAGAAGATGCGGTCCCACCAGCCTCGAAAGTAGCCGGCGAGGATGCCCATCAGGCCCCCAAAGAACATTCCCATAGCGATAGCGACGAGGCCGACGGTGAGTGACACACGCCCACCGAAGGCGGTTCGAGCGAGTATGTCGCGAGCATCTTGGTCAGTACCAAATGGGTGCGCCATTGATGGTGGGTACGGCGGTCGTTCACCACGTTGGATGTAGTTTGCGTCGGGGTCTTTGAACGGCAGCCAGGGCGCAAAAGCTGCAGCAAAGAACACGATGCCGAGCCAGATTAAGGCTATCCAAAACCCTATCCCGAGGGTTCGTTTCACTGCCGCCCCTTCTGCGTTGGCTTTGACGGTTTCACTGGCGGCGCCGCGCGTTTCGGCGATGTCGTCGGTGGCGGCGCTCATTCGGTTCTCACTCTCGGGTCAATGAGGGAGTAAATGAGGTCAACAATGATGTTGATCATGACGAAAGCCGCCGTGACAATCATGACGATGGCCAGGACCACGGGGAAGTCTTCACGCAGAATTGCTTCGACGATTGCACTGCCGAGGCCCGGGATGATAAAGACTTGCTCGACAATCAGGGACCCTCCAAGTAGTGCCCCGGTGGTGATGCCGACGATGGTGATGAAAGAAAAAAGTGATGGCCGCAAGGCGTGCTTGAACAACACATTGCGTTTGGAGACGCCTTTGGATCGTGCAGTGAGGATGTAGTCCTCTTGCAGTGTGGTGATCAGGTCAGTTCGTAGCAAGCGTTGGTATATCGCAGCTGCTGGGAGCGCCAGTGAGATCGCTGGAAGCATCATTTGCCAGACCCTGGACCAAAATGGATCGGAAGCGTTATAGATCAACGGAAAGATTGAGAACTTCAACGCAAACAGGTATTTCAGAATCACAGCGAGGCCGACGTTTGGCACCGCTATGAAAAGGAACGCCGTGATTGTCGAGATCTTGTCGACAGCTTTGTCCGCCTTTGACGCAGCTAGTAAGGCCCAAGGTACGGCGACCATTATCGCCATTGTCTGGGCCATGATTAAAAGCATCAAGGTGCGGGGCAGACGTTCCTTGATTAGATCGCTGACGGGAGGCTGCCCATCGCTGCTGAACTGCACTCCGAAGTCGCCAGTGACGAATGCGCTAGCCCATTTGACGTACCGGACGGGCAGTGGGTCGTCGAGGTTGTACTCCGCCTCAGCTGCAGCGATGATCTCAAGGTCCTCCGGCGTCGTACTCGCCGCAGTGGGCCCGAGGATGTTGAAGAGCGGATCGCCCAACAAGTTCATTGCACCAAACGTGAGCGCACTGACGGCTAGGAGCAGCCCGATGGCTGCCCCTAGCCGTTGAAGCCAATATTGTTTCAAATCGGTTTCTCAGTGGCTTTCTCGTGTAGTGAGCGTGGAACGATCTGGGTTAGCTCGCGATGTACACCGAGTCGAACCATGTCCGACCGCTGGTGGCGCAAAGGAGCGGTTCGCCGTCAGCGTTAGTGCGATCGCACACACCGCGCACTTCCTCGCCGAAAGCGTTGTCCCAGATGGTGTGAGTGAAGAAGATGTACGTGAAAGCGTCGTTAACCTTCTGCGCCAGCTCCTGGTACTGGCCGATGCGTACTGCCTCGTCGGTTTCAAGCTGTGCAGCGAGTAAAAGCGCGTCGCGCTCTTCGTCGCAGAGACGGGGCCAGTTGAGCGAAATGCCGCTGATCGAGCGGCACAACAACCAGACGTTGTCGCCTGACGGATCGGTAGCGCCAAACTGACGCCATGTGTTGACGTTGTACTGGGCGAACGCGGTCTGCAAGATGTGCTCATCCTGAGGCAACTCGTCGAAGGTGACGTTGAAGCCCGCATTATCCCAACCCTCGTCGAGTATCTCGGCGATACGGGTCTGAACGACGGACGGGCCGCTCCACTGCAGTTCGATGTTGATCTTGCCATCGGTGCAAGTAGCAGCCGACTCGCCAAGCACGGTGTTGATGTCAGTGCCCTTCTCAGCGCAGTATTCGGCAACGAGTTCGAGAGCCCGATCAGGATTGTCGCCCTGCTGCACAACGTCGGGGTTGTAATACTTGCTGTCTTCCGTGAAGCCTTGGTTTGCGTCGCTGGCAATGCCGAGCCCGATCAGGTCACGGTAGTTCTGCAACGGTGTTGCCTGAGCGAGCGCTTCGCGGGCACGGATGTCGTCGAATGGTGGAACAGATGTGTTGATCATGGCAAAGGATTCCTCGCCGTTCTCATCAATGAAGTTCTGGATTGAATCATCGTCTTGGAGGTCGCCGACCGATGCCGGGTTGGTGGTCTGCAGGGCGTTGATCTCGCCATTAAACAGAAGTTCATTGCGAGTATCGGGATCAGTCACAGGCAGGAACTCGACGGCATCGAGGTAGACGTCGCCGCCCCACCAGTCATCGTTGCGAACAAACTTGGTAATCGAATCCTCTGAGCGGCTGTCGAACAAAAACGGTCCGGTGCCGACAGGGGCCTGATTGAGTGTTGGGTCCTCCAGGGTCGCAGCAAGCCAGGTCGGCGATGCCACCATCCCGAGTTGGCCGGCGAAAACACCGGCAAGATAGGCGTTTCCTTCACCTGCGATCAGGTTGAACTGAATCGTGAGGTCATCGAGTATTTCGATCGCGCCTTCCGCAGGGAAGAACGGTCGGACGGCGAGACCGACAAGCGGGTCGTTTCGCTGCGTCTCGAAGTTGACCTGGACAGCTTCGGCATTGAGGGGCGTCCCGTCGTGGAAGGTGACGCCTTCGCGAAGCTTCACGGTCCAGACGTCGAAGGTTTCGTTCGGCGTGACTGATTCGGCGAGGTACGGGACGACCGTGCCATCGGGCGTGAAAGCAGCGAGCGTGTCGAACACGGCGTTGGCCATCATCAGGCCGGGCGACGACAGCGATGACGAGGCCGGGTTGATGCCATTGACGTCAGCCTCAAGGCCATAGCGAAGCGTTCCGCCCTGGGTCGGGACGGCCTCGGTCTCGTCTTCGGCGGGAGCTTCGGTGTCGGCGGGAGCTTCGTCCTCGGCGGGAGCTTCGTCTTCGGCGGGAGCTTCCGTCGCAGCAGGAGCCTCGTCCTCGGCGGGAGCTTCCGTCGCAGCAGGAGCCTCGTCGCTACTTGAACTATCGCTGTCGCTACCGCATGCCGCGGCGACGAGTGAGAAACTCACCATCGCTGCAATACTTATCGTTTTCGCACTTCGTGACGATCGTGCCGTCATTGAATTCCCCCTCGGACTCGTGAATGAAAGTCGTGACTGTCGTCACCGCGCTGTACCTTAGACGGTCGCAACGCCGGACACTCAATGCAAATTGAAGAAATTTGCGCACAGCAAATATCTGCTAGTGATTCCGAAGTTGTCTCACCGATCCGAATCAGCGACACTGCCGCAGTGTGCGGTGATTCAACGGGTACGACGCCTCAGCGTCGAGAAAACTGGAGGCGGCACCCAGACCCTCGGCGGCTCGCCCCAGCGCACCCGCATGCCAAAGAGACACTCGACCGCCACGACGCTGCCCTTGACTGCGGTGTGCCGACGTACGTTGATCCGGTCAGCGGGTTCAGCGTCTTCACGGCGGACTTCCTTGCAGCACGCAATTTCTGCTGCTCGTCGGGCTGCCGCCACTGTCCATACGCCTGATTGCTCGCAGCTCTGAGCTACTCAGCGATCAACGTTTGAATTCACTGAATGCGAGCCCAAGACGACATTGATTTCAGAGATCGCCAGCCTGCAAGCGGTTTTCTGCAACTTGGAATTGCTCATCGACTTAAAAAGCGGCTGGATCGACCAGATGCGCACTACTAGCTCTTCACGGTGACTCACCGACGGCAGGTTGTCGGGTCAATTTCACCGAGGTGTGCAGCGGAGACCTTGATCGATGTTGCACCATGAGATGTTGCGTCCGCCGATTAGAAGTAGGCGCGAGACGTCTGTATTGCGCAAATCGTGCCGCACCATCGCAATCAGGTTGACCTCAAGGATGCGAAGTCTGTCCGCAGTTTTAATAGGTGACTATCGACTGATCAGGCGCTAAAAAGTCTCTGTTGTCGAGCAAGGTCACGTCGGTGAGTGCTTAACGTTTTGTACAGTTGCGGGATGCCGGTGATGCACCCCACCACGATCGACGAGGCAACGGCTCTGCTGGCGCACTACCCCGGTGCGATGGTGCTCTCAGGCGGTACCGATGCAATGGTCGAAATTAACGACGGGCACCGGCGGCCGGAGGGGTCGGTTGTAGTGGTGAACCGGATTGCTGCTCTGCGGTCCTGGCGGCACGACCCGACGGCAAAGACCTTGACCGTTGGTGCTGGCGTGACCTACACCGAGTTGATGCGAGAGCCGATTGCGTCGCTCATACCGGCTTTGGCCGAGGCGTCGCGTACCGTCGGTTCCCCACAGATCCGCAACGCTGGAACGCTCGGAGGGAACCTGGGGACGTCCTCGCCGGCAGGCGACGGCCTTCCTGTCCTCGCCGCACTCGATGCAAAGCTGACGCTCGCGTCGGAAACTGGTATCAGGACAATGGCGGCGTCGGACTTCATCGTTGGCGTCAAGCGCACTGCTATCAGGCCGGGGGAACTGATCACCGAGATCACGCTTCCTGTTGTCGAGGGCTGGCAGGGTTACGCGAAGGTTGGAGTGCGCAACGCAATGGTGATTGCTGTTGCGAGCGTCGCTCTTGTGTTTGACCGGCCCAACGAGAGCGTGGCGGTTGCCCTCGGATCTGTCGGGCCGACGATCTTGCGCTGTCCTGAAGCTGAAATGTTGCTTGCATCATCGCTCGACTGGGCCACTCTCACAGCGCACGCCGATGCGCTCGAACAGTTCGCTACGAGTGTGTCTGCAGCCAGCCAACCGATCACCGATCACCGATCATCTGCGGAGTACCGCCGACACGCCGTTGGGGTCTTGGCCAAACGCCTCGCCCGGCGAGCAGGAGTATCATCATGAATGAAATCTTCACTTTGCATGTCAACGATGAAGCGCGTGAGGTCCGCGATTCGTGGCTTGGCGAGAACCTTCTCGATGTCCTCCGCGACCGCCTCGGCCTGATGGGGGCCAAGGGTGCGTGTGAACAGGGGGAGTGCGGTTCGTGCAGCGTGATCATCGACGACGAACTCGTCTGTTCTTGTCTTGTGATGGCAGCAAGCGCCGTCGGACAAGCCATCACGACCGTCGAAGGCGTAGCCCCCGTCGGCGCTCCAAGTGATGTGCAGCAGGCATTCGTCGACGCTGGTGCGGTGCAGTGCGGGTTTTGCACGCCGGGGTTGATCATGGCAGTCCATGATTTACTTGACCGCTCGCCCGAGCCAGGCGACACCGAGATTCGTGAGGAACTGGCAGGCAACGTGTGTCGCTGTACCGGCTATGGCCGAATTGTCGATGCGGTTCAACAAGTCGCAGTCGCCCGACGAGCCGCCCGTGGCGACTTGGGAGCATCGACATGAGCGTGATCGACCAGACCACCACGACGCCGCGACACGGTGCACTGGGCACATCTCCGACCCGTCCCGACGGCGTCGAGAAGGTGCAAGGCACATACGCCTTCTCCTCCGACATTTCCGCAGACGGCTGTCTGTTCGGTGTGACGCTGCGCTCGCCACACCCCTACGCACGCATTTTGTCGATCGACCTCTCAGCTGCATGGAAGATCGACGGCGTGCAGGCAATCGTCACTGCCGACGATGTCCCCGGCCAGTTGACCTATGGGCTGATCTCTCAAGATCAACCGGTGTTTGCCTCCGACGTGGTGCGCTACGTCGGTGAGCCAGTCGCCGCGCTTGCAGCCGATGACCCCGAGGTTGCTCGCCGCGGCATGGAAGCAATTGTGGTCGAGTACGAGGTGCTGACTCCGTTACTTGATGCTGACGAGGCAATCAGTGGCAAGCGCGACCCGATTCACCCTGACGGCAACGTGATCCGTCACCAGCGGATCGTGCATGGCAACGCGGCAGCGACCGGCGACGTGGTCATCGAGGGCACGTACGAGATCGGCATGCAGGATCAGGCGTTTCTCGGCCTTGAGGCCGCACTCGCCCTCCCGGATTCGGGTGGCAAGGGCATTGAACTGCATGTCGCCACCCAGTGGTTGCATGAAGACCGGCACCAGATCGCGGCATGTCTCGGATTCGACGAAGAGAACGTGCGGCTGGTCCTCGGTGGGGTGGGCGGCGCCTTCGGCGCACGCGAAGACATCAGCCTGCAGGTGCACTGCTGCCTCCTCGCGTTACGAGTCAGTCGACCGGTTCGCATGGCTTACAGCCGTGGTGAGAGCTTCCTGGGGCACGTCCATCGTCACCCTGCGTCGATCTGGATGCGCCACCACGCCACCGCCGGCGGCGAGATCGTCAAGATCGAATCGAAGATGGTTTTCGACGGGGGAGCGTACGCGTCGACCTCGTCAGCGGTGCTGATTAATGCGATCACGTTGGCGCAGGGTCCATACCGCTGTCCAAACGCGGTGGTCGATGGCTGGGCGGTGCGAACCAACCATCTCCCGTGTGGCGCAATGCGCGGGTTCGGAGCTGTGCAAGCCTGCTTTGCGTACGAGTCGCAAATGGACAAGCTCGCAGCCGCGTGCGGCATCGACCCGTTCGATATCAGGCTGCGGAACGCGATGACGACCGGCGACACGTTGATCACCGGACAGCCGGTGCTGAACGTGGCCCCTGTCGAGGAGTGTCTCCGAGCGACCAGTGCCCTGCCACTCCCCGACGAGCCCGTCGGCGGGCTCCTGCTGGCCGATGGGTCCCAGGACGCGATGAAGTTGCCCGGCGGGGCTGGCCGGACCGCCGATGCGGCCGACGTGGTGCGCGGCATCGGCTGGGGTGTGTCGATCAAGAACCTGATGTATTCAGAGGCGTTCGACGACTACGCGACCGCTCGGTGTCGACTCGTCGACAGCCCCGACGGGGTCCACGTGCATCTCAAATTCGCCACGTCGGAGGTTGGCCAAGGGTTCGTCACGCTTGCGCCGCAGATCGCTCGGACGGTGCTCGGCATCGATGCGGTAGTGATCGATCCGATCGATACTCAGGTTGGTTCGGCCGGGTCGACATCAGCCTCGCGTCAGACCTGGATGAGTGGCGGTGCTGTCAACAAGGCGTGCGGTGTCGTGCGCGATCTCGTGTTTGAGCAGGTGGCCGCCGACAACGGCTGGGACGCAACGGGTCTTTTCATCGACGGCACCGACATCGTTGACCCAACCAGTGGTTCACGCCTTGACGCTGCCGGGGCCTGTGCCGGGTTGGACATCGACGAGACCGTTGAGTACCGGCATCCGCCGACCACGGAGATTGATGAGAACGGTCAGGGCAATCCCCACACCGCGTTCGCCTTCGTTGCCCACCGGGCAGTCGTTGATGTCGACCCAGATCTCGGCCTGGTCAAGGTGGTGCAGATCGCGACCGCCCAAGACGTGGGTCGTGCCCTCAACCCGCTCTCGGTCGTCGGCCAGATCGAAGGCGGAATCGCCCAAGGGCTGGGACTGGCGGTGATGGAGGAGATCATTCAGGTCGATGGCGTCATTCGCAACGGAAACTTCACGGACTACCTCCTGCCGACGTTCCTCGACATGCCGCCTGTGCTGGCCACGTTGATCGAGCAACCTGACCCGCTTGCCCCGCTTGGCGCGAAGGGTGTCGGCGAACCGCCCTGCATCTCCTCCACGCCTGCAGTTGTGGCTGCCATCCGTGATGCACTCGCTCAAGCAGGTCTCGATGCCCCACTGGACCGGGTTCCCGTTCGTCCTGCCGACATCTGCCTCTGAAATGGCGGCATCCAGGTGTGGCCCGAGTAGGTTCCCCAGATATGTCTGAAGAGCGCGAGATCATGACCTGGGACATGCTGGGTGAGTCCACACGAACGCTGTCGCAGATGGTCGCTGACGATGGCTACGAACCCGACATGATTCTTGGAATTGCCCGGGGCGGATTGCTCCCGGCAGGTGCGATGGGATACGCCCTGTCGGTCAAGAACGTCTACACGATGAACGTTGAGTTCTACACCGGTGTGGACGAGCGTCTTGAAGTCCCGCGCATCCTCCCGCCGGCTCCCGATTTTGTCGACCTGTCACACGGCAAGATTCTTGTCGTTGACGACGTCGCTGATACGGGCCATACCCTCAAGTCGGTCGAAGAATTCTGTGAGGGCAAAGTTGGCGAAGTCCGCACTGCCTGCATTTACGAGAAGTCGCACTCTGTCGTGAAATGCGATTACGTGTGGAAGCGGACCGATCAGTGGATCAATTTCCCTTGGAGCGACAAGGATCCCGTCGCCAAGCGCGACTGGGCCGTCAAAGACGCCTGATCCTCACCAGCAGCGTCAATTACTGAATGCCCGCTGTTGAGCCAGTTGCAATCGTTCGGCAAGCCGCTTGGCCGGAACGATGCCGAGGAGCTTGTCACCGTTCCAGACTGTGACAAGTGGATTCGTCGAATTCACGCGGGGGAGCACTGACGACAGATCATCGTCAGGTCCGGCCTTGGCCAGTGCGCTGAAGGGCGTCATTAGCTGGGTGAGCATCACCATCGCTCGCTGATCGGACGGGATCGCCCACAGCTGATCCTCGAGAACGAGCCCGTCCACATGGCCGTCGCCGTTCGCGTCAAGCGCGACGGCCCCGGCATGACCGAGTCGTTGCCGCTGATCGATCATCGAGTCGGCATCCATGTCGCTGCCAGCATGGGCAATGCCGAACCACGTGAGGTCGCGGACCTTCACGCCGTCAAGTTGTTCACCGATGTACGAGGCCATGATCTCGGCGCGAGCATTCATCGCAATGAACACGCCGGTGACGGCAATGAAGATGCCCTGCATTCCTTGGATCATCAAGGCCACTCCGATGACGCCGAGACTCCATCCGATGACGCGACCAGCATTGCCCGCGTCGCGCATTGCCCGGTACTTGTTACCGGTGCGCGCCCACCGCACCGCTCGGACCACGCGACCGCCGTCGAGCGGCGAGCCGGGGAGCATGTTGAACACGGCGAGCACAACGTTGATGAACCCGATCCAGATCAAGACGTTGGAGCGGAAAAGGAAGGCGAGTCCGACGCTCACGACACCGATCAGCAAGCTGACTGCGGGGCCGGCGACAGCGATTAGGCCGTCGGCCTTCGGCGTGGGCGACTCACGATCGAGCCGCGCAACGCCACCGAGTGCCCACAGGTCGATCGATTCGGTGTTAACGCCGTAGCGACGCGCCACCAGTGCATGGCCAAACTCGTGAAGAAGAATGGAGAGAAAGAAAGCGAGCGTGGCGATCAGGCCGGCGACGACGCCGAACGCAGCCGCGAGGTTGGCGCCGAACAGCGCAGCGACAAGTGCCATGCTCCAATGGGCTCGGACCGGAATTCCGAAGTAGCGACCCAAGTTCAATGATCCGGGTGAACTCATGATGTGTTTAACCGTACGCCCGTTCCCCCTATTCCACCCGACACCCATCCAGCTGGAGCCAACGAACCCGGTCCACCCCCGTCCAGCCCAGTCCGAAAAATGTGGGGTGATGCTCGCTCAGCGACGCTCATCCCACACATTTCGCGACGTTAGGAACGGTGGGCGAGGATGACGGTGGCGCAGTTCCGGCCACTGGCGCCCCAAACGCCGGCACCTGGAAAAGTCGCAGCGCCAGTAAGGTACAGGCCGTCTACTGCAGTTTCATATTTTGTCAGCTCAGGATTTGGGTTCCGGAAAGCAGCGAGCGGGCCTCCGGCAAAGCTTGTCGCGTGTCCGGCCGGAAGATGGAATGCCGACTCGTAGACCGCCGGTGTCATGGCCCGCCACTCGACGATGGAGTCGAGGAACCCTGGCTCGCATAATTCTGCGAAGGCCTGAAGCCAGCGCTGAGGCTCAACGCCATGCAGGTTTGGGTCAGCCCAACCGCCACCGTCAGGTCCACGGAAGCTGTACGGCGTGAAGAGCGCTTCGAGGCTGAAAACGTGACGGCCTTCGGGTGCCATTGTTGGGTCGAGCAAGGTTGGAACGTTGACGAGCATCCCTGGACGGTCCAGGACTGCGCCGTGCTGCATTAGGTGGTAGCCGCGATCGATGTCGCTGAGCGACGGCGCGATGACTGTGGTTGGTCCGAGCGGCTGGTTATGTCCTTTCAGTACTGGGGGAGCGGTGAGGATTGCATCGATCTTCGATTCGTAGCCTTCGTCATGGGGCACATTGCGCCATCGTCGGATGAGGTTGTCGGCCTTTGGTGGCGGGTTGGTTAGCCACTTCAAGAAGGTGTCGTGGGGATTGCAGGCCGAGACAACGACGGGTGCGTCAAATACGGTGCCGTCAGTCAAGCTCACGCCTTTCACTGCGTCGCCGTCGCAACTAATAGATGCAACCGGGCTGTCGGTCCGGACCAAACCTCCTGCAGCGACGAAGGAGGCCAGCAGGGTCTCGGTGACCTGGCCGCTTCCGCCGACTGGTCGGCCAACAGTGCCCACGTGACGCATCGCATGGGTTAACGCGCCCAATCCTGACCCTTTGAACTCTGGCGAGATGCCCCAGACCATTGGGCCAGTTAGAGCTGCTGGTCCTGTGATGGCCGGTGCCGTGAAAAATGATCGCAGCACGTCTGCGGTACTCCGGCGTGACCACCGAAGCAAGGTCGAGGTTCCTGCAAAACGTCGACGCAACGCGAGCTTTGTGAGGCCCGCCAGTGTCGGCGGTTCGGATGCGGCATCGAAAATCATGTTGATCGCAGGACTCGCGGTCTTGACGTATTGGCGGTAGCTCTCAACCTCGCTGGGAAAGGAAGCTGAGAGTGACTCGAGTGTCAGCTCCAGGTCGTGATGATGGGACCAACTTGGACTGGTTTGGGTGCCGTCCCACGCCATGTTGTGCTGTGCTGGCTCGACGTCGATGTACTCGAGGCCGTGCGCAGCAAGACCGAGTTCGGAGATCACAGGAGTGGTGCGAAACGTCAAATGGTCGCAGTTGCAGATGTTGACGGTGGCTCCCCCGAACGACTCGCTCGCTGCCGTGCCGCCCACATGCGATCGGGCTTCAAGCAGCAAAGTCTTCATGCCACCCCGCGCGAGATATGCCGCGGTGACCAGTCCATTGTGGCCGGCGCCAACCACGATGGCATCAAAAGGTTGTGACTCGAGTTGTGGACTCACTACGCCAGTCTCCCGCACGACGACGTCCTTGGCATAATGTGGGTGAGTGTCATCTGCTTTCACATCCCGCCGCCTGGACGACTTACGCGCTCCACAACTCGATGAGGCGCTGAGCGCGTCAAGCATCATCGTGCAACCGCTCGGGGCCGTCGAGCAGCACGGGCCGCACTTGCCGTTTAATACTGATCTTCTGGTTGCGGATCGAGTAGCTGCCGGTGCTGTCGAGGCCGTCGGGGAACAACACGACGTTTGGTTACTGCCTCCTTTGGCGTATACGAAGTCGAATGAACACGCCTGGAGTTCTGGCACCATCTGGTTGTCGGCGTCCACGCTGCTTGCAGTGCTTGACGACATCGGCCGCTGTATCGCCAATACTCCGGCTCGAAAGCTGGTGTTCCTCAACGGCCATGGCGGAAATTCGGCTCTCGTTGCGGCCGCTAATCGTGAGCTTCGGCTTTCTCATGGACTGATGACGTTCCTGGCCCACCCTTCGATTCCAGCTGACCAAGGCGGGAACTCTGCATCTGGCGAACTCGGCATGGGTATTCACGGTGGAACTGACGAGACTTCACTCATGCTTCATCTCGCACCGGAACTGGTCGACATGTCAGTAGCAACACGGAACGTCCCTGAGCAGCTTGCCCAAAACCAACACGTTCGGTTTGGCGGCTCGGTTGCTTTCGGCTGGCTGTCAAATGACTTTGGTTCTGAAGGTCACATCGGTGACCCTCTTCCGGCTAACGCTGAACTAGGCAAGCAACTCTTCGACGGCGCCGTACAAACGTTGGGCGAAGCGCTTGGCGAGATCGCCGCATTCGAACTCCCGATGACCTGAGGCCAGCGCCACGCTGAACCCTCCTCGGGCTGCAGTGCTGACCCGCACATCGGTGGTATCTCGACGTGATCTTCGTCGATGCTGGCGAGACGATAGCCCACGCACTGATTTCTGTTGCTCGGGCCGAAAGTCCGACCCGTTCCGCTCGAGCAGAGGTTGGCGCACCGCCTTCTATCGTCGGCAGTGCACTGTTTCGAACGGCTAGGACTCCGAGAAGCATCAGTGGATCCTCTTCGGCCAGCTTGGAAACGAAGTCTGTTGCACATCTTTGCTCAGACGCGCAGCGACGCTGGCGGTCGAGAGTTCACTCGCTCACCAGCGTCGCTGCTCGGGATGTATTTATCTTTGCGAGCTCCAGCTCAGAGAAGCGGGCTCAGATCAAGGCTCGGCGGGACGAGCACAGCGTCGATGACATGAATGACACCGTTGCTGGCAACGACGTCAGCGGCAATAACGTTCGCACCGTTGATGGTCACACCGTTATCGTCGGCGACAACCTCTACAGATTCACCCTGCGCCATGGGGAACGAGCCGGACGTAATGTCCGACGACAGCACACCCTCGCCGATTATCGCGTGGTAGGTGAGGATACTGGTTAGTTTGTCACCGTTCTCGGGAAGCAGCAGTGCTTCGACGAGGCCTTCAGGCAGCGCAGCAAATGCAGCGTTGGTGGGCGCGAGCACCGTGAACGGGCCTTCGCCCGACAGGACATCGACCAAGCCGGCGGCCTGGACAGCGGCAACGAGAGTCGAGAAGTCGGGGTTGCCAGCGGCGATATCGACAATCGTGCCAACCTCGGCTGCTTCTTCGTCTCCGTCTGATTCTTCTTCCTCTTCTTCTGGTACTGGAAGTCCAATCGATGCGTCAATGTACTCGTTGGTGATCAGGTCGCCGGGGGTGAGCCCGTCAACGCCGAACACTGGGCCAGCGATTTCGATAAACCGGGAGAGCCGGTCCTCGTCGAAGTTGCCGAGTGTGGCGTCGGGGCCGTTGCTGACAAGACCGAGGTCTAGTTGCAGTTGGACTGATGCTGCGCCGAGTTCTGCGTCGTAGACCCAGAAATCGTTGTACTCGTTGACGGCGTCGACGATCAGTTCGTTGGTTGCAGTCGGGTCAGTGACGTAGTCGATAGCGGACTGCTGAACAATGGGAGCAAATGCTGCCATGCAGTCGCTGAGCTCAGCCTTACGTGCGTCGATAACGGCGAGCGGCGCGGCATAAGTCTGCCAACCGGCGTCGTGGATCAGCTCGAACTTGACGGGTTTACCCCAGTCTGTGAAGACGTTCTCGTAGTTGAACGGCTCGGCCGAAGCGAAGCCCTGTTGGGCGATGGCGCCGTTCTCGGCAATGAAGACTGACGGACCGCCGTCGTAGCTGCCGTCGAGCTGGCCTTCGGTGACCTGGCCGTCAGCGAGCAGGAACTGCATGTAGGCGCCTGTTTCGAAGTATCGAATGGTGACGCCGTCTCCGTCCTTTGCGGTAGCGAGATCGGCAATGGTTTCGACGTCGGGGTAGGTAGCTGGATCCCACATGATGATTTGCGGGTTGATTTCGAGCGGTGCGACAAACGCTGTGGTCGGGTTATCTGCGTAGTTCTCGATGGCCTCGTCAGTCGCAACGTAGCCGAAGGTGACGTCAGCGTCTTGTGCCATCAGCGAGACGACCTGTTGGAAGCCAACGGCGGGGCCGCCGGTGCGAATCTCGATGTTGACGCCAGTTGCAACACCGCCGCTAGCAACTAGTGGACCGCTAACGACTTTTTTGTCGGCATCGATGGAAGGGTTCTCGCCGACCATTTGGTAGAGGGCGCCGTGCTCGGCTTCTGGGAACCAGTCTGTCTGAATGACAATTGTCTCTGGGCAGACAGCCGAAAGGATTCCATCGTCGGCGGGCTCGTCGGCAGGTTCATCGGCAGGCGCATCGGTGGCAGCCGGTGCTTGAGTGTCGGCAGGTTCATCGGCTTCAGCTGGTGCTTCCGTACCAGCTGGTGCCTCCGTACCTGTAGACGCCTCGTCATCGCTGCCGCATGCGGCAACCGTTAGAGCGGCGACTGCACCTAATGCAGCCAGCTTGGTCAGGCGAGTGTTTCGCATGAGTTATTTTCTCCCCCTGGAGGTTGTGGTGGTTGTCCGGATCTTTGGTTCCGGTCTTCATACCTTAGGAGAAAGAGCGAGTGCCTCAGAACCGTGGCGCGTGAACTTCTTGTTTCGTCCTTGCGCCCACGATTTTTAAGAGGCGTTCGAGGTCAGTTTGATCGCTTCTCGTGCCAGTTGCCAACGATCCGGTTGCCGATCCACCCAAACAGAATGAATACAGCAATACCCAGGAAAGCCGACATGACAACGGCGCCATACATCTGCTCGTACTCAGTCGAGTTCTGATAGAGGTTGATCAGGCGTCCGAGGCCCGGCTCTCCCTGCCGAAAGAAAAAGTCTCCGACCACTGCACCGACCACCGAGAGACCTGCTGAGATCTGTAGTCCAGTAAAGATCGATGGCATGGCCGCCGGATACTGCAACTTGAACAGCCGGGTCCAACGCGAAGCACCGTTGAGCGACATCAACTCGTGGTATCCCTTGTCGACACTGAGAAGACCGAACAATGTGTTGGCGACGATCGGGAAGATGGCAATGATGACGCAGACCATGACACGGGCTTTGAAGTTGAAGCCGATAACTGTGCCAATGAGTGGAACGAACGCGAGGATCGGCATGGCTTGGAGGGCTATGAGGAATGGCCAGATCGAATTTTGAACCCAACTGGCTTGGCTCATGAACGTAGCGAGCACGAATCCGAGTCCAATGGCGATCGCAAGGCCCAGACCGGCGACTTGGACCGAGGACCAGAGACCCTCGAGCAGCTTGAGGAGACCGCCGCCCGTACGTGAGCCTCCTGCCCCGCGTTCAATGTTCCAGGTGAGAATCGACTCTTGGATGACCCGGTGAGGAACCGGGACGAGTGGCTTCTTCGGTTCTGACATCAAAAAGTGGTGGGTGAGGTACCAGAAGCCAATGAAGAGGCCAAAGACCGTGGCTGGACCGGCAAACCGAGCAAGTCCAGTCGCTTTTGTTGGCGGGTTCGAGGTTTCGGATTCTGCTGCAAGGGCGGTTTTCTCAGAAAGCGCTTCGGAATTCTCGACTGCGGTCATGGGTGCGCTCCTCGCAAGTCCTGGGAGATCTTGCCAGATAGTTCGGCAAAGGCGGGCTCGTAGCGGATGCCATGGCTCCGGGGGTACTCGAACGGGACTTGGTAGTCGGCAATGATCCGTCCGGGACGGGCCGACATGACGAGCACTCGGGTGGAGAGAAACACAGCTTCAGCAATTGAGTGAGTGATAAAGAGACCAGCGAACTTCTTGGCCTTGAACAACGCCAGGAGTTCGTCGTTGAGTCGTTCGCGGCTGATCTCATCAAGCGCACCGAACGGTTCGTCGAAGAGGAAGACATCAGGTTGCAGAACGAGTGAACGCGCCAACGAGGCCCGCATTCGCATTCCTCCAGAGAGTTGCTTCGGGTATTTATCCTCGTGTTCGTCGAGATTAACCAAAGCAAGCGATTCATTCACACGGTCTGACATTGCAGCAGAGCTCTCGCCGTGAAGTTCCGCGATCAGTTCGACATTCTTGCGGACGGTTCGCCAGGGGAAAAGGGTCGCATCCTGAAATACATACCCGATGGAGTTGCGGTCAACGTTGCACTCGCCGCCGGTGTGGGTTTCAAGGCCGGACGCAATGCGGAGCAATGTCGATTTACCGCAACCGGATGGACCGACGACGGTAACGAATTCACCCGGATCAATGTTGATCGAGACATTGTCCAGCGCATGGGTCCCGTCAGGAAACACCATGGATAGATTGTTGAATTCGAGCGCATGCTCGCTGGTGGCGGACAAGTGCGGTGCTCCCTGCTGTTGGTCTTTGTTGAGATGAATTATGTGGCGAGGCGGTGTCCGTTTCGCCACACGATGCGATCGGACGGTCCGAACGCAATCGCTTCGCGTACTGTAGTCGCGCGGGCAGCAACGAGATCAGCTGGTTGGCCGGCCTCGATTGTTTGGATGCCAAGGCCGGTCACATCGGCGGAAACACCGCTGACCGATTCCCAAGCTTGATGCGGAAGCGCGTGCGCCGTCATGATCATGAGGCCAGCGGTCTCGAAGGGGCAGGCGCGACCGATCGGATTAAAGGGGTCTTGAAGGTTGTCGGCTCCAGCAGCAACGCGTGCGCCGGCCGATTTCAGGGCAGCGACCGCTGTTAGACCGCGCGGCATGGGGGACTGGCCCCGTCCCTGCAGGAATAGATTGGTGTGGGGGAGCGCGACAACTCCAATGCCGGCGGCGGCGACGGCTTCGGCTGTGGCCCGCTGTTCCTCCTCTGGTTGCATACTCAGACTCACACAATGACTTGCTGTCACCTGGTGCTCGAAGCCTGATGAGACCAGCTCAGCCAGCTCGGCGAGGCCTCGTGCTGTGGGGTCCAGCGTTTCGTCGGTGTGTAGGTCGACATCGACGCCGTGGTCAGTTGCTGTTTGTAAGAAAAACTCGGTCGGCCCGAGCGTGTTGCCTCCTTCGAGGTGCGGGCACCCGCCGACGAGGTCGGCTCCAGCAGTGAGAGCTTCGTTGAGCAACGCCCGCTGGTCCGCTGCCGCTGGACCCATTACGGGCCATCCTGAGAGCGCAACGATTTGGATATCGATCACTGCTGCGACACGTTGCTTAACCTCGGTGAGTGCCTGAATGCTGCGCAGCCCGTGAGTTGTTGTGGTGTCGGCGTGGCTGCGCACGGCGCGGTACCCGTTAGCAGCCATCAACCGGGCGGCTCGCTCAGCACGTTCGATGGTCTCGTCGACACCGAGCAGATGCCGGTTTTCGCTCATCGCCGTGATCGCTCCCATGAGGTCGCCGGTCGGGTTGTCGATACGTTCGGCGAGGAATGCCTTGTCGAGGTGGGCGTGGGGTTCAACTGCTGCCGGTAACAAGATGTAGCCGCCGAGATCGATGACTTCGTCGTCGCTGTCAGCTGGCAACAGTTGTCCAACCTGAGCGATTACCCCGCCAACGATGCGGATGTCTTGTTGCAGATGTGTCACATCATCATGAATCGTGGTTGCTCGTTGCAAAAGCATTGATGCCATTGCGCGAACATAGACGCCATGGTCGCTGCAAAAGATCTCAAGCTTGGTGCATTCTTCTTCGGCGGCGTCGAAATGGACGACGCCGGCGCGGGCAAACCGGACCCAATGGACCGCCGCTACTCAAACGAGGCCTGCTGGCAGGCGACCCTCGATTACGTCAACTCGGCGAAGGAAGCAGAACGCCTCGGCTTCGACTCGTTCTGGACCACCGAGCATCACTTCCAGTACGAGGGCTATGAAGTTATTCCCAATGGATTGCTGATCTCAACATGGATTGCCGCGCAGACGACCACCTTGCGCTTCGGAGCGATGTTCAACGTCGTCCCGCAGTGGAACCCGATGCGCCTCGCCGAAGACTTTGCCACCCTGCACAACCTTTCGGGAGGTCGCGCGATGCTCGGCGTCGGGCGTGGAACCGTCCCGCGTGAGGTGCTGCACCTCAACGACAAGGGTGTTTCGATTGGCTCCCAGGACAACCCGGATCAAGCTGCTGCTGACCTGTTCAACCGCGAGATCTTCGAGGAGTCGATGGAAATCGTCCGTCGTGCGCTGAGCCAGGAGAGCTTCCGGTTTGAGGGTAAGCACTTCCAGATTCCGATCCCCGGGATCCCCGACCGGGGCGAGACGGTCACCGACCTGACGCTGATCCCGAGGCCGGTCTACCCGTACGAGATCTGGCAGGCGGTAACCTCGCCCCCCACGCTCAACTACGTGCCGACGGTCGACCACGGTGCCGTCTTTTGGAACCAGCACTACAGCTTCATCAAGCGATTCTGGGACACCTACGGAGAGAACTACGCCGCCTCACATGATGGGGTCGAGTTGCAGGCTCATGAGAAGCGCATGCTCGTCGTGTCATACCGCATTGAGGACACGATGGAAGAGGCCCGGGCCAGCGCGTTGAACGGTCACGACGAGTTCTGGAAGTTCCTTGGCCCCTACGGCTGGAGCCGTGGCTACATGGGCCCCGATGGAAAGCCCGCTCAGCCGGGCCTGATCCCGACGCTCGACGAGTCGATCGAGAACAAGACAATGCTGGTCGGCACGCCCGAACACGTCGCGTCGGAGATCCAGTTTTTGAAGGATCTCCTCGGTTTCGAGTACCTCACCATCTTCCCGCACCTGCTTGGTGACAGCTACCAGAAGGCCGACGAGCAGATGGCCCGCTTCGCGCAAGAGGTGCTTCCGCTGCTGACCTGATGTTTGTTGGTGGCGAACCGGGGCAGTCACCTACCACCAAAGGCGGCAACACGGCTGTCAGCGCCCGGCGCAGCTCCCAACGATGGTGCGTGGATCAGCTGCGCCAGCCAACGGTCCATTCGGCTCGACGACGATTGCGTGAGCGTGCCCGAACCCTGAGTCCCATGGGCCCGTGGATGAAACCATGTGGCCGCGATCGCGGAGACCAGAGATCCAGGAGCCGGCGGCGTGACCCTCAATTGACACGGTGGGTCCGCTCGCAGCAGTCCAGGTGTCGAACCCGGTCTCAGGCCCCTTCAAAGCCCAGCGGCCAGCGTTGATGGCCATGCCCGGCGATTGGCCGTGGTGGAAGAGACGCGTGGCGACTTGCAACAGAATTTGAGGCTGGGCGTCACCGCCCATCGTCCCGAAGACGCTGAGGAGCTCACCATCGCGTGTGGCCAGGGCTGCGGACAGCGTGTGGGGAGGGCAGCGGCCTGGTCCAAGTTCTGCCGGATGCCCTGGATGCAAGTTGAACCCCATACCGCGGTTGTGGAGGTTGATGCCGGTGTTGGGCTCGACCAAGTGGCTGCCAAGTCCGGAGGCGTTCGACTGGATCAATGACACGCCCATCATACGGCCATCGCCGCTACGCCCTGCGGTGCAGAGGTAGGTGGTGTCGCCATCTCGATCCGGTGCCCATCGGTTGCTGGCTTGTTCGCGATCGACCTGGTCGATTCGTCCAGCGATCTCTGCGACGAGAGCAGCACCGTCGGCGTGTTGGTGCAGTCGGTCTGGGCGATCGTGGCCTGCGGCGGTCGAGGCTTCGATCAGCAGGTGGGCCCACTCATCACTGTTGGGATCAGCGGGAAACTCGCCGGAGGTGTGTAGTTGGTCGATCAGGTGTGCCGATCCGAGCGTCAGATATCCCTGGGTGCTCGGACCAACGGTGTGGAGGTCGACGCCGAAGACCGATGCGGTTAGGGGAGTGACCCAGGTTGCCTGTGATGTCTCGAGGTCGGATTCCGTGAACAAGCCGTCGCCGAGTTGGATCAGGCCGTCACCAAACGCTCCTCGATAGAACGTGTCGCGTCCTCCTGCGGCAAGATCCGCGAGCGCCAGCGCGACCCCCGGTCGGCGGACGAGGGACCCTGGGGCGGTGGCCTGGTCGAAGAGTTCAGCGAGGTTGGCGCGGCTGGTCGGGTCGAGACGGCCGCCGACTCCGGCCAGCAGCGAACTGGCCGGAAAGCCCGCCGACGCCAGCTGGATCGCCGGCGCGAGGATCACTTCAAGGGGAAGTGATCCAAATCGTTCGTGCAGCGCGGCCCAGCCGTCGACACAACCAGGCACCGTGACGGACCGAATGTCAAGCTTGAACGGCATCTCGGTGAAGCCTTGCGACCTGAGCGCATGGGCGTCTGCACCTGAGCCGGCTTGACCGGCAGCGTTGAGCGCGAAGACCTCACCATCGACGTGGACGAGTGCGAAGAGATCGCCGCCCATGCCGCACAGATGCGGTCCGGTCACCGCGATGGCAGCGTTGGTCGCAATCGCTGCATCGACGGCGTTGCCGCCACGAGCGAACATCTCGTTGCCCGCTGTCGTCGCTAAATGGTCTGCACTCGCGACCAGATGTTGCGGTGCCCTGACCGTGATCCGCGGCGGATGTTGATACGTCATGGCCCGACCTTAGGTGCGGTGTCGCGACAGTTTGCGCGTGAGCGTTCACCGTCGGATTGCGCCGACCGGGTGCCGGTGATGCCAACATCGCTGCATGTACGCAGTTGCAACGTTCCTCGTGGTGGCCGTCTTGTCGATGGCGTTTACCCGTTTGGCCGCTGGCGCCTTGATCGCCACCGGACTGCCACCAGACGTGGCCAGCTTTCAGGCTCGGTCGGCTTTCAGCGGTGCTGGATTCACCACGACCGAGGCCGAGAACGTCGTGAACGACCCGGACAGGCGCAAGATCATCGGGATCACAATGTTTGTCGGAAATCTTGGTACCCCGACGTTGGTTGTCACCGTGCTCGTTGGCTTTCTGGCGCCGGGTCCGGGCGACACCGCGGAACGGGCCATGGTCACCATCTCCGGTCTTGTGCTTGCCGTGATGTTGGTTGCCAACCGCCCGATGCAGCGATGGCTCGTAAAGGTTGGTCATCGGGAGGCGCGTCGCCGGCTACTTCCGCGCCTCGACAAGCAGATGGTTGAACTGTTGGCCGTCGGTGACGACTTCGTCGTGGGTTCGGTGCAAGTCATGGGTGGCCCAGGGCCAACCGTGCGGAGTCTGCGCAGTATCGATGACGCTCTTCCGGCGGTCCGGGTGCTGGGTGTACAACAGCCCGAGGGGTTCTTCGGAACGCCGCCAGTCGATGTCGAACTCGCTGCTGGCGACAGCATCATCGTCTACGGGCGTCGAAGTGATCTGCAACATCTTGCCGAAGGGTGAGACCCCCAGCAGGGTGATTCCGCGTTCAGCCTGACCAGACGTTGCGTTCAATCATCACGTTGCGGAGCGTCGCGACATCGTCAGTCATCACGCCATCGACACCGAGATCGAGCAGGCGGTGCATCTCGGGCGCATCATTGATTGTCCAGACGTGGACGGGAACCCCAGCGCGTTGGGCGTTGGCGATAAAGCGTTCATTGACGACGGTGAGACGGCCCGCAGCAGTCGGGACCTGCGCCGCACGGGGCTGTGCTCCGGGTAGGCGGCCAATGAGTCGAAGCGCAGCGATCTCTGCCGGGGCCATCGAAGTGAGCAGCCCCGAGCCCAGACGTGTCCGCAGCGTGCGCAGCCGTTTCAGACTGAATGCACCAACGCAAATCTGTGGAAGGAGTCCGCGGTGCTCGACCAGCTTGAAGAGGGGGGCGACTGCCTCGTCGGACTTGCAGTCAATGTTGAACCGGCAGTCCGGCCACCGGTCGAGCAGATCGATCATCCGCGGGATTGGTTCCAGGTCGTTGACCCGCAACTCGGCGATCTCTGCCCATCGCAAGTCGGCGATGTTTGCGTCGATGCCACATGTCCGCTGCAGGTCCGCGTCGTGGAACGCAACGAGGACACCATCGGCGCTGCAGTGGACGTCAGTTTCGAGATACCGGTACCCCAAGGAGACGGCGTGCTCGAAGGCGGCCAGTGTGTTCTCGGGCGCCTCCAAGTTGCCACCGCGATGCGCGAACGCGACCGGACCTTCGTGATTGAGATACGGGTGGCGGCTCACGCTCAGATTGCTCGACCGGCAGCCTTCCAGTATTCATCCTTAGACAACGTTGTCGGTGTCGCAGTGATCCTATATGACCACATCTGCGACCACTCACGCATGGCTATGCCTCCGACTTTCTCGTGAAAAGGCTGGCTCGGACGATTCGCTAGAGAACCAGGAGCTCATCCTACGAGATCGAGCAGCGGGCGAAGGCTTAGCGGTGACCAAGGTGTTCAGCGAGGGAGCGGGGAAGTCGGCGTACTCCGGCAAGACTCGACCCGAGTGGCAGCGCCTACTTGATGAGCTGGAGGCTCACGTTGTAGTCATGGCTGTTGAGACCAGCCGTTTTTCACGCAACGAGGCTGATGGATTCGAACAGCTCGCAGCCATTGAGGATGCGGGTGCGTTCATTTTGACTACTCGGGATGGTGCAGATAGCCGTCGTGAAGGTGATGAATTGCCCCAAGGCATCCGACTGGTGGTTGCTGCTCATGAATCGAGGGAGAAGGCCAAGGCTCAGTCTTCAGCGGGGACTGCTTACGAATACAACGACAACCACCTAACACACCTCGGAGAGCCCTCCTCGTTTTGCACGCCAGCAATTCGAGGGGGGCTTTTTGTTGTTGGGGTGGCCGTGCCGCAAACGTTGTGGCCGAAGGCCCTGGCCACTGTGGGCAATGGGTGGTCAGATCTTCCGACCTGCTTGAATCCAATACTCGTCCTTAGAACATGCAGTGTTCGGCGACCCTCTTAACGAGAACTTTCTCGGTGGCAAGGAACACCACGAGTATCTGGGCGCGTCGAGCGGGCTAAGAGACTGTTCTGCGCAGTCGGTTGATAAGCCTTTGACGCAAACCGTCTCCGTTCCTGTAAGCATTCTTAGTAACACTTTCCCGGAAATCGTGGATCTTGGCGACTTCGCGAGCTACGAGATCCTTGGGCGCAGGGAGCAGGGTCCCATCGTGAAAGCGAGCGGGCGAAACCCAACGTTCAGGGCTGATGTGATTGACGTCGATCGACTTGCGCCACTTTTCGGCATGCTCTTGCCATTCTTCTTGGTCAACGAGCTCTGGATGGTTTACCCACACGTTCCACGTCAAAACGTTGCCCTCTTTCAACATGTTGCCGCTGCTCATGTTCAAGACCTCCATGAGTAGTCGATTGAATTCGTTGGCCACAGGGCTGCTCGATTGCTTAATGGCGCCGACCTCGACCTCAATGTGCCCGACCGACCACGCTTCGTCGGCATGGCGGGCGAATGCGGGCGCGTCGAATCGAGAAGTCTCGCCTTTAGACAGTTGGAAGATCGGTTGGTCAGGGTGTCCTGGCTCGTGGGTGCTGACCACGATTGCTTTGTCCTTGCTGATCGGAAATTCGTGGCCCAAGCCGTCGATCACCCTCCAAAGCAACTTGACCGTGTTGTTTTCGTGGTAGCCGTGCCCAAACCAAACTCTTGCCTCCACCGACATGTCGCAGGCCAGCGCCTGAGTGTCCTCATCGACCCAGCCACGCTGGCCCGTCACCGTGATTTCCACGTTGATACTGCCGAGTGATGGTGATTCGACTCCTTGTTGCGGGCAGATGATCGAGTACACGCGCCCTTGGTCGGTGTAGCCCACACGTGAGATGTCTGGTGCGAACATCTGAAAGCACCGCTTCGGGTCGGCGGCGTTGGGCTTGGTGTTCCAGCTGAATTCCGGCCAGAGGATGGCTTGTTGACGCTGGAGCAGGCCTATGTTGTCCATGTTTTTCAACATGTCCAGCGAACCCAGATCGCGCGTCGGATACGCGAATCTTTCGTCCGACTCGGCAAAGCCACCGATCCATCCCGCAGGAATTCTGGGATTCTCGTCCTTCGTCACGGCATCTCTCCCTGGCAGTTGCGTTGTGTCGGCCACCGCTGTGGCGGTCGTTTTCTCTAGGTGATCGTGTTTCCGAATGCGTCACGACCTGCAGCACGGACATACTCGTCTTTGGCAAGGTGCTTGCTAGATCACCGGCGAGCATTCCCTGCCGAGGCAGCAGCGC
>ERZ891134.564-NODE-564-length-30219-cov-6.915761_pt1 | contig 30219 bp, 32 predicted proteins | sample MGYA00520888_ERZ891134 | MGnify/ENA primary metagenome ERZ891134 (study PRJEB32303, sample SAMEA104408692) | aquatic metagenome | biome: Brackish water; feature: Coastal; material: water | place: Baltic Sea | collected 2014-10-23 | depth 10 m ... | reverse complement strand
ATTTGATTGTGTCGTCGAACCTTTTTAAGCATCTCTGTCTTCATTGAGCGCTGTTCAAACATGTTTTGTGAAAAAAAGCTGCTGTGTTCTGATGTATTTGGTAGATCTCCATACGGCAATGTGTAGGTGAGTTGTACGAAAGTCTCATCGTCTCTCAGACCATCAAAATTTCTCTGGCCTGCTTCTATACTGAAGCCGCTACTAAACATTTGACTGAATTCTAGACTGTACGTCTGCCCTTTAATGTCAGCCGCACCGTCATGCATATCCCATTGAAATTGTTTGACGTATAGCTTTGCCGCTGGAATGTAAGGCACCTGTGCTCCGAGTTCCACATCGTAACCGCCGAGTGCTCGCTCGCTATTTCCGTTTTTGCCGTCTTTAAACCCAGTTAGGCCGTAGTAGTTGTTGACGGTGAGTTCGAGTGCTGAACTCTTGATTTCAGCTCCAATACTCGCTCTTTGGTGATCATTCTCAGGGTCGATGTCAAAAAAGGCGTTGAGGCCATAGATCATGGTTTCGTCATCGCTTAAATATCGTCGACCCAAACCCAGATTGATGGTCGTACGACTGTCTGCTCGGATTGCTGAGCTTTGAACAAAGTTCTGAGTGTGTCCATCAAGGCTTTCACCAAACCCGGTGACATTCAGTATCTCGATATGACTGTCACCGCCTTGAGATACATCTTGGACACTGATTTCGGTTGATGAGTTTGGAATGATGTTATCGATGGCTGCCGCCGCTCGTCCCGAAAGCTCATTGGTTACTTGGTTTGCTGCATCTCGGACCGTTTGTTCAGCTGAAGTTCCAGTAGCTGTATTTTTTACCGTCTCTGCCACTTGTTCTTCAGTTAACGAAGCGCAACCGTAGAGTGCAAACGAAGTAATAACGCCGCAGACAAGAGTCTTGTTCATAGTCGTCCCAGTCTTTATATAATTTGTATCTACCGTGTTAATACAACACACCGCAGCCCTAAAAAAAATTATTCACAATATTACTTGAAATAATTGAGAGAGTCGTGTTTTTTATCTTGTAAAAATCAGCTTGATTTTTTTTGGCATTATATTACATATTTATCCTAAATTGGATTTCGATTTGGACTTTAGTACCTTTTGGTGTGGATTTAAGCTACACTTCTGTGTGTAAGATCGCGCTTAAGTTTCAAAGAAAGCAACGCGCGGGATAACATTAAGGTATCAGTGAAGGTATGCCTCCACTTTGGGGGTAAGTACAGAAATTAGTTCGGGGGGACGTTTCAGTGGGAAGACCAAAGCTATTAGACAGGAGCCATGTAATCAACGTGGCGTTGTGCCAGTATTGGCAAAATGGTATCGATTCCGTTGCCATGGCAGATGTCGCGCGGTTATCGGGATATGACCGTGCTGGGATTTATAAAGAATTTGGTGGCGAAAGCGGGCTCGTAACTGAAGTCTTAGCGGCGTATGACGAGGAGTATGTGGCGCCGCGGTGGCCAGTATTGGACGCCTGTGAATCTCCGGCTATGAAGATGAAAATGATCCTTGAAGCTTTTGCTTACGACAATGTCTTGAAGGATCTTTCCAGGTTTGGGGTCAAGGATACTAGTCTGAAGTGGCCTCGACCGCCCGTAAAAGCACGAGGCTGTGTCTATTATGGGATGGTGGTTGCGGACAGCTCGGCTTCTTTCACCGCTAAGACAAAGCGTAAAATTAAGACAGTGGAGCAGGCGAACCGTGATTGGTTTGCCGAAGTGATGCGCGACGCGGAGAAGTCAGGTCAACTCAGAGAAGATCTCTCCGCGACTGAAGCGGCCACCTTTTACGCAGATCAGATGCTGCTCCTGCAGACGATGCGTCGCTTGAATTTGAGTAAAGAGCGCATGCTCTCAGCGACGAACATGATCATGAAGAGCCTTTTCAAAGAAAGTGTAATCTCAATTAAACACTGAGGACCTGTCTGTGGTTCGTTAGACTCGGCCCAAGGGTCGATGCGCCTCCATCATGGGCACTTTTTTTCGCCAAGTAACCTGAGACCAATCATCTCACCCGTCAAACAGTTCGTTGCTGTATCCGGTGACGTGCCATCTCTTGCCGCATCAATCTCGATATGTGCACCAAATTGTGCGAAGTAAATGCGCAAGTTTGGTGCAACCTCGCGCACATCCATTCAATACTGGCTCTAATACGACTGTCTTCTTGGCACGGGTATTGCTTTATAACCAGTAACGAGACAAATAATTGCGGGTCACATTACACACACGCTCGTTATCCGGAGGAGGGTCAGCTAACCCTAATGAATAAGGACTTTAAAAATGTCGATGATTGTGAATAACGCCCTGGGTCATTTCGTGATGTGTTCTGCCGTTTGGTACCAATTGATAAGTGTCTTGAGGAAATATAAAAGCTTGCTTCCTCTTGTGTCCTTGATCGCAGTTCCGGGCGTCGCGCAATCAGACAGTCAACCGACATGGATAACGGATCTCAGTCAAGTCGTGATCACAGGGGTTGAAGGAGATTCATTTGTATATCGTGAATTGATGAGAGATTTGACGCTGGAGGCTGCAGCCATCACCGGCTTGGCACTGCCGATGCGATTGCCCCCTGTGATCTTGGCAGATCAAGATACCGTCGCGCAATATGCGTGCCAGGGCAAATGCAAAGCGCTCGGTGCATTCCATCCTACATACGGTATCGCCATCGTTAGAGATCTGGACCCACTCAAGAATGATCTTGCCCGATCCATTTTGTTGCATGAGTTGGTTCACTTTTTGCAGCACGAAAATAAGCTTTTCGCTGGGGCTAATGATTGTATTCGGTGGTTTAAGCGTGAAGCACATGCTTATGCGGCACAGAATAAATTCCTCAGGAAGGTTCAGAGCACAACCCGCGTTGCAAATTCACTCACCCCCAGTTGTCGGATGGGAAGGGGTTAAGAATCATGCAAGATTTTAAGATCCGGTCATAAATATATCTTTATTGGAGGTTTTTAGTATGAAGTTTGGGGAGAATCGTCACTGGTCAGTACGGCAGACATCAGTCAAAGTATTATCAATAATAGGTCTTGCTGCATCGACGACTTTGATGCTGAGTGGATGCGGGGATCCTACAAACGTTGCACTCCAACCCCTCGCTAATGAGCCTACTCTCATCACCATCGAAGATACAGGTGAGGAGGCTATCTATATTCCTTCTACACCTGAAACGATTAAGTGGGGTCGTCTACCCAACGCAACCGATGAGCCATTGTTAACCGTCTCGTCTGGTTCGGTTTTGGTTTTTGATACGCTTTCCCATGAGGGGCTGCTCGAGGATCAAGGAAGAGATCCTGCCGAGTATTTCGCGTCGCACCGCGTTGACAAAGATGATGTGCTTGACGATGCAATTGCAATTGCTAATTCATCTATAGAGCATGATTTCTATGAGGACGGACCTCATATTGTGACAGGTCCGATTGGTATCGAGGGCGCGATGCCAGGGGATGTGCTCAAGGTCGAAATATTGAATCTTGAGCCACGGGTCCCCTATGGCGTCATCTCAAATCGACATTATAAAGGTGCGCTCCCCGGGGAATTTCCAGAAACGCCTCGGCCAAAAGAGCCAATTCACAGTCATGACCCCGAAACTTTGGGCAACGTGTCCATCTTTACGCCGACCGAAATTAACGAAGACAGTAATCAGTGGTTTGGTGTGCTCCACAACAAATTCGGTAAGAGAGTCACTTTCCCAGCTATTCCATTCATGGGCATCATGGGTGTAGCCCCGAATTCGAATGAGCCTGTTCACTCGGTACCGCCCCATTTTCATGGTGGGAATATCGATATTAAAGACTTAGGTGTGGGGGCAACCCTTTATCTTCCCGTCTTTGTACCGGGTGCCTTGTTCTATACGGGTGACCCACACATGGCTCAAGGCGACGGGGAGGTGGCGCTGACTGCCCTCGAGCAGTCAATTCGTGCAACCTTCAGATTAACGCTGATTACCAATAACGCAGCGGGTACGCCAGCAGGGTCGGGTACCTTAGTTCAGCCATTTGCCGAGACCAAAGATTTTTGGATCACGATGGGGTTTGATCGAGATTTAGATGAAGCTATGAAAAAAACTGTTAGAGAATCCATTAGATTTTTGGAGGAGAAATTGGGAATGGATCGCGCCGTTGCGTTGGCTTATTTATCGGCTGCGACCGACTTTAACATCTCCCAGGTCGTTGACGGCAATAAGGGCATACACGCATTAATTCGTAAAAATGATTTCGCAACGATTGTGGAAGCTAAAGAGCAACCTAATGCCGATTGAACGCCAAGCAATTGATGACATATTGACCGACTTATTCTTTCGGTATGAGGATGCGCTCGCGAAGAGCGATCTTGTGAAGTTAGAGGAATTTTTTGAGTCTGAAATTAAATTTATTAAGATTGGAATGAAAGGTCAGCGTCAGGGTCTTGACGCGTTGAGGGCGCATCATATGCAATTGTTTGAGAGAAGTCATAGCGGTGCAGAAGTCTGCTTCAGAGAAACGATCAGTCTCAAAGTTATGAGCTTTGGTGAGGATGCGGGGATTACGCAGTCAGAATTTATTGATGATTTTTTACCGTTGGATTGTCGAGGCTTTCAAACCCTTGTGTGGCAAAAAGTATTGTCTGAATGGAAGCTTATTTCTGTTCACGAAAGCGTTGAGGTTGATGTCCGAGACTTGATAGTAAAGCGTAATCAAGGCTCCTCTAGTATGAATAGAACTCTTAGCGGGCGAAGGAACTAAACGCTTGTCGTTTAATACGATGAAGAAAGATTCTTCCATGAATCCTATTTTTAACGAGATGGAATCTCGCGGTGGAAACGTACGCGGGTGTTATAAGGCATTTTTTAAATGGTTCTCGGGTGAGTCGCTCCCAGCGATTCGAAAGAAGCAAAGAGAGGCGCAGGAGTTTTTTCGGCTCTCTGGAATCACATTTATCTCAGGAAATTCAAAGCAAGATCAAAAGAAGATGGATTTGATTCCCTTCGACTTCGTACCTCGTATTATCACGAGTGCGGAGTGGGATCACGTGGACCGAGGAGTGCGGCAGCGAACTGGTGCGATTAATGCATTTTTGTCGGACATATACCATGACCAGGAGATCCTTAAGGCAAAAAAAATCCCCGTCAATTTAGTCGCGCATAATCCGGCATTTCTAGACAAAATGATTGGTATGTCGCCCCCCGGTAATATTTATACTCATATTGTGGGTTCAGATATCGTTCGAACTGACCCAAAGACCTACTTTGTTCTGGAAGACAATGCTCGAACACCGTCTGGAGCGAGTTATATGCTCGAGAATAGAGAGGCAATGATTAACCTTTTTCCTGAGCTCTTTTCCAGAATTAAGGTTAAGCCAGTTCAAGATTATACGAGACAACTCCTTAGAACATTAGTGGAGTCAGCGCCGCACAACAAATCAAAGGTAGTCGTTTGTATATTGACCCCTGGGCCATTCAATTCAGCCTATTACGAACATGCTTTTTTGGCAGATCAAATGGGTGTCGAGCTCGTAGAGGGGTCAGACCTTAGAGTGCGAGATGGTCGTGTGCATGTGCGCACGATCAATGGGTTTACACCGGTCGATGTTATCTATAGACGCATTGATGATGACTATATTGATCCTCTAAACTTCAATTCTGATAGCCTTCTCGGTGTTCCTGGTTTATTCGATGTGTATCGAGCGGGACGGGTCACAATTGTAAATGCCCCAGGAACTGGCATCGCGGATGATAAATCAATTTACTCCTACATGCCGGAGATTATTCAGTTTTATACGGGTGAAAAACCCATCCTAGATAACGTACCTACATGGCGTTGTTCGGAGCCTGACAGCCTTAGTTATGTGTTAGATAACTTAGATGCGCTGGTGGTGAAAGAGGTGCACGGTTCCGGTGGCTACGGTATGTTAATTGGTCCCAATTCAACTAAATCAATGCGTAAACATTTTTCTGAACGTCTGAAGGCAAAGCCAGAAAAGTATATTGCTCAACCTGTCCTTCCGCTGTCTACTATGCCGATTTTTGGTGGCAAGGATCTGACTCCGCGTCATGTCGATTTGAGACCCTTCTCTTTGATGAGCCCAAAGGAGATTTTTGTAACGTCCGGTGGATTAACCCGCGTCGCTCTAAAGAAAGGTAGTCTGGTCGTGAATTCGAGCCAGGGTGGTGGTACTAAAGATACTTGGGTATTAGAAGCTTGATGCTAGGGCGTACGGCATCAGGACTGTTTTGGCTCTTTCGCTACCTTGAGCGAATGGAGAATACCGCACGATTAATCAATGCGGCCCAATGGATGTCGCTCACTCGTATGAACGCATCTGATTCAGATTGGTTATCTGTGTTGAATACAGTTGGTGCTGCCGATGCCTTTGCGGCCCAGCATAAGGAAGTGACTAAAGCGAACGTGATTGATTGGTTACTTAGAAGCTCGGATTACCCTTCTTCTCTAATCAATTGTATGAATGCTGTGCAATTTAACGGCAAGAGTGTACGCACTGCAATAACTGAAGAAGTTTGGGAGGCAATTAATGCGGGGCATATAGACTTGAATGCGCAATTGAAAACACGGGTTTCTGAATCGAGCTTGAATGCCTTGCTATCGGATGTGAGGGATATCGTGTCGCTCATTCAAGGAATGGCTCACAGTACTATGTTGCGAAACGAGATTTTCCAATTCATGAGTATTGGGACGCATATTGAGCGCACTGACTGTACTTTAAGATTGCTTGATGTGAAGTATTATGTGCTTTTGCCTTCGGTCTCTCCTGTAGGTTCTGTGCTGGATAATGTTCAGTGGGAAACGATACTTAGGTCAGTATCAAGTTTAGGTGGGATGAAGATGACTTATGGAGAGCAATTCTCCGCACCTGAGATAATCGATTATTTAGTTTTAAATGGAAAAATGCCAAGAAGTTTGTCGTATTGTTTAATGAAAGTGTCCAATAGTTTAAGGAAATTATCGACGCCAGGCAGGAGAAACACTGATTCGATGATGCAAGCGAAACACTTAGCTAATTACTACCTGTCTGTTCCCGTAGATTCTATTTTTGAATATGGTTTGCACGAGTTCCTGCAGAAATTGTTGGTGCTTAATTCCGAGTTATCAGATCAAATTGCTAAAGATTATCGGTTTTACGATTAGACATAATGTTAAGTATTAAACATTTGACCAAGTACTGTTATGCGAGAGAGCTCAAGTCTGGGGTGCAACAACTTAGGCTTACACCCCTTAAGTCGAAGTTTCAAAAAATACGTAATTGGAATGTTGGGTTGCGGGGTGTACGTGAAACATTGAGCTATAAAGACCAATTTGGAAATCAAACCCGTTTCGTGGAAATCGTAGATGGCGCTTCTGAGATTGAAGTTGAAGTCGAAGGCGAAATTGATGTTATCGATAATGCAGGCATGTTGGAAGCGCAGAAAGAGGCCGTACCACCCTGGGTTTATTTAATGGAAACCCCTCTGACTCGGACTGGGAAAAAATTGCGTGCGTTTATGAATGTGAAATTTCCGGACGGGGCAGTTGAAAGCTTGCATTTCCTAAGTGGCAAAATTAGGGGAGAACTGAACTACGCTGATAGTGTGTCAAAAGTTGGATGGTCGTCCGAGGATGTGCTGACCGCGAAAGTTGGTGTTTGCCAGGACTTTGCGCACGTGTTTATTACGGCCGCCCGAAACTTGGGGCATCCTGCGCGTTACGTTTCTGGCTATCTGAAGATGGATTCAGAGAAGCAGACTGCGATGCATGCTTGGGTGGAAGTTTTTATTCAAGGTGTTGGTTGGGTGGGGTTTGATGCCGCTAATGGTATTTGCCCAGATGAAAAGTATGTTCGTGTCGCCATCGGTCGAGATTATTATGATGCTGCTCCGTTTAGAGGCATTTCTTACGGAGCTGATATTAAGGAGGAGTTAGATGTTCGTATACATATATCACAACAGTAGGAGTTTTCATTGACTTATTGCGTGGGCATGATGCTGGACCGCGGTCTTGTTTTTATGTCTGACTCGCGTTCAAATGGAGGTATGGATTACGTTTCGACATTCAAGAAGCTATATTCCTGGAAGCTGTCTGATGATCGATTGATTACGATTTTATGCTCAGGTAATTTGGGTACAACGCAAGCAGTGATCAATGACCTAGACGAGAGGGTGAACGGGAAAAACTTATCAGGCGATGGGTTGCTTCAATGTAAAACCATGTTCCAGGTGGCCAAAATCGTTGCGCGATCTCTAAAGGAAACCATTCAAGAGGCCCGAGGACCGGAGATTGACGGTAATTCTACGTTTGACGCGACACTTATTTTAGGTGGTCAAATTCTGGGAGAGAGGCCCAGACTATTTCAGATATATCCGGAGGGAAATTTTATAGAAGCAAGCGAGACTTCACCGTTTTTCCAGATTGGAGAAACAAAGTACGGGCGGCCAATACTTTTACGCGGATTTGATCGCGGGATGTCGTTTTCCCATTCCATGAAACTCATGTTAGTTAGCTTTGACTCGACTATGAAAACTAATCTGACAGTGAGTCCTCCTTTTCACTATCAGTTGTTTCCTTGTGATCAAATAGACAACGCTGTCGAAGGTATTATCAGTGAAGATGATCCTAATTTGAAAATGATTTCTGAGGGCTGGGGTGATGCTTTGAAGCAAGCTCTTGATCAATTGCCGAATTTCGTCATTCCGGGTTCTCAAAGTGATCTCTTCGAAGCGCTCCGGAGTTCGCATAATGAGTGATCCCCAAATTATCTTGATGACAGATTTGGATGGTACCTTGTTAGACCACGATACGTTTGACTACCAGCCAGTTAAGTCATTCATGGCTCAGTTGATCAATGCCGGGATAAGAATTATTCCGAACTCAAGTAAAACATCGGAGGAGTTGGATTACTTTTGTGCTGACTTCGGACAAAGGCTGCCGTATGTTTCGGAGAATGGTGCGGCACTATACAATTCAGACATGTTGCTTAGCGAGGACCGCAACGAAATCGTCGGCCCTAAAATACTCGGCCGGCCTGTCTCTGAGTTGATGGCGGTATGGACCTGTAACATCCCCAACCAATTAAGTGATCAATGCTTGTTTCTTGATGAAACAGAGCGAGACAATCAATCGAAATATCTTGGCTTAAACGGAGATGCATTGAGTCGTGCGATGAAACGTAACTATTCGAGACCATTTGTCTTTAAGGGATCTGATGATGAATTTGGCGCGCTTATAAATGAAGTAAAACGTTTAGATCTGAATGTGGCACGCGGTGGTCGAATATGTAATTTATCTGGGCCTCACCATAAGGCCGATAGCATTTCCATTATTCGAGATCTCGTAGATGCGCAAGGAAGTGAGCTTGTCATTGTGGCGTTAGGGGACGGTGATAATGACATCACTATGTTGGAAAGTGCTGATATTGCCTGTGTGGTTCCAAGAAAGAATCAACCACCTTTGGGTATTGATGTGAATAACACGTGTCAAAGAGTGATTCATGCATCGCGAACAGCTCCTCATGGGTGGCAAGAGGCAGTTGAGATGGCAATTACATTTCTTAAAAGTGAATATAGGTATAGCTATGGGTGATTTTTCACAAAATGGTTGGGTAACAACACTTCATAATTTCAAAACAAGGTCTACCGAAAGTTTAGAAACAGACCTTGAGCTGTTTTCAGGTTATCGGCCCATGGAACTCATACTGCCGAGCTTATATTCGGAGCTTGAGGGACCAGCGTTAAAACACATCGTCGAACAGATTTCCCAGGTTAAATATCTGAGCCATATCGTCATTGGGCTCGATCGAGCAGACCGGGAGCAGTATGAGTATGCGTTTTCATTTTTTAAGAACTTGCGTCAATCGTTTTCAATGTTATGGAACGATAGTCCAAGATTGACATCGCTACATAACGAGCTTGAGGACAAGGGCTTAGCACCGCAGGAGCTCGGTAAGGGCAGGAATGTTTGGTACTCCATTGGTTATGTTCATGCGCGTGCGAAAGCAGAGGCAGTCGCGCTTCATGACTGCGACATTGTGACTTATGACAGAGAACTCTTGGCACGGCTGTTTTATCCGATCGCCAATCCAAATTATCAGTTTGAATTTTGTAAGGGGTTTTATGCACGGGTGACTGACGATAAGATGAACGGTAGGGCATGTCGATTGTTGGTTACTCCTCTTTTATTGGCTCTAGAGCATGTTCTTGGTAGTTCTGAGTATTTGAGGTTCATGCAAAGTTTTCGCTACCCATTAGCGGGGGAGTTTTCATTCCGAAGGTCCCTCATACCCGAGATGCGTATCTCCTCAGATTGGGGCTTAGAGGTCGCAATTTTGTCTGAGATGCAACGTAATCAAGCGACCAATAGAATTTGTCAGGTTGATATATCAGATGCTTATGATCATAAGCACCAAGTATTATCTGAAGATGATAAAACCGCTGGCCTATCGCGAATGTCGATCGATATTACCAAGGTATTAATAAGAAAGTTAGCAACGCGGGGTTATTGTTTCGGACCAGATGTGTTTCGAACTCTAAAAGCCACCTATTTCCGTCTCGCGCTGGACATGGTTCATTATTATCAAACGGATGCGGAAATTAACGGGTTAACGTTTGATATAGATATGGAGGAGCGCGCTGTTGAGCTTTTTGCGGAAAATATTATGCACGCTGGCGAGGCGTTTACCGATAATCCGATGGAGTCACCTTTCATACCATCTTGGAATCGCGTTAATTCAGCCGTACCGGATCTAACCAGTCGATTGAGAATAGCTGTAGAGAAGGATAATGCCGAGTTGCGTTGATGAGGATTTCACCGCGATCCATGGGCCTATGCTGCGTTGGTTGCGGGAAATCTATAGCGAATTGCCGAGTGACGCCGTATCTGCATTAGCGTTACGTTTGGCGCAACGGATGGCTCCGACTGAAAGAAGCGCCCCTGTTATTAGAGGTAAATGGGATCAAGGGACATGTTTGTTGATCACCTATGCGGATTCTGTTACCGAAGAAGAAAGCCATTCTCCGATTACTTCGTTGGCTCGATTTTGTGAGGCTTACCTTGATGATGTAGTGAGCGTTATCCATATTCTTCCGTTTTTCCCATCAAACGGTGACGACGGTTTTGCAGTCTCTGACCACGAGTGCGTAGATAAAGCCCTAGGCACCTGGGAGGATATTTTTTCGTTATCAAAAAATTATCAGGTGATGGCCGATCTTGTACTAAATCATGGCGCACGGTCTAGCACTTTATACCAACAGTTTTTAAACGACGAGAGCCCTGGGAATAGTTTCTTTTTTTGTGTTGATGAGACATTTGATACAACTCGCGTCATTCGACCAAGAGACCATCCATTACTCCAGGAAGTGGAAACGGCTTCGGGTGAGAAGACCGTGTGGTGTACGTTTAGTGAAGAACAGGTTGATTACGACTTTTCTAATCCAGATGTTTTAGAGTATTTCTTAAATCTCATTTTTGATTTTATTGATCACGGGATCAGCGTTCTGAGGCTGGATGCGGTTGGATTTCTATGGAAACGCTCGGGCACCGCCTGTTTGAATCTCAGCCAGACGCACGCAATCATAAAGTTGATTCGATACGTTTGTGATTTTTATGGTGAGAATGTTGTGATCGTGACCGAGACTAATTTGCCGAATCAAGAAAATCTGAGTTACTTTGGAAATGGTAATGAGGCTCATTGGATTTATAACTTTCCATTGCCGCCACTGCTACTTCATACTCTGTTAACAGGCGACTCTAATGCGTTACGACGCTGGGCTATGAGCATGCCACCAGCGCTTCTGGGTAGTAGTTATCTTAATTTCTTGGCATCTCATGATGGATTCGGGTTACGCCCAACGGAGGGGTTATTAGAGGAGGACGCGCGTGCGCAATTAGTATCTCGTCTCGAGAAGAACGGTAGTCGATTTACATGGCGAACCATGCAAGATGGTACAAAAAGTATTTATGAAGCAAATATCACGCTATACAGCGCATTAGAGAAAACCGATGATGACCCGAACGGGCGATATGCCATCCAGCGTTTTGTAGCAGCACACCTCATTATGTTCAGTATGGAAGGCGTTCCTGCGTTATATATCAACTCGTTAATAGGAGCTGAAAATGATTACGCGGGAGTGACTGAATCGGGTATGAACCGGCGGATCAACCGAACAAAGTATGTGCGTGAATCACTTGATGCGATGTTGGGTAGTACCCATTCCCGAGAGCGGATAATCTTTGACACCATAAAAACTTTGTTACAAATGAGAGCGGAGCAGAGCGCTTTTCATCCGAATGCTACCCAGTTCACATTGCAATTAGGAAGAGATTTTTTCGGGGTTTGGAGGCAAAGTCAAGACCGTGGCCAAAGTATTTTCGCCATCACGAATCTCACATCACAGGGGAAATTTTTACAACTAGCTGATTTAAATCTAATCGAAGTGGAGCAATGGTGCGATCTTATTAGCGGGTCACAAATTCTATCGCATCAGAGTGAATTGAGATTGGATCCGTATCAAACCGTTTGGATTACTAATAAGCATTAGTAATGAGTATTTTGAGATTTTAGCTTATTTAGTCAGTTTGAAAAGCTTATTAATGGCATGCTTTACCTAAGGCTTTGAGACGCCAATAGTTATAAGGTAGGGGCGCTAGAAATCCAGCCATCAGCATGGGTGGAATAACCCACCAGGTGAGGTAAGCACCACCCGTTAACAATACATCGGTGATATTCATGGCCAGCTCCATCCCAATCATCGAGATAAGAGACATTCCAATGGCTGTTTTAAATGCCATAAATAATCCCATTTGACGAGAAAGAATTAGAGTTTCCAGCGCAATTGAGGTTAGGAGTCCATTGATAATTGCAAGTGCCATAATTTGCCAGACAGGCCAATTGAGACCAATCCACTGTGCATAAGCGATCGTACCTAAATCACCAATCGAGCAACCAAGAAGACACCAGGATGTATTGTATGAAGCTCGCTTCCATGTGTGTTTGCAGGTCCAAGAAATATTTAACATGATGTGCAGGAATTTATGTGACGCTAATAAATTGACGTTATACCAGAGAATGGAATTACATCGCAGGTAATAAGCTTCTGACTGTACGATACAAGTAAGAATTGTATACCCATTACCGCGGATTTTTCGCAATGATAGATCTTATTGCTAATTGATAGTGACTTGTTTTTTTTTGGCATAAAAAAAGCGCCGCATAAATGCGGCGCTTTTTACTACATTGCAGCTAACAAATAATTACTTAGCTGTGATCTTGTAGATTTCGCCTTCGTCGGTGTTTGCATAAATAGCACCGTCAGGACCCATTGTTACACCACGGTAACGCTTGGTCTCTACTGGAAGGTGGATAACACTCTTGATTGACTGACCATCTTCAGCGATATCATAAACGTCTAGACGCATACCAGCTGGTGTGCCGCCAAACGCGATACCCATGATGCCGACAACCGCACGACCTTCATACATACCCCACTGCTTACCCTGAAGGAAGTCAATTGAAGATGTTCCTTGTGAGTAGCCGTTGTTCTGCCATGCAGGTGGCATAAGATCAGCAAATCGTGTATCACTCATTGGCATGTAAGCTGCACGAATAGCAGGAATTACGCCTTTCTTCTGGTTAGGCATATAACCGCAGTACTCGTCTGGGCAATCACCGCGCCCGCCAGCGTTTTGCTGTGGATCCCAGCCGCCGTTACCACCTTTAACAAGCATGGTTAGCTCGTCATTGTGCCAAGGGCCATGCTCAGCTGTAAACGCTGCGCCATCGGCTCGGAAAGCAATACCCTGAACATTTCGATGACCGTATGTGTAAATACGCTTGTCGAAACCTGCAGGAGGATTGTTTCCTGGGTGTGCATTGCCGTCAGTATCGATACGCAATACTTTTCCGCAAATGAGTGTTGGTGACTGTGGGCAAACACCACGGTGTCGGTCACCAGTAGTAATCCACAACCAGCCCTCAGGACCGAAAGTAGGTCGGTTACCATTGTGTGCGCCGTTACCACCGAATGGGTGATTTGACTCGAATGGCTTGAACTGAATATCTTTAACGATATCGGTTCTGTTTGATACGCTCTTGAAGTTTTTGCTAACTTCCATTCGCATTACGATGTTTCCATCACAACGCTCAAAGTTAGTTTTGCAGCCGTCACCATGATACTTCGTTGATGCAGAAGCAACATAAATACGACGATTCTTAGCGAAGTCAGGATCAACTGCTAAACCGAGCATACCTGCCTGGTTTGTACAATGAAGATCTGCACCCATGCTGGCGTAGCCGCTTGTATCTTTCATTCCATAAAGGGCGTGTACGTCACCGTTAGGCATCCTAACACTCACACCTTTACATTTTTCGGTGTAGAACATTGTTCCATCGTCAAGAAGCGCGACATCCCAAGGGTTCTCCAAGCCAGTCATAACAGCTGTCTGAGTGATCTCAGGAACCACTGCACTACTGGTTGCGTGATGCCCGGCATGAGCTGATGTCGCGATAAATGCGACAGCCGATACCATAAGGGCTAGAAGTTTAATTCTCATTTGTTTCCTCCAGTTATATTATCTAATTAGATTTAACGCTTGATAAGTATGCTGCTAAATTTGCAATTTCGTCATCAGTGAGGGGTTCCGCATTCATGATCATAAGATCTGAATTTGGACCTATCCTTGTGCCGGCGCGATAAGCTTCAAGTTTCTCAATCAAATAAGGCACTGGTTTGCCAGCCAATTTTGGATAACTCGCCATACCTTTACCCTTTTGGCCATGACAGATAAAACAATTCACGCCATAGCGTGCTTCTCCCGCTGCGGCATCTCCACTTGTGGCAGAGCCTGCGTTGATGGTTAAAAGCAAGGTAAAAAAACTGATAAACAAACTTTTCATGAAACTCCCCGTAGATAAACATTCTAGGCATCTTCGTGAACCCCTCGATTCGCTTGATTCCTAGAAATTACAAACAACACCATACCCAGAACCGACCGAGTTTAAGGTCGATAAGTTCCAGTGGGTAAATAGTAGGAAAACTAGCGGTAAAAATAAAGTAAAAAAACTCTAATTAGAGAAATATAATGCGTTTTCAAAGAGAAATAACCAAATATCGCTTTTATTACGCCGCAAAACTCAGAGTTTATAATTAATTTGTATAAACCCATCGTTAAGCCCACGCTTTGTTAAACCTAACTTAGGTAGCTGTCGTTAACATTTTTTGGACTTTTTTGGAGTCTTTAGGATGCTCCAGCTTCATCTAAAAACGAGTCAGCCTTTAGGGTTATGACCAGGGTATCACGCCAGCCTTTTTCACTCGTTGGTTGAATAGGAGTTGTTTCGTGAATGACGCGACGATCATTGAGCATCAACAAGCTCCAGGGCTGATTTAGTGTAAATCGTTGGCCATTAGGAGTATCTACTTCGAAGACCCGTGTTTCGCCACCCTTAATCTGGTGCCGCCTAATGAGCAACACTGCGACCCAATCAACACCATCTCGGTGCGCGCCCTCAGGGGTGGGGCGACCGATCCCGTCTGATGTATCGATTCGGAATTGATGGACCTCGCTGAACCAAGTTGAAACTTCATCGAGTTGCGTCGCAAAATCGGCAAGCCAGATTAGCAAGTTATTGAGGACGTTTGACCTCAAGACGTTGGGTTTTATGGGTTTGAACCAACGATGCATTCCACCATGTAATGCATTGTATGTGGTGGGTTGCCAATGCGCTCTATGCGGAACCGTCTCTATTTGGTTTCGCGTGATTTGGATGCTGGCATGTCTCCGTTGCCGATACTTACCGCCATCTTTTAGATATTCATCAATAACCAAATCGTCCCATGAGTATGTGACGTTCTGGATTTCTTGAGGAGGCGTATTTATTAAGGATATGACGTCATTCGGCGAGAGCACAGCGTAACCGTGGTCTCTTATGGTTGACGCGATATTCCCGAGCCCTGTGTAATCTGGCTCAAGCCTTTGGCGAGTGTGTTTGTTTTTCAAGTGATTTTGGTATTTATGGATTCTAGCCCACTATTATAAACGCTCAGAAGAAACTACGATTGCGAACTGAGGGGAAATTTAAAGTATTTTTTACAACATAATGTTTTTTACTATGTTACGCTGGATCGAGGATCGGTAAATTCGTTAAATCAACCGAACTTGTTGTCCTGAATTTTCGCGGAGCTAAATAATTAAATTTTAAAAGGAGTAAAAGATGAAGATATTATTGTTTTTGTTTTCCTTTATGTTCTCAACTGTTACCTTAGCGAACAACCAAAAACCTGTTGGAAATTTTGGTTGGTTTGGTGTTGGTGATGCAACTCAAATCTCAGAGACAAAGATTTATTGGGTAGGAGAGTTTAGCGGTACTTTTTTTTCTGCCGATGAAAATCATCCACTTCACAATGCATCAGTGCGTTGTCCAGCATCCATGGAGCTAGATTTGGCTAATAACGTTCAAAATGCTGACGGTTACTGCATGCTTCGTGATCTCGATGGACACAAGTCATCTATAGAGTGGGCAGGTAGCGGCTCCATCGGTGATATGAGTGGTGGCTGGACGTGGGTTTCTGGCGAGGGTCCTTATGCTGATCTTGTTGGTCAGTCCGGTGGCGTGTTCCGCGGTGTAACAATCACCAACTGGGAAGATGGCATGGCTACTGGTGTAGCTTACTGGAATTGGAATCAATAACTTAATGCATTGACAGCATGGCATGGGTTAAAGGGGAGCCTAGGTTCCCCTTTTTTATGGGCAAAACTTTATGCACATAACCAGTTTAATCCGTTGCATAAGAAGATGATTCGTTGAGTTTGGTAACGAGCAGTGTTAGTCCTTCTGAACTAATCCACCAACGATTCGCCATGTCGACTGTAAGGGTTTTTACGCCTCTGCCCAACGAGTTCAGTACGTCTCTTTCAAATGGACGTTTTTTCGCCAGAGCGTCTATTAAGATCTGAGTCGCCCTGTGTGCTTCGAGCACGTTGACCTCACCTTGAATGCCCAACGCTTCATAAATAAGTTTTAGGTTACTGTCTACTCTTATCAAAGTTTCGCTCCAGTCAAAGGAGACGTCACCCGCGATTTCTGTGAAGTTAGGTAAGCCAAACAAGTGATTGATCGCTTCAATTACTTGCTTCTCAAAGTATTTTGCATCGGTATCCAAATAGATTAATACTCGGTCAACCTTTGCCTTTGAGGACTCTTGCAGAATACGGAGTTGTGATGTGGAGAGTTGCTCGAAAACTTGATGATGTAACTCCCAAGGTTCGTGGTAAGTCTTATCCGTCAGTGCGGTATTAAATTGAGCGTACGCCTTCGGCGCAATACCGTTGGTGAAAATTGATATCAGCATGTACGTCGCTAGAGCATATAACCGCATCATAAAGTCCTCTTGCTTCTAGGTGGCATTCAGAATGACGTAATTGTTGATTCTGAATATATCTCGTTTACATGAAAAAAGCTCTTGGTTATGTCGTCTGCCAAATTAAGCATAATAACCTTACTAAAGCAGTATTAGATGATTTCGTACGGAAAATGCGAGACAATACGTTTTTAGCATAATTGTCGTTATTAGTAGGTGTCTGAGTCTTTAGTGATACATCAAAAAGGAGAAAAAAATGAGTTTAAGGATAAACGATACTATTCCGAACCTTGAGGTGGAGACCGATGAAGGTAAAACTTCCTTACATGAATTTGTGGGGGAGAGCTGGACAATACTGTTTTCGCATCCTAAGGATTTCACGCCTGTATGCACAACTGAATTCGGTGCGGTTGCTCAATTAAAGAGCGAGTGGGATAAGCGTGGGACGAAAGTCATTGGAATTTCGGTGGATAGTGCGGAGGACCACCGAAATTGGAAGAAGGATATTGAGAAGGTGGGTGGCGCAAAACCTCAATTTCCAATAATCGCTGATGATAATCTTGCAGTCTCAAAAGCGTTCGATATGTTGCCTGCTGAAGCTTACTTGCCAGATGGACGAACGCCAAATCACAGTGCCACTGTGCGATCGGTTTTTATCATTGGTCCTGATAAACAGCTCAAACTAACAATGACTTATCCGATGACCGTGGGTAGAAATTTCGCTGAAGTTTTAAGAGCGCTTGATGCGCTTCAGACTTCGTCTGCCAACGGTGTCGCGACACCAGCGAATTGGCAAGTTGGTGAGGATATTGTAATACCTGCTGCGGTTAGCGATGATGATGCGAAGGCAAAGTTTGGCAGCTTCGAGACGTTAACGCCTTATCTTCGAAAAGCTAAGTTACCCAATTGAACTCAAGGCTAGGATATACAGGGTAAATCTTCGTAGGTATGTGCCGCTGAATCACTAACTGAAATTTGACTGACTGACGCTGGAAAAATCATGATGGATTCCTCTACACCGACGGGCTTATCCGTATTTCAATTTGCTGGCTTACGGCAAGGTCCTAAAGTAATTATTTTAGGTGCGGTTCATGGTAATGAGACATGTGGGACTGAGGCCCTCAAGCGGTTAAGGCAAGAAATAGAGAGTGGTGAGCTCTGTATCAATAGGGGTACGCTAACGATGGTGCCCGTCACGAACCCCCTTGCTTATCAGTTGCAACGTCGTCATGGTGATCGTAATCTTAACCGCAACATGAGTCGCACGGATGATCCCCAAGATTTCGAGGATCTGGTATGTAACGTACTGTGTCCATTATTAGAACAGCATGATGTATTGCTGGATCTGCACTCTTTTCAAGCTCCGGGTATCCCCTTTGCTTTGATCGGCGCACCCAATAACGTGGGTGACATCGAACCGACTTCTAAGGCCAAGCAGGAGGAGGCTATGGCCATGAGCTTAGGTGTGAACCGATTCGTAGAAGGTTGGTTGGATACCTATGCACAAGGGGTTCGGGATCGAAAAGCGCGGGGGGTAGACGCGCGTGTTGATTACGGCGTGGGGACAACAGAGACAATGCGTCGTGGAGGCGGTATTGCTGTAACGCTAGAATGTGGGCAGCATAATGATGCAACGGCGCCAGAAACGGCATACAAAGCAATCCGCAATACGCTGGCGCACCTGGAAATGACGTCGGACGTCAAACCTGAACTGGTGCGTAACCCCGAAGTCATTCGCCTCTACCGCGTTATCGACCGACTTCATTCCGATGATGTGTTTTCAAAAAAATGGCTGAGCTTTGAAAAGATTACACAAGGTACCGTGATCGCTTACCGTCATGACGGCGTTGAGCTCGTCGCAGACAGGGACGGTTGGATCGTTTTCCCAAATAATACGGCTCAGGTTAACCAAGAGTGGTTTTATTTAGCGGCGCAATCCGACCGCCTGGGTTAACTCTTCATTAGCGCTTCGGACAGTCTCTGAGCCGAGGTAAAGGCACCTTCAACGCGTCCCCCTAAACACCAATCGCCACAAGCCGCCAACCTTAGCTCAGTATCGATGAAAGGCTGATGCGTGCCACGGTTGCGGTTGTTTGCATATCGCCAGCCATGAAGGACTTTGTGTTGGGCTTCATTCGCATCGTGTCCAATAATACGGGTGGCTTGCTGGCAAAGATGACTAATAACTACGTCGCGGTCGGTATGTGTATTTTTATCCGCATATTCAGCGGACGAATGAACGACTAGTGCGCACAGAGCTCCCCGTTGTGGCTTGTGACTGTTGACCGCAATCCAACTGATATCTGAGTTGGTTATGTGTGCCGCCTCGAATTCGAGAGGAAGCTGTTCAGAAAAACCCAGCATTAAGGAAAAACAACCACGCATTTCGATCGATCTAATATTGTTTTGGTGAGTGAATTTTTCTGGGAGCAATACCAGTGCTTGTGGCCCCGGAACCGTCGTAATTACCCATTCATAATGATCTTGTATCAGGCCGTTTTCTGCTTCTAATTGCCATTCCTTCGGGCGCACTAGTGATGTAATTTTTGTATTAGTCCTAATATCTATGTCATGGGCTAAACGTTTGGCAATGCTATTCATGCCAGGGGTACCTACGTAACGCGGTTCCTCTGTCTCCCAACTCGATCGTTTAACAATACGGACTCCATTAATTTCCACATGTCGAGCCACCCACCTTTGCACCACGCCTTCGTCTATAAGTGGTTGAATAAAACAACGAAAGGCCTCTGTTCGTGCGGTGAAATATTGAGCGCCATGATCAAACGCATACGCCTCAGCTCGCCTGGTGGCTAACCGTCCTCCAACCCCTCGAGATTTTTCGAAGACGGTGACATCAAATTTATTTTTAAGACGGTTGGCCAATGTGAGGCCCGATAGGCCAGAGCCGATAATCGCTAGTTTTTTCATATGCACTCTATGGCGTTAAAATAATTCGGGTTGCTTCCAAGATTTTTTTGGTTCTGTATTTTTTTGCTTCTTAGTCCTCGTCCTCGTTGATTGTTTACGGCTTGCATGTTTATCCACAATGTTCGCAGAAATTTCTCTAAATTTAGGGGGGCGTCGGATGGAGTAGATTCTGCTGCTGGCTTCACGTCGTGCTATTTTTTCCTCAACAATCGGTTTTGGATATACGTCAGTTGGGATATTAGCAAGCCAAGGTGTATGAATCTCGACTTTTGATAACGATGAGAGTTCCGGTACCCATTTTCTAATAAAAACCCCTTCGGGGTCTTGATCCATTCCTTGTTTGATCGGGTTGTAGATCCTGATGGCGTTGATTCCAGTTGTGCCTGATTGCATTTGGATTTGGGAATAGTGAATCCCAGGTTCATAGTCTAAAAACATTCGCGCTAGATGCAGTGAGGGCTCTCGCCAATGCAGCCATAGGTGATAGGACGCAAAACTGACTAACATGGCGCGCATTCGAAAGTTGATCCAGCCTGTGGCGCGAAGGGCTCTCATGCATGCGTCGATAAATGGATAACCGGTCAGGCCGTGTTGCCAGGCATTAAAACGTTCCGTACTAAAACAAGATTCTCGTAGTCCATCGGCAGAGGGATGTAGATTCTTAAGTTCGAGAGTCGGTTCATCTTCTAGTTTTTGAATAAAATGACAATGCCATCTGAGACGTGACATGAACGCTCTGATGGAAGAACGCCAAGGGGACCCTGGCTCAGTGTGCATGTAAATTTCATTTTTTTTGGTAAGTGCCAATTGGTATACCTCTCTTACGGAGAGTGAGCCAAAGGCGAGATAAGTCGATATTCGTGAACAACTTTGATAAGCAGTCAAGGGCGAAGACATTTCTTTAGAGTACTTTTCTCCACGGCTCGCAAAAAAACTATTCAATAATTTAAGACCCTCGTTTCTGCCGCCAATTTGACGATGATCACAATTGCTTTTTGTCAATCCCATTTCTTCTGAGGTTGGTAGGTCATCTGATTTGTCTATTTGGTTCTCAGTGCAAAGTGGTATCGCCAGCGGTGTTTCAGACATATATTTATGCCACTGTCTTGCCCATCCATTTCGAGACCTAAGTCTTCGAATAACGCCGTTTTGTTGGGCTTGATACCAAGGTATCGATAGGTCACTCAGTAGTTTCGCGACCCGCTTATCCCGTTGATAAGTCCAGTCGTTCCAAGTTTCCTGATGAGAATAGATTGCTTTTATTCCGAATCGCTGATGAAGTTGTCGGAAAATATCCTCAGCATTACCCACTTTGATGGTCAAGGGAAGATTAATTTTCTTTAGCTGTAAGTCTAAACATGAAATGGATTCTTGAAGGAATTCATAGTGGCGAGCGTCTAAATCTCTCTCTTGCCAAATGAGAGGCTCTAGAATATACAACGCGAGCGTTTGCCCTTGGCCGATAGCTGAGGCTAACGGCACATGATCTGTTATTCTAAGATCTCGTTTGAACCAAACTACATTCATTTTTTTGTGATGGACAAGGGTTGACTATTATCAGACAGCGTTTCGCTGATTAATTCCCATAAAATAGGATTGATTTTTGATTTTGACGGTTCGCTACTCTACCGAACAATAAGGCTAATTGCATTTGTCGATTATTTTGAGTCGGCAATCGTTAGCTGTTCTAGCAATCGCACGAATTCATGGAAGAAGAGCTGAAGAGAGGGTGAAATGAAACAGAGGACAGTTTTGGTTACATGTGTCGATAAGTATATGGGTAGAGCTATTGTTGATAGATTGACTGAGCTAGATTTTCGTGTGCTTACAGACACTCAAGCGCTGGTGGAGCAAAGTCAGTGTGAGGAATTAGTTCGATCAGTTGGCGAGGTGGACATTTTGATTGCAAATTTAGCCGAGCCACCGAGATCAAGCCCCGTTCAGGCGATTCAAAATGAAGATTGGACTACATTATTTTCTACATTAGTTGACCCTTTAATGTTTCTCGTTAGAGCAATTACGCCGCAAATGCTCGACCGTCAATCTGGGAAAATAATTGCAGTCACAAGTGCAGCACCTTTGAAAGGGTTGGCGAATAATGCTTCATATTGTGCGGCTCGGGGTGCTCAAAATGCCTTTATCAAAGCTGTGGGTTTGGAGTTAGCCCGATCAAATATTCAAGTTAATGCAATCGCACAAAACTACATCAACAACAATACGTATTATCCGAGTCGACTGCTGGACGATGAGAAATTTTTAGATCACGTCCGGAGGAATGTTCCCACAAATCAAGTTGGGTCCTCGGAAGAAACTGCGGAGTTAGCCGCTTATCTCGCAAGCGAAAAATGTAATCACATGGTTGGACAGATTATCCCTTTAGCGGGCGGCTGGACGACCTAACCGGACTCAAGAAGAGAATTACGTTTAAAAACACATACTGTTTTTTTATGATAAGTTATTTATCCATTATTAATTTCGAAAGGGTGGAAATATGACTTACTCATATCGGATGTTTACGGTTGCTCTGTCTTTCTTGGTATTGCTAGTAGCATCAACAGTTAAAGCGGCCCCTCAATTAGAGCCTATTGGCACATTTAAGATGGATTTATACGAAAGCGCGGCAATAGATAATCAGGCAATCACCGGGAAGTTTGGTGGTGGGACGGTTACATTTACAACTGGTGGTAGTGCGGCCATCGAATCTTGTGTGGAGGATGGCTATATAAAATCGTCGGGGGTTATAGATTTTAATCTTAGGTGCTTCGCTAAGTTAGATGATGGAGTAGCTATGCTTATTCGATATACCGGTTTGATCAAGACGGGCGACGGCTTTTGGGATAGTTTTCTCGCTGGTAATGTGGTGGGCCCTGGCCGTTTAATGGAATTTTGGTGTAATGAGATAAAGATGGTTACTACTAGCGAGAAGTACGCGTGGGTTAATGAAACAATGTTTATCGGTGAGGGGGAAAACTTATCCGTTCCTACGGCCGATGGGCCCGGTATCGTTCACTACGAGCTATACGCATTACGGCATTAATGTTTTTCTCGAATTAGATGGAAGTTTACTTAAAGCTCCGTTGTCGGAGCTTTAATTTTCTCTAATTTGTCGGTTGTGATTGAAGCTTTTCAGTCAAAAACCGTCAGGGGCCAACTTACCATGTGGACCCTTAGTGCTCCCTTACTCAGGCATCGATGAAGAGTGGTGTTCGACGATCATCCATCGTTCTTGGCTCCACCGGTAAACAAACGTAAACCGCGCAGATACCGAGGTGCTGTCCTTAAAAGTAAAGGTGTAGACGCCTGAATTAATTGCTATATCTCCGAAAATCCGGATATTTGATTCGTTGATTTCGCCTCTCGGACCTTTCGCCAGAAAGTGAGTAAAGTAGTCCTCAATTTCGTCGTGATTGTGGCGAACTTGATTAGAAATCGTCGGTAACAGAATAGCGTCATTTTCATAAAGCAAGGTGACCTTCTTGGGTTCACCTGTTTGTAACGCTTGATTCCATGCGTCGAATAGAACTTGAATATTAGTATTGCCCATTTGAACTGTATTTGTACGTATTAGACATTTATATTGTTAATCGGTGCTGTAACGAAATAGGGACATTCAACTTTTCGGCCCATTAACTAAAAACTAATTATTTGACTCGCGAATAGCTCGAGCCTCATATTGATCCTAAGCGCTCCATAGTAACCTAGATGTTATCTTAAGGATGCAGGTAATCGCAATATTTCACGATCTGAATTTGAGTAGTTTTATGGAAAATGATGATCATTTTTTTTGATTCTCTTGCACGCAATATCGGTGAGGCAAGAGGGATCAGCTATTTGTGGAGGTAATGGGGATGAAGACCGAAAATACTTATTCTGACGCAGAAGTTGGATTTGATATTCCAGCATTACCGGGTATGGACGAATGTGAGATTCAGACGCCTTGTCTTGTCATTGATCTTGATCGGTTTGAAATTAATTTAAAAAAAATGGTGGATGACCTGAGGCCTTTTAACGTAACCCTAAGACCTCATGCAAAGATGCATAAATCAGTCGATGTCGCGCGTCGGCAGTTAGCGTTTGACAATACTGTTGGAATTTGTTGTCAGAAAGTTTCCGAAGCTGAAGTATTCTCGAGAGCCGGCATTACCGATATTTTAATCACTAACCAAGTATGTGATGCGGCTAAAATTTCGCGATTGTGTGGCATCGCTCAGTCTGGATGCCGGGTTACAGTCTGCGTTGATGATTTGAGTAATGTTAATGCACTGGCTACAGAAGCTAGGCGGCAAAAGACACATATTCACTGTCTCGTAGAGCTCGATTGTGGAGCAGGTCGATGCGGGGTTACAGAACCCGAGCAAATATTAGAGCTTGCACTGGCAATTGATGGGTTTAGTAGCCTCACTTTTGATGGCCTTCAAGCGTATCAAGGAAGTATTCAACACGAGAAAAGCTATGAAAAACGTGAAGAGGTTATGGGTGGCGTGATCAGTCAGGTTAATTCGTGTGTCACGAGTTTGAGAAATGCTGGTCTCAGTTGCAATGTTGTCAGTGGGGGTGGAACGGGCACTTTTTTATTGGAGGCTGCGTCCGGAATCTATACCGAAGTTCAGTGTGGATCTTATGCTTTCATGGATGCGGATTATGGTCGAATGAATAACCAGACTGGTCAAAGGTTAGATCAGGGGCAATGGGAAAATGCTCTATTTTTAGTAACTAGCGTTATGAGCACAGCTAAGACAGGCCAAGCAGTTTGCGATGCTGGTTTGAAAGTTCAGTCGGTGGATAGCGGCTTACCGACTATTTTTGATCGAGATGACATTCGGTACGTAAGTTGTTCTGATGAGCACGGTGTTATTGAAGATAAAAAAAATAAGTTAAAACTTAACGATAAGTTACGACTAATTCCGGGTCACTGTGACCCAACGTGCAATTTGCATGATTGGTATGTTTGTGTGCGATCGGGAAAAGTTGAGTCTCTCTGGCCCGTATCAGCTCGAGGAAAGGCATGGTAGGGAGGAAGATCACTCTCTCCTTTAAGGCTTGATTAGGCTCCGAGTCACGTTCTGCTAGCGCGCGTTATACTTGTAGTATTTTTGGAGCAAGGTAGATGAACGCGCAAGATATGAACCTGATGCAAGTGCTGGGGATGCAAAATGAGATTGTTCAAAAAGCGATTCCGGACGATGAGCGGATCTGGGTGCCTCAAGCGTCAGGCGTACATTTTCGACCGCTTATGATGAATACCGTTACCGGAGGATGGTTTAATTTACTCCGTGTTCGAAAAAGCGGTGTGTTGTCGCGTCATCGCCATCCAATGGCGGTCTATGGTTTAGTGTTAAAGGGGAGTTGGCGTTATTTAGAACACGATTGGGTCGCGGAGGAGGGTGGTTTTGTATATGAGCCACCGGGAGAGGTGCATACGTTAGTGGTTGACGAAGGGGTCGACGAGATGATTACTATGTTTAACGTTAATGGCGCCATGTTATATCTAGATGATAAAGGCGATACCGTGGGCTACGAGGATGTTTTCACGAAAATAAATATGTGTCGGGCGCATTACGAGGAAATCGGGCTTGGGGCTCAATTTATTGATCAGTTTGTTCGATAATGTTCAACTGAACTGCATTTTTTAATCTTCACAAGTAACTGTATAAGGTTAAATGCTCGGCCAATGGGCACCAAGGTATGTCTTGGAAAATTTTAATGATACGTTTAGGAGATAGGGTGATACGGCTATTAATATCGTTTTTTTTGGTTTGTTACACCAGCATAGGCGCCGCAAATTTGGATATTGAAGACTATAAAAATAGCTGTGACGACGGAGATGTGTTCAGCTGTGGATTGTTAGGATCAATGTATCAATGGGGAGATGGCGTAGGACATGACGCGCTTAAGGCAGTTGAGTTTTATGAAAAAGGCTGTAGCGGAGGCAGCGGATATAGCTGTTTGATGCTAGGTGGGATGTACGGAGAGGGACTAGGTGTGCTGCCTAATACTAGTAAGGCATTGAAATTTCTCGATATGGCGTGTGAATTGAAGATGGATGCTGGGTGCGTTAAATCTGAACAGTTGAAAGATTGAGTTTTCAAGGTGAATTCTTCTCGGGAATTAGATATCGAATTTGCTTCGCTTAATGATTGTGACGCCATTGCTGAACTTCACGCTCGAAGCTGGAAGGAGGCGTATCGGGGGATGCTGAGCGATCATTATCTCGACTACAAAGTTGACGATGATCGATTGCAAACATGGAGATCGCGCTTCGCTAAACCAAAATATAATCAGAAGGTTATTTGTGTTCGAAAGTCTCAGGGAATCGTTGCTTTTGCATGCGCATTTTTTTGTGATGATGATGAGCATGGAACATTTATTGATAACTTGCACGTCGCCGCGGAATGCAGAAATCAGGGCTTAGGTGCGGTTCTTGTGCGCAGAGTGATCAATATGAGTATTGAGCAATATGAGGAGTCACGGGTATTCTTATGGGTTTTAGCAAGTAACCAGTCAGCTATAAATTTTTATGAGCGAATTGGCGGGACGCGCATCGAAGAGGCTTATTGGACACCACCTGATGGCGGTAACTATTTAAAGTACCGATACATTTGGAATAGATTACAAAACGGAAAGAAATAAATGAGTCATAAAATGAGTTTTGAGGATGTCGTGAATAGCCGGCAAAGTGTTAGAGGATATAAGAGCGATCCAGTCCCTCGTGAGGTGATTGAAGAAATTATAGATGTGGCGAGACGAGCGCCATCCTCAATGAATACGCAACCTTGGCATGTGCATGTTGTGACGGGTGATGCGCTTGACGAAGTACGAACGCGTAATATGAAAGAGATGGCTGCTGGAGCAGAGCCTAAGCGCGACATCAATAGCCATAGTGAATACGAAGGCGTGCATCGATTTCGTCAAATCGCTATCGCTAAGAAGTTATTCGCTGCTATGGGGATTGCTCGAGAAGATAAGGATAAACGCCAGGATTGGGTGATGCGGGGATTTCGTCAATTTGATGCACCTGTTTCAATGGTGCTCACGTATGACCGTGACCTTGACCCTGGCGCTGTCGTTCATTTTGATTTGGGCGCGCTTTGTTACGGTATCGTTCTGGCTGCTTGGGATAGAGGCCTGGGTACCGTGATTAATGGACAAGGAATCATGCGCTCAGATATCGTTCGAGAGGTGGCTGATATCCCAGATAACGAAGTCATTATGACGTGTGTTGCCATGGGCTATCCTGATGATTCATTTGCAGCTAATACGGTCAGAGCTGACCGGGAAGAAATTGATAGCTTTGTTCGTTTTGTGGGTTTTTAGATCTGAGTAATGGCCCTTAACGTGCTTCGGTCTTACGTTAACTTTGGCAATTTATTGATTTTGACTGCATAAGTATTATGGTTTGATGCCGAGCGCTAAAGTGCACTCGGCATTTTGGGGTGTTGGTCATTGGCTAATCCATTCAGTCTACTCTGGTGTATTACTGAACCGTGATATTTACGGGATGTCGACTACCGATCACTGGCTTATGCTGAACAAGCTTGCTTAAAGTCATTCCGTTGTAATCATAGATCACGTGATATCCCGTGTTGATGGTTTCTGTTCTTGTGACTTCGTTGCATCGATGATGAGTCTCGTAACCAACAATGACTTGTTGCTTGTTATCTTGTTGATCACCAACTTTTGCACCAATGGCAGCACCCGTAACAGTTGCGATTTTCCTGCCTGAACCTCTTCCGATTTTGCTGCCAATATAACCGCCAGCTATCGCGCCCACTAAACCTTCGGTCGATCCGAAGGTGCTGTCGACTACCCCGCCTATTGCGCCTCCGCTAGAGCGATTGGTCCCGTAGATTGGTACGGATACGTCATGACAGACCTGAGACGGTACTGTTCGTGTTTCAGTAATTGCAACTGCTGACATTACCGTCGCGTATGGAGACGCATATGCGCTACTAGCGAACAAGCTAAAAACTAAAATAATCAATCTAATGTTCATATATTTCTCCTTTAGGTGACCACTGGTTCGTTTGATTCATGCCGATTACTAAGGTACCTGCTTATAAAAACTTAGACATGCTGAAAAAGCGGAGTTGAGTGTCCTTAAATGTATGAACAGTAATTAGGAAAAAGTCCTGCATATTCGGCAGTTTTGTCTCATGATTTTATTGAACCAACATGTCAGCAAAGATCACGAATAGTGGTTCTAGACGCTCAATTTGGATAGACGCTCAATTTGGAGATGCGGAGGTCGTTATATTATCCAAACCCAAGATATCGTACGACTGTTATGCATGTGGTCATTAAATAGTGCAAAAGGTTTCTTTTGCTCTAAGATAAGATGTAATGATCATAATGTTTAGTGTTACTTAATATATGGGTGCCTTAGTCATTCCTATTTTTTTCCGAGTTTTCTAAATTGATAACTAAAAAAACAGACCTAAAAAATGCGGGCAGCGATGAATTTAGAGAGAATCGTCGCCGCCAGCGTGACTTGCTTTCACAAGAAGAAATAAGAACCCTCTGCGTGATAGGAAATTGGCGTTCGATGTTGGGTGTTTTAGGGACGCTGGGCGTCATTATGGGCGCCATACTATTGGCTACTTTTTTTTGGCATCCTTTGGTGGTTATCCCTGCGATCATTGTGATCGCAAGCCGTCAGCAGGCTTTGTTCGTTTTAGTGCACGATTCAGTTCATTACCGTTTGTTTTCGGTGCGTTGGCTCAATGATTTAGTGGGTCGACTGCTTGCTATGCCTGGTGGTATATCCATGTGTACTTATCGGGTTATTCATAGATTGCATCACAATCATTTATTCGAGGAACGTGATCCGGATGTGCCGCTTATCGCTGGTTATCCAAGAGGGCGGCGCTATCTACTGGTCAAGCTAGCAAAGGATTTAATCGGGTTAAACGCGTGGAAAACGTTTAAGTACTTTTTTGGCGCACCTGTAATAAATGATGATGCAGTCGTCGCGAATCGGCCTCTAGATGATACGGCTCCTAGACTACGTCAAGCCGCTCGTCGTGACCGTTGGTGGGTCGTTGTATGGCATGTTGTATTGTTTCTGGCAGCCGTTATAGGTGATTGGTGGGTAGAGTACATGGTTTTATGGTTACTGCCTTTGGTTACCGTGATGCAGGTATTGTTACGGTTGCGTGCGGTCCTCGAGCATGGTGCTGTGACCGATCAACTATCTGTGCTGAGATCTGCCCGTACTAATTTGGGCTCAAGGTGGCTCATGTGGTTTTTGTTTCCACATTGTGTGAATTACCATATTGAGCATCATTTATTTCCGGCTATTCCCTTCTATAATCTTCCAAAATGCCATGAGCTTTTGTCACAAAAAGGTGTGATGTTAGATGCTGAGGTGCGATCCACGTCCGAGAGCTTAGAAATGATTATGGCGGACAGAGTAGCAATCAATTGAAGAGGTGATGAGTTGTTTTAGCCTAAAACGCCGACTGAGGGCAGAACGACGCATGTCTCACTGATCGTTGGCTGCAAAATAAGTGATGTTCATCGTTACGTTTATTTACGGTTTTTCTATAACAACTGAAGCTAAATTTTCTTTAGCTGTCACATACTCTTGAGTTAGTCTTTGGACTAGGTCACTGGTCGATAAAATAGCGGTGATCGCTCCGATCCCCTGCCCACAACCCCATATATCCTTCCATGCTTTAGCAATACCATTGCTACCTGAACCAAAGTTCATTTTTGAGGCATCACTAGTTGGTAGGTTTTGTGGGTCAAGACCATTTGCAGTAATAGATGGCGCGAGATAGTTACCGTGAACGCCTGTGAAGAGGTTAGTGTATACGATGTCGTTAGAGGCATAATCGACAAGCGCTTGTTTGTAGGCAAGGTTTGCATTGGCTTCCTTTGTTGCAATGAATGCCGAGCCTATATAGGCGAGATCAGCTCCTATAGCTTGGGATGCCAGTACTGCACCGCCATTTGCTAT
>ERZ891134.561-NODE-561-length-30328-cov-8.871040_pt1 | contig 30328 bp, 29 predicted proteins | sample MGYA00520888_ERZ891134 | MGnify/ENA primary metagenome ERZ891134 (study PRJEB32303, sample SAMEA104408692) | aquatic metagenome | biome: Brackish water; feature: Coastal; material: water | place: Baltic Sea | collected 2014-10-23 | depth 10 m ... | reverse complement strand
ACTTTTCTAAGCTGACAGATGATCAGCTGACTGCGGACTATCACTACAATATTTTTCCGAATATCACGTTCAATCTTTTCGGGGAACAGATGTGGATGTTCCGTCATCGCCCACATCCCACTAACCCCGACAAAATGTACTTCGATCGCATGATTTTTAATCGCGTTCCCAAAGGCGACGCCACAGCAGGCACAAAAGCCGGCGCGGTCGACCTGTTTGTGGAGTTGGGCGATTCCAATATCGAGGGACGTCCTGAGCACCAGTTTTACCGCTATGGCGAAAAGTCTTCGGGCTTGTTACTGGACCAGGATGCGTCGTGTCTTGCTGGCGTACAAAAAGGGTTGCACTCGCGGGGAATGAAGGGGCTCTGGATCTCGCATCACGAAAGGCGTATCCGCAACTTTCACCATTGGTGGGAAAAATACATGACGGAGCAACCGCTAACCCTAAAACCCACTGATTCGTAATCAATTGGTCGTAGATTCATTAAGCACCGCCCCTATGCCGAAAGCCCGACGTCGACTCGTTTATCTGACAGATATTGATGGCTTACGGGCGCTCGCCGTCCTAGCAGTGGTTCTCTTCCATTTACAAATCCCCGCCTTTACCGGCGGATTTGTAGGGGTTGATATTTTCTTCGTGATATCAGGCTTTCTTATCTCTGGCTTAATCAGGGATCAGATCAACACAGACAGCTTTCATTTTTCAGCTTTTTATCTTCGCCGAGTGAACCGACTGCTACCCGCAGTGTTGGCCACAGTCGTCATGACAACAATAGTCGCAAGCTTCGTGGTGCAACCCGATGCCTTTGGCGCCTTGGCGCTGTCAGCCGCCGCCGGCGTTCTGAGTGCAGCGAATATACTTTTTTATTTTGAATCAGGCTACTGGGATGCCAGTGCAGAACTCAAACCACTGCTGCATCTGTGGTCTTTAGGGGTCGAAGAACAGTTCTACTTACTCTGGCCTGCTTTCATTGTTTTTCTGACGACTGCTCGCCCCGGGGTGTATCGATCGGGACTTGTCGCTATTTTCCTAATGAGCTTAGCGATCTGCATTGGTTATACCCGGATCGATAGTACCGCTAGCTTCTATCTACTGCCCTTCAGGATCTGGCAATTTGCACTGGGTGCGATCGCCCTAGAAATTTGGCGCAACGATTTCTTAACTGAATTTTCTCGACAAGTGCTTCGATCTTTTGGGCTCGCACTGTGTGGCATTAGCATGGTCGCGTTTTCTGAAGATACGCTTTTTCCAGGCTGGCCAGCATTGATACCCAGTACTGGCGCAGCGCTTGTTTTAATCAGTGCTCATGAAACATCCGGCAGCATTTGGCTCTCTAATGCGCTGGCACGAAAGCTAGGGCAATTGTCCTACTCGCTTTACCTTGTCCATTGGCCACCCATTGTGCTGTATCGCCACTATTCGCTGACCGATCCTACTCCGGGAGTCACAGTGGGTCTTGTAGCAATCATGCTCGTGCTGACTCTGTTGTTGCACTATGGCATCGAACAAAAATTTTATCGTCGGGGTCACTATGCCAATAAATCGTGGAGAGGCCTCGCCGGTTACACTTTGGGCAGCTCGATGCTATTGGCAGTTCTACTATTTGGCATATCCCAAAATCCAGACCGGTTCATCTCTCGAGAGGTTTTGTTATCCGCAGAGGTGATTCAAGGCTATCAGTCCCGGCGCTTCGATCTCACGCGAAAGGGCTGCCGTATTGACCAGTTAGGTGCGAGTGAGCGCTGCCCAATACCAGAAACAGGCGCTGTTCTGTTTCTCGGTAACTCTCACGAGGTGGACGGATACAATATGGTAGCTGGCGCGCTAGGAAAGAGCAGTCACAGGCCCCTGGTTTTATTTGGTAGTACCAATGGCTGCCGCGATCTGTCCGTTGAGAGGAATTGGATCCACTCAGAAGAACCGGCCTGCCAGCTGCGCATCAGCGCACTTCGAAATAGCCTGGAGCTCGTTGAGTGGCACACTGTGATCTACAGCGCAAGAAGGCCGTATGGTGGCAATAAAGAAGCGCTTATCACGATCCTAGAAACCATTCATGGACAGCAACCCGACGCTCAGATTGTGGTCATCGAAGACTACTTATCGACTCGACGCACGTGTGCGAGTCTCATCAATGAGTTCGAATCAACAAAGGCCTGCGCGAAACCCCTTCACATAGCTGGGCTCCCAGGTTTCATTGAGGAGCCCGCGCCATTTAAAGAGCGAGTCGCTGCAATCACCGACTCCAAGCTTGATAAGGTGGCTCTTTTGTGCGGTGAAAGCCTGCCTGAGTCATGTCCCACCCAGACACCCTTGGGTCATCCGATGGCGATGGATGAACATCACCTCACCCTCGAATTCGCCCAGTGGGCTGGTGAACAGCTGGCAGAGAAGAATCCGATTTGGCTACAAGCGCTCCGCTATAGCGCCGAGAATTAACGACCCACAACAAACTAATTTTCGATTGGGTATGTACCCTGTCCTGGCATCGTCATCAATCGACGAGCTAGCTAGTGGATCAGGTTGAGCTAATCTGTTCGCCTCTCGGTCACTACCAAAAACCGTGGGCTTTATAAAACCTGCCAGTACTCGCACCAACCGGCCGCAGCATTTAGCAGGTCAACGGGGAACGGTTCCCCCAGGATCAGGAGGTTGCGCAACTGCGTAGCGCTGGCGCCTTAGCTTGCGCGACGGTGCTGATAGACACTTCTGCCGCGCTACAAGGGTCCACTATTTACACTGCGCGCTGTAAATGAAGTCGCTCTAGGAGCTATACTGCGCCGCGATTCTGCCTGTTAAAAAAAGGCCCAACACTGCCTAAGTGGCACCACTGATTATTGTCCTCGTTTGTCGAGCGACAGTTCTCTCGACATGAGGCGACCTGACTGCGCCGATTGCGCTATAGGAATAACTATGACTGCCAAACTATCGGATGCCTTGCTATTGAATAACGGCACTGAACTCAAAAATCGTTTCATGCTTGCGCCACTCACCAATCTGCAAAGTGGTGCCGATGGCGTATTGAGTGATGACGAATACCACTGGCTGACCTATCGTGCCGAAGGGGGGTTCGGACTCACCATGACTTGTGCCGCCTCGGTACAACACGCTGGGGTCGGATTTCCCGGACAACTGGGTGCTCACGACGACCGGCATATTGCAGGCCTCACCCGCTTGGCTGACGGTATCAAAGCTCATCACAGTCATGCGGTGGTGCAACTGCAACACAGCGGCATGCGCGCTCAGCCCGACTACTGCTCAGGGGTGCCGCAATGTCCATCCGACGACGAAGAAACGGGCTCGAAAGCAATGAGTGACGATCAGGTCAAAGCGCTGATTGACGATTTTATTGCCGCGGCAGAACGCTGTCAGAAAGCGGGTTTTGATGGCGTAGAGCTTCATGGCGCGCATGGTTACTTGCTCTCTGAGTTCCTGAGCCCCCAATACAACCGGCGGGACGATCACTACGGTGGCAATGCCGAGCGCCGCGCAAAGATTCTGTGGGAAGTCATCGCCGGCGTGAATGAAAGCTGTGGGCGAGGCTTCAGTTTGGGTGTGCGCTTATCCCCAGAGCGCTTTGGCCAACGCACCGCTGAGATTCGTGACTTGGCCGCAGCCTTGCTGCTCGACCAGCGGCTTGATTACCTCGATATGTCGCTATGGGATCTCGCCAAACCGGCTCATGATGAGGTATTTGAAGGACAGTCGTTGCTTGAGATTTTTACGAATCTACCCCGTGAGGGCGTTGCGCTAGGTGCAGCTGGCAAGCTTTATGGTGCCGCACAGTGCCAGCATGCGCTCGATCAGGGTCTCGATTTTGTGATGGTCGGCAGAGCGGGGATTGTGCACCATGATTTCCCACTACGCGCCTTTGCTAATCCAGAGTTTGTCATGACTGACTTACCGGTCAGTCGTGAGCACCTGCGACAGGAGCGCCTTGGTCCGCCGTTCATTGATTACATGGCAACCTGGAAAGGCTTTGTTGCAGACTAAGCTGAACCCCACGAAGCACGAGCCCACTTTGGCTAATAGTAACGTTCTACTGGAGCAACGCATGAACACAATCGACATACTGAAGGAACCAGTAGAGCTCTATAAAATTCTCAAATTTGAGGGCATGACCAGCACCGGTGGAGAGGCAAAACTCTTGATTGGGGACGGGCAGGTCACCGTGAATGGTGAGACCGAAACCCGACGCAGGCGTAAAATGATGAATGGCGATGTCATTGGCTTTCGGGGCGATCAATTTCATCTGCAATTAGCCACCACACTCGAAGGCGCTTAAGCACAGATAATTACGGCAGATCCTGTATCACCACGAGGAACCAAGTCTCTGAGTTACATCCTTGGTTAGTTGCCAACCCTGATCAACAGCATGAACAAATTTGTCGCCTTCTGGACAGGTTTTGAAAAGCCGACTCACCTTACAACTCAAATTGATTGGCAAGTTGCGCAGGTATAAATCCGTCGTGAGTTAGCGGTAGAGCGCTGGATTTTTGTTTGGCATTTTCGACAAGGTTGGCTGGCACGACCAAAAACAAAAAACCGTGCCTTGCCATAGGTGGCCCCTTGTTTTTTTAACGCCTTGTATTGCCGCTCCGGAAGCGTCACACCGGCTAACGCATAACTCCGTTGGCTAATAGTGAGCGTGGTGCGGGCGAGCTTACCCACTTGGGCGTTACTGAGGTCGCGCGCTTTGCACGCAGGATCAATACCCGCAATGAATAAGATCTCGCTGCGCAAGTAATTACCTAAGCCAGCCAGGAAAGCTTGGTCAAGGTACACCGAGTTGAGTGCTCTGCCAGAAAAGGCCTTGCTGTGTAGTCGCTCAGCCACTGCTCGCCAAGTTAGCTGAGGATTGAGGATATCAGGTCCAATGCGCTTCAAAAAAGGGTGCTCTTCAATATGCTGGGTTTTCCAGACGCTGATATCTGAAGCACTGTAAAGCAAGGCGCTATGTTGGTCGGTGTGGATCGCCAGCCGCAGCTGTCGATTGGTCTTGGGCAGTTTGTCGCGCTTTACCACGCGCCACACACCATAGAGCTGATTATGTGAATAAATGGTGTGGCCCGAATCAAAATGCGTCAGCAGCGCTTTACCCCGGGTCTCCAACGAGAGTACCTGACTGCCCTTGAGGTGCTTCCCAAATTTCCGGAGCGGTTGTAGCCCGAACTCAATTTTTTCGACCGTCTTGTCTTTCAGCACCGCCTCAATTTTATCAGCGGCACGACGTATCTCTGGACCTTCTGGCATATCTTACAACCTGTCTCCGTGTGTTTTGTTCGCTACCTGCCTCCCGCAAAGAAGAGCAGTTTGGGCACCGATTCTGCCCGCCATCACGTCGCTAACGACCCGAGGCAACGTCCCGCTCGCGGTAAACGAATGTGGGCGCACCTCGCTCAAACCACTCAAATGCCAGAATCCCTTGTGGCAGAGGAGGATGAAGGCCCACTCAATAATAGGCGGCCAAGAGTTCAACCAAAACTACCGTGACAAGTTCTCTCGAGATAGCATTTCGTTGAGGTATCTATCGAGTCACGTCGCACAGGGTCGATCACCGCCGCCGACTGTGGGACGCCACTTTCGCAAATGCCAATGCGGTGGCGATTGATATCCATGCCACCGCTGAAACCCGCGCGGAGAAGAGTGAAAGGGTTGAGCCAAGGGGAAATAGCGCCATTAGCGCAGTCAATCCGGGGGCAATCGCTACCATCGGCGCACTGATCAGCCAGCGCACCAGCGTCGTCAGCAGTATCGCGTACCCCAACAGTCCGACAATACCCAGATCAGCAGCCACTTCCAAAACACTTAAATGGGGTGACCAGTTGTAGGCCCTGCCAGGAATATGATCCGCGACACCGTAACCAACGAGTAGCGCCTCCGATGAGACACCGAATGCACGAATGCCAACACCATTAATGGGATGCTCCAGAAATAATGCTATCGCAGCGTCCCACAGGTAAGGTCGCCAAGACAGGATTTCACTGACATCGCCAGCGCCGCCAGGGAAAATACCCATGACCGCTAACCAACGGTCCCCTAACTCAGGATTCATCGCCAAGATCACCATCGAGCCCAACAAACTCACAAATACTGGCACTAAAAACTTTAAACTGGCGGCCATCCCTAATCGAAACCCAATCAAGGTCGCATAACTCAGCACTGAAATACCCAACAACAAACCGGAAGCTCTGCTGCCACCAAGAATAACCGCAGCAAATAACAAGGGGATTGCCAACCAATAGGCAAACCCTCGCCCATCTAGCAGACGACAGCCCTCAAATAACCACGGCGACAACACCATGAGTACCCAAGCAAAGTTAATGCCGAGAAAACCCGTGATTCGCGCTGGACTGAACTGATCGGACCACAGCGTATTACCAATCATGTTTTGACCGGTCAATTTCTGCACAATACCGTCGACACAAAAAAAGATGACTGCCAAGGCGACGCCAATCGTTACTTTCCTGAGCGCCGGTGCGCTTGGCGGTATTTGTATCAGCACCACTGCCGCGAGCCCAAAAGACAGCATACGAAAAAGCGTTCGGCCCGAGCGACCTATCAAGGCACTGTCAAACAGTGATAGTAACGCCGGTATTGCCAGGCAACCCAGCCAAAACCACATCTGACGGAGGCTAGGGTCGATAACGACCGCTCCTTTCCGCCAAAAAAGGTAACCGCCGAACAGCGCCAAAATCCAACCCGCCTGTATGACAACTGAACCCAATCCAAAAGAACAGATCAAACTTAACCAGAGCCAGTCGCGCCCCATTAAGCGATTCGAATCGGATTCACTCACACCAAAAACCTTCATATCAAAGCATCTCAACGGCAGCCATTATCACACGAAGGCGAGCGGGCGACGGGCTCTTATTTCTGTAAGCTTCGACAGCATCGCTCGCATGCCAATCGAGGTTCGGCGACCTGCGATATTTTCACAAGGCTCATCCAAAAGATGGCGCCTGGCGGTTTTCCCGCCACGAATCGGTCGTGGGAGGATTGCGGCCCTAGAGTGGCATTCACCGCACTACTCGTTTTCTATCGTCTAACGTCACTATGCGGTATGCCTAGACACTACAAAACACAACGCCTGCCGAATACATAAAATGGTCAGGCGGTGTGCAATGGCTCAATCTGTATTACCGGTGAGAGTGATCTGCGCTCACGGAGATAAAAATGTTGTCTGATGCCCGAGCAAATGTCACCTATGGATCAACTCACCAGCCGCCAAAATTCGGTATAAGATCGAGACCTCCGCTCAATAACTCGACGGTAGTGGGTAATGCGTCATCCAGCACATGCGGTGACAAACCATTTCTACGGCCGATTGGCACGCAAGGGATACCCCACAAATGAAACTGTATGGCGTTCTCACCTCACCTTATGTACGGCATGCTCGGGTGGCATTGGCTGAATCTAACTTGGAGTGGCAATTCGAGCAGGTGACACTCGACTCCATCAGCAAATCACCAACATTGCGCGTGCCGTTCCTGACAGATGGCAGCCTGACGCTGAGTGATTCGTCGGTCATTGTGCGCTATGCCCGGGAGCAGTCAGGTCAATCGTATTTGGCAACGGTTGCGGATCATGAGCTATTTGCACTGGCGACATCGGTGCTCGATACGGCGGTGAACGTCTATTTAATGAACATCGGTGATAGTGCCGACCTAGCGGATGTCCCTACCGGTGCGTCGGCAATCGGATTCAATCCGAAAACCTACTTTGAGCGTCAGCAAGAAAGAATTGCCGTGGGTATGCACGAACTCGAGCGTTGCCAGCTGTCATTCAGCCAACCCTATACGGATGGAGCAATTCGACTGGCCTGTTTGCTAGATTGGGCCACTTACCGCGGCACCATCGACTTATCAGGAAAAGATAACCTCTGTCGCTTTCTCACTGAAATTCGTACCTGGCCGCCTTTTGCCGACACGGCACCTGACCTATGAACCATTGGCGCTGAAGACGTCATATTCACTAGAGGGCAAGTGGGAACGCCGGCGATAGCCGCCGAAGCCACAAGCAATGGCAACAGGCAAGGCATAATGCCCGGAAAGCACATCTTTTACCGTGCGCTAAGGCCATACTGAGGAAGGTAGGTTTGTTTTGGGTGGCGACGAACTGGTAACGTCCGACACTCAAAGATCGCCACGCTGAGCTGGCACGTTCAAGATGGCAGAGTAACCTCGATGACAGGCCAAGCACCTATTGCGTCAGTGATTACTCGTTAATACGATAAACGATACGCTGCGTGGTGGTCTGACCCGCGGCCAACCATGATTCACTGTGACCCAAGGCATGGTTTGGACCATTTGGAAAACCCTGTGCTTCCAGACATATCGCCGAAAAAGGCCGCAACGGTGTCGTCAGTTGCGATGCGGTATAGACCTGCAGGCAGGGCTGTGTCGTAGCAATATCAAGGCTTACCCCATTGGCTCGATTGACGAGAGAAGCAACGTGATCGGGTGCCAGCGCATTTCGCCCTCCCCACGCCAGTACATAACTGTGATCAAGCCCGTCGGGATGTTCCATCAGCGCATCACTGAGCAAGCGTTCACTCGCGAAGTCGAGCGGAGTACCGGCAACTGCCATTGATCCACCGGTCGCGCATTGCTCACTGTCGGTTAATAGCACCGACTGAGCATTAATCTGCAACCATAAAGCGCTAACTGAGGTTGCACCCAGCGTAAAATAAGCGTGATTAGTCATGCTGATCGGGGTGTCATGGGTCGTTGTCACCGATAGATCAATCATCAAGCTATTTTCTAAGAGTGTATAGGCCACACTGAAATCGCGATCGCCAGGCAAACCGCCCTCCCCATGCCGACGACTGATGGAGTAAGTTGCCGCGTTAGACTGACTGCCTCGCTCAAGCAGCCAATCAGCGCGGTGCAAGGCGGCTTCGTTACCGTGGAGTAATACGGCCGACTGCCCGTTAATCGCATCAATCCGGCGTAAACGACCAGCAAAGGGTCCCACTGTGCCGCCGATACAAAACCGATCGATCAACTCGGTGGACACCTGGGCAGTGTCGAGCAACAGCGAAAGATTTTGCCGCTTTGCTAGCAGCTGCACCAATCGCGCCCCTCGATTGCTGAGGCTGACGGCGAGTGTGGGGGACTCAAGGTAAATGACATTTGACATAGCGGGGTTACATCAACTCGCTGGTGTAGCTAGGCTCAGTTTATCGAAAAGCAGTCAATTTTTTGCAAAGCATTAGTCGGTCTCCACGTTAACTCACAGACGCTATTGCTGACAGCGCTCAAATTTGACGTGCTGACGCAATGGTCTGGAGTTCAATCTGTGGGGCCGTAATATATTCGACGACGAGTATCTGCTGTCGGCATTCCCCTCTCTGGCACAGGCAGGCAGTATCGGCGGCTACTCTAACCAGCCCGCTACTTATGGACTGATCCTCAAGTACATTTTCGGACAATAAGTCTGGCCAGTGGTTGATGGTGCGCTCTTTTGAGCGGCCCTTTTTGGTAGCCGAAATCGCGATCAGGGTAATGATTGCTGGGACTTTATCCCTATTGCGGACAGCAATAGGGGTGACCCTCTCTCGTGCTAGCCCACCTACGGCGCTATAAACAGTGCTGTTACAACGCCTTAAGCCAGCAAACTACCACCCTATCGCCTTAAAAAACTATTGTGGGCGCCCTCCGCGAACGTCATAATCCTCCCCGCCAATAGGCAACAGTCCTTCTGAGTCCACCTTTACGCTCAAACCGCTGTCGAGCCCACTTTACGTGGTAGCCAATCAGTCAGTGTTGAGTGCGGTCTGTTAGGACATAAGCGTCTTTTAAACAGTGCTTCAGTCATCTCGTCTGTGCACCAGCGTGACTGAACAGCGGGCGGGTGTCTCGATAACGCCCCAACTGGTAAGACAATTTAATAGCTAACACTAGCAGGAAGGTTAATGAACGATAAACTGACACTGAACAAATTAGAAAAACTCATCGAACTGGAAACGCAGCTTCGCGGAGAATATCAGCAACAACTTGACGACAAAGACGTCTCCATCGCCCAGCTTACAGTCGACAAGGCGGCTCTGGAGACAAAAGTCAGCGAACTCGAAAAAACCATCGCGACGCAGCTGACAACGATTACCGAGTTCTCGAGCAAAACCAAAGACAGCCAGGCCCTGGAGCAACGTAACCGAGAATTACATAATCGCTCTGACAAAATGAAGGACGAGGTGGCAACGGTAAAAAGCCGCGTCAAGGAGCTCCAGAAAGATCTTGCTGCGGAACGTGCAGAGCTAGCGGAACTCAAAAAGTATGATCCGCAGCGGCTACGCAAAAATCTGGATGCCTCGAAAAAGAAGCTGGCAGAAAAGACCACTGCAGCGGACAAACTGCAAAAGTCGCTCAATCAAACGCGCACGGAAAATACCCAGCTCGAAGAGAAAGTGAAGGAGCTTGAGGCGCAGTTAGCAGCGGCAGATTCAGCAGAAGATGATCAGACCGAGGACAGCACGCAAGCAGCTGCTTGATCTTAACTCGATGAGGCGGGCGCTAGCACCCGTAGCCCTCCGCCCAGCATCAGACGAGTCACCACCCAAGCGTGCGCTGGCGAGACCGTATCACTGATGCAATGAGTGCTATGACGCCTCCCCGCCCTGCTATGCAGGACGGCCATCTCTGTGCTGGTGCCGGTTGCGCAACGAAGGCCATCAACAGCGCCCTGTCTCTCTAACGCACTGTTTATGGTGTGCCATCGCGAACAGGGCAGTTGCAAAATCAGTCGTCCGCTCTAGACTCGACAGCACCGCTGTAAGCGCCATACCGACTAGGGGCTCATTATCAGTTTTCTAGAACTATCATTTTGGCAACGACATCAGCGCCTGCTTGGCATGGTTGCTATTGTCATTGGGGTCGGCGCCTGGGCCATGGAGTTTGCCGGCACCGTGTATATCTGCCCCTATTGCCGGGTGCAACGCACCGTGATCTTGCTACTCGGAATCGTGATGATATTGCCGTTTGCCCACCACTGGATCATGCGCTATCTCGCTTCAGTGGTCGGTTTCTTGGGTGCGGTGGTCGCGGTGAATCAAAATTTCATGGGATGGGTGAAGATATCAAAAGGCACCTTTGCCTTTGCTGACGTGCTCTACATTGATCCTTTTCTCCTCTCAAGTGGCTCCTTGTTTATCATCATTGGCCAACTGTGGCTCATACTGGGCAAAAACCAGCCCGCCGTGCGCTGAGGCAATTGCCTCGTTTAACCTCGAGGAGCCATCAGCTCAATTCGCTCAACGATCAGACCCTAGCAAATTGAAAAGATATCGATTACTAGCGGGCGCTCACAGATGCTCACCATCGAAGTAATACCAGTGACCGTCTTTTTTTAAAAAGCGGCTCGTTTCGTGCAGGCGATGGCCTTTTCCATCAACTTTATACCGTGCCACGTACTCAACGGCGCCGGTCAGGTCATGCTCTCCCCCGCCGTCGGTCGCGCGAATACGCAAACCAAGCCAGCGGTGTTTGTCGTTAACGCGCACGTTGCTGGGGCGAGTTTCCTCATGCCATGTCGCCAGCAGGTAGGCCTGATCACTCACAACAAATGCACTGTACCGGGAACGCATCAGCTGCTCTGCTGTTTTTGGGCTATCGACACCACTCAAAAATCGTTGGCAACACAGCGCGAATACCGCCGAATGGCCACAAGGGCAAGGGGCGCTATCGTCAACAAGCTGGTTATGAGACATGTGGGTCAGGTTAGCACGAGACTCGCGGCCTACGTTGGCACATGCCGTTTTAAAGAGAGGGCATCAGCCCATGACCCCAGAATACTGAGACTGACTGAAACGTCTTGCTCTGCGTACAGCGTGCCTCAACGGCCTATTCACCCGGCGGCTGAAAGGCCGAGAGCTGGGGATGCACATCACACCAAGTTGGCGCACTTTCCGCAAAATGCGTGTACTGAGGTGTGAAGTGAGCGGGGTCGTCAAATGTCATAGCATTGACGGACGCGACCGAAACGTCATTAGACTGCACCTTGATCTGCGTGCCGCAGTCACCACAAAAATGACGCTCAACTTCTCTGCCCGCTGCAGAGAGCGACGTATATTTTTTCAGCGCACCCGTGGTTAGGTGAAAACTGTCGGGATGCACTGCATAAGACGCCCAGTAGGCACTACCACCCACTGTCTGACAATCAGCGCAATAACACAGCCCCTGCATCATCGACTCTGCTAACACTTGATATGTTACTGCTTTACAAAAACACGCACCCGTAATCATCAATGATGAATCCCCTCAAGGCGGGACTGATTCCGCCATCACGTTCTCATGAACCACCTGACACCCGCTGCCGTCACCCAGCCTGCACTCGCGTCCGCTAGGCAGCTGACACAACCACCTCGTATAGGCTATAAATCAGGACGCCGCTGCCATCAACAACACCCGCCGCGACCGCTTGTAAGCCATTCATCCAGCGATATTTTTCGTGGCTGGTTTGAAACGTTGGCGCGGTCGTGATCAACCCCGAAGCCATATCCGCGCGACCAGCATACTCAACATAGATATACGCGCCGTCATCGGTGCTGAGTGTGAATCTGACGTCGACACAGCCAACCGAACCATCGTCATTAAGGGTAAGCCAATCAGCAGCGTCATTAACGGCCAAAGTGGCTTTCACTCGATCACAGTCGACATTAACCGACAACACGTCGACCACTAATCGCCGGCCTTTGGGTCCCTGCCCAACATCGATTCGCTCTCCCAGCTGCACAGTGATGGTACCCATCTGAACGAGCTCAGCGGTGGCTTTCATAAGCTATTTCCAATGATTGTCGAGAGAGTACGTTACTGGCACCACTGTGCTTTATCAAATGCCGAACCAACCCAGCGTCGCTACGCTAACTCGCCTCATTGGCCGAGCGCAACGTGCTAACCGATGATGAACAATGATAGCGGCCCACGCAATAATCAGCGGCATCGCAACATACCGGCAATTGTTAGTTGCTTGACTGCCTTGCTGGTTGCATCCAAAAGCTGATGGCAGCACCCAGTAAAATAAAACTGCTACCGACGAGCGTCGTGATCGTTGGCGTCTCAGCAAAGAAGACCCAGCCCAACGCCGCAGCAAATAAGATTTGTATGTAGCTGAGGCTTGTTGCGCGACTGGCTGAATCCGACTGCATCGCTTTGGTCAGGGCCACTTGTCCAAGCTGGGTGAGGCAACCAATACCCACTAATATCAGCCACCCTGCTGCTGTTGGCCAAATGAACTGCCCTGAGCCCAACAACAACGTACCTGGAATACACACAAGGGGGAAATACAACACGATCACACTGGGGTGCTCGGTGGCGACCAGCTTGCGCACCAACGTATACGCAACGCCACTGCCAAAAGCGCCCCCTAAACCTGCCAACACAGCCAAATGCGATAAACCGAATGCCTCAGCACTCACCCAGTAAGGAGACACCATACAACCCAAGCCGATGAGACTGAGCAGAACACAGATGACAGTCGCTGCTGAGGGGCGCTCCCATAGGAAGATAAAAGCCAGTAGCGCGGTGAAGACCGGATGAAGATATTGCAACATGGTGGCTTGCGCGAGGGGCAAATGCATTAGGGCATAAAAAACGCCCATCAACGCCAAAAACCCCGACAAGCCCCTTGCAAGCAACAGCCCGCGTCGGTTACCCAATGGATCACCGCTATAACGCCGCAAATCCCATAACGACAACACGACTGAAATCACCGCTCGAACAAAAATAATTTGTAGCAGAGGGACACCCATTTCGCCGGCTAACTTAACCAATGATCCCATTAGCGCAAAGGCCAATGCGCTGATCGCCATATAACGAGGGCCCGGATTCGTCATGCGAGGTCTGTCATGGTGCGACATTATCTATTATCAGCGGCATCGCAGTTCACCGTGGTATGGCTGATCACGCTGCATAAATTGTGCTCATAAAGAACCTCGTCACTGGTGCAGTCGCCGGTTTTTTTCACACCCACGGTAGCGATATGATTGCAGATCACATAGGGTGGTGAGTTCACTATTACCAACGCCGGCGCGCTCAAATAGCGCAGTAGTGGCGAGAAAATATGAGCGGGTAACGCGTCTATGTCACACCAAGACAAGCAAAACACGAGCATTGATCATCTCATTATAGTTGTCCCCGACCTGCAAAAGGCCACCGAGCAGTATGCTACTTTATTGGGGCGATCCCCAAGCTGGCAGGGGTCCCATCCCGACTACGGCACTGCCAATACGTTGTTCCAACTCGACAATGTCTATCTCGAGTTGCTGGCGGTAAAAGGGAGTGGGCCAGCAGCCGACATTGTACAGACGCTATTGAATGAGCGCGGCTCAAGTTTGGGTGGGCTCGTCTTTGGTACGCAAGACGCGAGTGCTTTCATAGAACGGGCACGCTCATTCGACCTCATGGCATCTGACCCGGTACCCGGACAGGGCATCGATGACAACACCGGAGCGCAGCGTCACTGGCGAAATATCTTTTGGGATGCGCAGGCCGCGCGTGGCATTTTTTCCTTTTGCATTGAACACAGCGACACGTCTTCTTTGCCGATGTCAGAGAAACTAAGCGAATCGCCTGTGACTGCAGTCGATCATGTGGTCGTCAAAACGCAAAGTGCGGCGGCAGCCAAACGATTTTATGGAGAGCAACTCGGTATTCGTTTAGCACTCGAACAAGCAGTACCCGAATGGGGTGGAACACAACTTTTTTTCAGGGCAAGTTCGATGAGTATTGAGGTCATCGCCTCTGACAAAGCACCCACTGATGATGACTTGTGGGGACTCGCCCTTAAAACGGCCGACATTGAGGCTACACACAGGCGTCTGCTCTCGGCGGGCGTCAGCGTGACCGATGTCAAAACGGGACGCAAACCAGGCACCCGTGTCTGCACTGTGACATCACATACTTTGGCAATTCCAACACTCCTTATCGAACATCCAGTCACTGCTCAGTAGGCATTCCCTGAGTCATCAGGAATCATGTGTGCAAGCATTCTCAACAATTTAGGCTAACAGACTGACCATCTTACCGAGGCTCAAAATCACCAACAGCAGAATGACGCTTGCAACCACACCATTTTGCAAACGCCGGTTTCGATAGTGAGCCGGCAAATGCTCACTATTGGCAACGATCAGCAAAATAGTGGCAATGAGCGGAAGCAGCACTGCATTAGTGGCTTGTGCGCTAACAATCAGCGCATCGGGCCTCGGGATCAGCAGGGCAAAGACCAGACCAATACCTAAAACACTCAGCGCTACTGCCTTAAACGACTGACTCTGTGCATCAGTCGACCACCCCATCACACCACATACGGTCCAGCCCGCTGCTATTGGTGCTGCAATCGCAGATGTCAGGCCTGCTGCAAACAGACCGCCGCCGACCGCCCAGGTACCTGCCCCAGGGAGGCGTTGGTCAATGGCGGTCATGAACCGCGCTAAAGTAGCCCCCTCGCCATCCCCCTGCAGCACGACTGTTGCCACCACCATAACGGCAGCGGTCATCACGCCTCCCAGCGTAATCGCCAGTGTGGCCTCGGTGCGGGCCTCGCGTATCGCTTGAGGTAATGACACTCCCGCCCATCGCCGCCGCGCTGCCGTAGCGTGTAAAAAGAGATTATACGGGACCACCGTGGTGCCAATAAGTGCGAGGATTAATGTCAAGTTATTCGACGAGTCGCGGACCAAGCTAAACTCGTGTTGCATGGCGAAAAGCTCAGGCAGACAGACCACCGCAAGCCCGATAAACAAGCAAGCCATCAACACGACTAAGACTACTAAGACGCGCTCTAAAACACGATAACGGTCGAGCAGAATAAGGCTTGCCGCTACCATGCTGGCGGCGATAACGACGTAAGCAAAGTGGACCGGTAATGCCGCGCTCAAACCCAAACCAGCACCCGACAGATTGCCAGATTGATACGCTGCGTTACCGACGCCAATGGCGCACAACACTAAAATAGAGAGCGCTCCGCCCCACCACTTGCGCTCGCCCAAGAGACGAATAAGTGCTGCAAGGTCGCGGTTGGTCGCGAGCGCGCTGCGCACCGAAAGCTCTTGCAATATCAGGGTAGCAATCACCGAGAGCAGAATCGCCCACAGCAACGCGATACCCGAGCTCGCACCAGCGGCAGCTGCCGTCGCGATCGTGCCTGGTCCGATAAATGCCGCCGCTACGATCGCACCGGGACCCAGCGCGATGGTCATTGATCACCACTGATCATGAGCACTGTCTTCTTTATCCCCAGGGCTACCTCGTTAACGCCGAACACGTCGCGCGCGCTCTAAGGTTGCGCTGCTAAGATACGCTCTGGCTGACCCGCGTCGTGAACCCTAAAGATCAATAACGACGCGCCGTCTTCCGCGGTTTTGCCGCTGTGCACCATCCCTCTCGCAATCTTGCGCACTTCGCCTACCTGACTCGGGATATCTGCCTCACCTCTTTGCAGCAACACGATAGACCCTGAAAGTACATAAAATATCTCAGCGCCAGGGTGGGAGTGCCAAGGCAGTTCAGTATTGGGGGGTATCTCAACCTCACTCACAATGACTTCTTTATCGGCTAATCCAATGAGCGACTCGCGGAGCAGCGTGTCGGAGCTCGGGCGCTCAGAAGATAGAGCCCCTCCGGCAAAAACACTGGTCAGCAGCACGCCCGCCACCATGACCCAAATGCCGCGTCGTATTTTAATCGTCACTCATTTTCTCCTTCATTATCAGATTGATCATTATCCGTTGTTCTATTCTGCGCCATCCCAGCCCCATTCGTCTCGCTCAGGTCATACACTGCATTGCCGTTACCCACTGCGAGCATAACGTAAAGACCACAGCCTATCTGTCCGCCAACGCCGGCATGTGGCTCAGGTAGCTGATCCTCATGAAGGCGCTCCTGTTGAGGCTATGCTGAGCTCGGAATAAATAGAAATGGGTGCCATGCCTGGCTTAACACGCCACCTCATCCAGCTACCCTTGTCCCTACATCGGGTGATCGCTGAGCTAAACTCATGTACGGTATGACTCCTAAAAATCGCATCCCATGCGGATTGCACCCCAACTCGGTTATCGCCTGAGGGATCAATATGACACCGCAAGAAATTCAAACGCTGCGCGAGCTTATGGAGTATGAGGCACAGAGAACGGCCCCGCCGAAGGGCTTTCCTCGGCTACCTGATATCCCCGCTGGTCGTTACACCGACGAACGATTTTTTGCTTTAGAGCAGGCAGAGATTTTTAAAAAATCGTGGCTATTTGCAGCGCACCTCGATGAACTCCCTGAACCTGGTTGCTTCATAAAGTGGGAGCAGGCCGGAGAGCCGGTCGTGATTGTGCATGCCGAGAACGGCGACGTGAATGCGTTTTATAACGTGTGTTCACATCGAGGTGCACCGGTTGTCACGGATGACAAGGGCAAGCGACTCAGACTCACCTGCAAATACCATGGCTGGAGTTATTCACTAGACGGCGAGCTGCAGGCCATTAAAGATCCTGAGGATTTTGGTGACTTTGACTTGAGCTGTCGCAGCCTCTCGAGTATTCGCTGCGAGCGATTCGGCAAATTTATCTTTGTCAATTTTGATGCCGCGGCTATTAGCCTACTCGATTGGCTCGGACCTATCGCCAACGAATGGCAAGAGTTTCAATTTGATCAGTGCCGCTTATCGGCTCGACACAGCTTTGATCTCGACTGTAACTGGAAGGTCGCGATGGAGGCGAACACCGAGGTATACCACGTTCCTAATATCCACCCCACGACGGTCGCGCCGCTGCTCGATCACCGCCGCAACGTCAATACGCTATATCCTAATGGCCATGGTCGCATGGTCGCCCCACCTCCCCGTCTCAATGGCTCTGAGGATGCGGCGTCAACACGCGATGTGGGCGCGCGGGCAGAAATCGCCACCGTCGGCGAAATCGCTCGCACCTGCATTCAGTCCTACGGCATTTTCCCTAATTGGGTATCGCAACTCACCGAATTTGTGCTCGGACCTCTGCTCTTCTGGCCTAATGGCGTCAATAAATGCCGCATCGAGTGCTGGACGATTGCGCCCGATTGGGGGGACGGAGAGGGCCCCGATTACTGGACCGTGAATCGTGGAGAGTCATTGTGCAAAATCTTGCTTGAAGACACAGAATTTGGCACCGAAATCCAAAAGTCGATGGAATCTCCGGGGTTTAAGGGCGTGCCATTAGGCTATCAAGAAGCCAGAATTTATCATTGGAACCAACATGCCGATCGTATGATTGGGCTCGACAACATTCCGCCAGAACTCGCCGTTGAGCAGGTCATTAACGAGGACTGGGTCTACCCCAACGACCCGCGACTGGCGCAAATAACGAACTAATCTATCGGAGTGATAACCTTGCCCAGCGCAAGACAGTCATCGCTGACTGACTGCTAAATCCGGCGAGCAGCGATCACCGCGGCAGCTGATCCGGCGCCGACAATGGCACACCACCACCGCAATAGTACCCGACGGCTAGGCCCCGCGAGATCCGCGGCTTCGTCGCGATGACTAACTTCGTCTGCCTGACACTGCAGTAAATGCTGCCTGAGCGATTCGTAACGCTCCTGCCCTGCCAGGCGATCTATTTGTTGGCGATAATGTTGGTCTACAAAAGTTTCCACAGCTTCGATGGTGGCGAAGACCGCATGCTTGCCAAAAATTGCCGGTAGTGCCCCTGTGAGCCACCCCATCAGCCACCAAAGGGGTAATAATTGCGTCCTCGCTGCCGGCGGCACCGCCTCCTCCATTAACCGCAGATGATCACGTTCAGTCGCGATATGTCGTTCTGCAAACGCCCGCGCCGACTCATCCCGCGATATCGCCAAGATACCCCGATAAATCATCACGGCGCCATACTCACCCGCGTGGTCAGATCGCAGCTCTGCCTGCAACCACCTGGGCATTTGAGAGAATGGAGGACTGGCCGAGGCAACTTGTAACGCGGACTGCTCACTCCCCTCGGACACAGCAGCCGATGCCACACAAGGTTGCGAGCTCGCCAAACTTGGTTTGGTCGGTGGTACTGAAGGCATGGTGACCGCTACTTAGCAGAAGGACATAAACAATAGCGTATATAGGACGCCGCAACAGCTTGAATGCCACGCGCTACTCAGGGGCGATCGGCCAGTGACGACAACGCTACGCGCATACGTGGCGTGTTGCGGCAGTGGACCTCGCGCGGCAATTGGCTAAGAAAATAGCAAAGTGAGGCTTAAGCTGGCGACTCGTCGTTGATATAGAGGGACCGCAGCGGTGCTTTAAAAACACGTTCCATCATTGGCTCAAAGAACGACAATGCAAAGCATTCTGCCTCGGGATTAAACGCGGGTGCATCATATTTTTCGATGAATTCAAGCGTGCGGGCATAATGAGGATGATCTTGGTATTGATCGCGCATGTTGCGATCAAGGCCCATGTAGTGAAAAAAGTAATACCCTTGAAAAATACCGTGATGCTTGACCATCCAGTAATTCGCTTCACTCACGTAAGGCTCGAGTAATACTGCCGCCACATCTGCATGGTTGGCAGGCCCCAGCGTGTCGCCAATATCGTGCAGCAGTGCGCACACCACATACTCTTCATCCTTACCGTCTTGATAGGCCAGTGTTGCGGTTTGCAAGCAGTGGGTTAAGCGATCGATAGGAAAGCCGCCAAAATCTCCCTTCAGCAGCAGCAGATGCTCCTTAATGCGGTGAACCACCGTACTCCGAAACTCAGAAAATTCGGCACCAATAATTTTCCAGTCATCTTGGGTCCCCTCTTTCATATGATGAAATTGGGCGCGCTGTGGCAATGCCTCATTCATGGCTCTGGCTCCTTAATCGGTTCACTTCGAGAATACTGCGGCTGCTGTGATGCTGCAAGGAATCGGTTAAAATGCGGTTGTGGCGGTCAACAACGCGCTATGCACGGTTTAGTAAATTATTCATGGATGACGCTATATTTGCCATAGTAAAGTATTGATCAGCAGGATTGCGGTCATCAAACTGCGCTAACAACATTGGCCCAAAAGGCGCCACGCTGACAAATAGATGAGTGTGATATTTCGCGCTCGATATACCCATCAAGGATTGATGAAAAGGATAGAAAAATGAAAAAAGTGATTGTTACCCTCAGTATTATCGGTTCGCTCCTCACAGTAGGCTGCGCTTCGACGTCAGACACGGTCCCGACGACGACACCCGATGGGCTTGAGCTCGTGCGGAGCGGGAAGCACAGTGCTGCGTACATGAAGCCTGAGGCTAATCTGGATATTTACGACGAGTTCGCTATCGTCCCCTGTCAGGTTGCGTTTCGTAAAAACTGGCAGCGAGACTACAACTCTTCACACAGAAGCAGTGGCCAGCAGATTAAAGACCGAGATATCGATCGTATCAAGCGTGAACTGGGCGAAGAATGTACAACCTTCTTCACCGAGGCACTCAGCGAGGAGCCTGCTTACAATCTGGTGACGGAGTGGCAAGAGGGTGAGAACGTACTACTGGTGCGCCCCAATATCATCGATCTCAATATCACTAGCCCAGATGTCAGCAGTCCTGGTATGACCCGTTCTTACTCTGCTTCCGCCGGTTCCATGACGCTATATCTGGAGCTGATCGATGCTGAAACCTCTGAAGTGCTTGTGCGTGCTTACGACAGCAAGGCTGACCCGGAGTCTTTCGTCAACTACGCCAATAAAATCACGAATCGTCAGGCCGCAGATCGGTTACTGCGCGATTGGGCGAGTCGACTCCGTCAAGCAATGGATAACACCATGAGGGCGCCTGCCTCTGAAACATGAGGTTAGTCCTAAAATCACTGCTGGGTGGGATTGTCGTTGCGGCCGGCCTCGTTTGGGCCTTGCCACAATGGGCACCCGCTCAGGCAGTGCAGTGGGTGGCGCCTGATAACCAAGGGCTAACCGGTGTGTTCGCACCCAATCAGTCACTGTCGGGGTTGTCACTGATACCCGTTGGTGCGGCGCCCGAGCATGTGGCCTGTGACAGCAATAAGACCCTCTATACCAGCCTGGATGACGGACAAGTACTGTCTCGGGCTGCAGCAGATAATCAATGGCGCCTGCTCGGTAACACTGGGGGGCGTCCTCTTGGTCTAAGAAGCGACGGCAGCGGCGGGCTATTCATTGCCGACGCAATCAAAGGCCTGTTACACATAGATACAACGGGGCATGTCACAACGATTGCCGATTCCATGGGCGGTCAACCGCTTAAATTTGTTGACGATCTCGATATCGATGATCGCGGCCGTATCTACTTCTCTGATGCCTCCCAACGCTTCGACTACTCGCAGGTCGCGCTTGATTTCTTTGAGGGCAGCCGAACCGGTCGACTTTTGAGATTTGATCCGGTTACCCAAGACATCGAGGTCATAATCAGCGGTTTATTTTTTGCCAACGGGGTGACGCTAGGCCCTAACGATGACTACGTACTGGTCAATGAGACGGGCATGGGACGAGTCCATCGGCTGTGGCTTGCAGGCGAACGTGCTGGGCAACAGGATATTTTTATCGATGCACTCCCCGGCACACCTGACAACATTCGCTTCGATGGCCTGGATACATTTTGGATTGCGATGCCTTCACTGAGAGCAAGCCTCGATGCCATGGCACCATGGCCCAGGTTGCGCGCGCTGTTGTCTTTCTTACCGATTCACCTGCTGGAAGCGGCCGCCGAACCGGCGAGCTTTGTTATCGGTGTCAATCTGCAAGGTGAGGTCATCTACAATTTGCAGGACCAAGGAAATGCCTTCCACTACATTACAGGTGCGACACCCTGTAATGACACGCTGTATCTCGGTAGCCTGCGTACCGATGCTATTGGTTTACTGCCCATCCCCTGACACGGTGTTGCTCATGCAAAATAAAAGCCATGCAAAATAAAAGCCATGCAAAATAAAAGCCAAATCGAATTCTGGAATGGTGATGCAGGTCGCAATTGGGCTGCTTATGACGCACTGATGGAAGCGATGCTCAAGCCTATAAGCGAGGCCGTGCTGGACGTATTCCGCTTCGAACCTAATGCAAGAGCCCTGGACATTGGCTGTGGCTGTGGCCACTCCACCCTTAGCTTAGCGACGCGGATCGGGGCTGGCGGGTCGGTCACCGGTGTCGATATCTCTGCTCCGATGCTGTCTGCGGCACATGCGATCGCCGCAACCATTACAGCAACGCGGGCCAAGCTTGATTTTTTGGAAGTCGATGCGCAAGTGCATCAATTCGAATCCGCCAGCTTCGAGCACGTGTTCTCTCGCTTTGGCGTGATGTTTTTTGAAGACCCCATCGCTGCTTTTCGCAATATTCATAATGCCCTAACCGCCTCGGGCACACTGGCATTTTGCTGCTGGCAGTCGCGAACAGTGAACCCCTTTATGACGGTGCCCGCGCAAGCGGCGCTTGAATTGTTGCCCGCGCCTCCTGAGATGCCAGCAAACGCACCCGGTCCGTTTGCCTTTGCGGACCCCGATTATGTCCACTCCATTTTATCTCAGTCGGGATTCAGCGATATCAGTATCACCCCCCTGAGTCACGCTTTGGTATTTGGCGCTGGATTGTCACTCAGTGAGATCGTGGAGCATCTCGTTAAAATTGGTCCGATTGCGCAGATGGTGCGCGAGGCGCCTGACGCGCTGCAACAACCGGTCCGTGATCGTGTTGCTAGCGCGCTCACACCATTTTTTACAGTGACCGGCGGCGTCAATCTGGAAGGTCAATTCTGGCAGGTCACAGCTAACGCCTGAGCCTCTGCACTTTATGACACTTTATTGGGTAAGCCGCCGCTCGACAGCGTGGCGTTGAAAACTGAAAGCCAAAACACGCTATCGCTAAAAAACCCTTTGAGATCGCCAGCAAACTCACTTCGCAACAACTCATGGCATAATGCGTGTCGCTTTATGGGCGACTTTTACTTCGCGCTCTTCATCCCACTCTTTATGGCTACAGGATCTCTTCATGGATACGCACTCTCTCTTTTCGCTGACTGGCCGAACGGCTTTGGTCACAGGTGGTTCTCGCGGTATTGGCAAAATGATTGCCACTGGGTTTATTGCTCAAGGTGCCAAGGTTTATATCTCTAGTCGCAAAGCAGATGTATGCGAAGCGGTCGCAGCTGAATTGGGGCCTAACTGTGTTGCGGTGCCGGAAGACATCTCGACCGTAGAAGGTTGTAAAGCCCTCGCAGCCACCATGGCAGACAAAGAGGAAAAGATCGATATTCTGGTCAACAACGCGGGCGCAGCGTGGGGCGAGGCGTTTGAAACATTCCCCGAATCGGCATGGGATAAAGTGATGGATCTCAATGTGAAATCCATCTTCTTCCTGACCCAGGCCCTGCATGGCTTACTCAAGGCCGGCGCCTCTGCCGAGCAACCTGCGAAAGTCATCAATATCGCCTCCATCGATGGCTTACGACTTAACACTTGGGAAACCTATAGTTATCAGACCTCCAAAGCGGCGGTGATTCACCTTACGCGGCGTCTTGCTGCGCGTCTGGTCAAAGATGGCATTTTAGTGACCGGCATTGCGCCAGGGGCCTTTGCATCTGATATGAATAAGGCGGCGCGAGACCTTGGAGACACGGTCGGTAAACACGTGCCCTCAGGCCGCATTGGTAACGACGAGGACATGGCGGGTGTTGCAATTTATTTGGCGGCACGGTCCGGCAACTATGTGGTTGGTGAAACCATCGCCGTTGATGGCGGCATCGTGCATGCCTATCTTACCGATAGCTGGGAAGTGGACCCCGCAGGACACTGATTCACTACAACAAACAGCATTCAAAAAGGCGGGCAAAACTGCCCACCTTCATGCACTGCTCATATTGTGATGCGCGCTCAGTGCTGAAAAAGCCCCTGCAGCAGTTGGACCGACGCGGTGCTCACTCTTGCTCGTAAAGCGATTCCATCATCTGGTCGATCGTAAAGGTGGCAGGTCGTTGTCTTGGCGGGTACACCTTCAGTGACGCCATGAAACCCTGTAACGTCGCCCTTGCAATCCCGATTCGGGGTAAGGCAACCCGCACCCACCAATCGTTGTATGTATTCGAGTTTTGATCGGCGCGCTCAAAAGGGTCACGGCGCAGATGAAATACCTTGGGAATCCTGAGGGTGTCAAACTGTTCACGCCATACGTCAAATTCCTTGGCCCGCTGTTCCGCAAAGACCACTTTCCAATCTCCCACCCGCATGGCGGTTAGCAGACCGTCGTCACTCCAGTAATAAAAGGTGTCACGCGGACCCTGATCTACCTCGCCGGTGAGATACGGCATAAAATCGTACCCATCGAGATGATTGTGATAATCACGACCATTGATGGTCACGCCCGCCTTTAACTCATCCGTAATCGTGGGTCGGCCCACGGCTGACATTAACGTAGGCACCCAATCTTCATGCGACATGATGTCATTGAAGATCGTCCCCGATGCAATCTTGTTCGGCCAACGGATCATCGCGGGCACTCTGAACCCCCCCTCCCAGTTGGTATTTTTTTCGCTGCGAAAGGGCGTGATCGCAGCATCTGGCCACGTATTAAAGTGAGGGCCATTGTCGGTGCTGTACAGCACGATGGTGTTATCAGCTATGCCCAGCTCATCGAGCTGATCAAGCATTTGGCCAACCAGATTGTCATGTCCCACCATGGCGTCGTTATAGAAGCCCTGTCCCGATAAACCGACTTCTTCCTCCGGTGTATGGGTAAAGAAATGCATCCGCGTCGAATTGAGCCAAACAAAAAACGGCTTGTCATCGGCCGCTGCCCGACTAATAAATTGCTGTGCACCCTCTAAAAACTCGAGATCCACTGTTTCCATTCGTTTGCGGTTTAACGGGCCGGTATCTGTGACGCGCCCATCTGCAAAGCTATGCACGACGCCTCGCGGACCAAACATTTTTTTAAACGCCGGGCTCTTGGGATAATCAGGATCTTCAGGCTCTTCCTCCGCATTGAGGTGATAGAGATTGCCAAAAAACTCATCAAAGCCATGCTCTGTCGGCAAGAACTCATCGCGGTCTCCCAGATGGTTTTTACCGAACTGCCCGGTGGCATAGCCCTGTTCTTTAAGCAGGGTCGCGAGGGTCACGTCTTCGGGTTGAATGCCCATATCTGAACCCGGAATCCCTACCTTCGTCAGCCCGGTGCGAATAGGCGACTGACCGGTAATAAAAGCAGAGCGCCCAGCTGTACAACTTTGCTGGCCATAGTAGTCAGTGAACTTAGCGCCTTCATGAGCAATGCGGTCAATATTGGGCGTCTCGTAGCCCATCATCCCCATATTGTTAGTGGAGAGATTCCAAAAGCCAATATCGTCACCCCAAATCACCAAGATATTGGGTTGCTCAACCGCCGATGCCAATGGACTCAGGAGCCAAAAACACCCAACCGCCAGCAGAGTTCTTATCCGGTGCATGCGCTTCCCCTTTTGCTTCTTTAATCATCGTTAGGGGTCGGAGAGTACCGTAATCCCGATCATTATTCGATTCAGGTTCGCGCCAGACAATACACCCCAAAGCCCTTTATAGTGTCTTCGGTATGGGGGAACAAACATGCAGCCGATAACATTCAATGGTCAACCGATTAAGCCCGGGAAGGTCGTTTGCGTTGGTAAAAACTACGCCGCTCACATTGCGGAGATGGCGTCTGTGCCGGCTGAAGACATGGTGGTTTTTATGAAACCTGCCACCTCGATTGGGCAAAAGCTAATGTCTGTGATGAGCGAGCCGCTGCACTATGAAGGAGAGATTTGTCTCATGATCCTCGATGGCCAAGTCGGCGGTGTTGGTTTTGGGCTGGACCTCACTAAACGCGCGACGCAGGCCAAGCTCAAAGCCGCCGGGCTACCCTGGGAGCGCAGTAAGGCCTTTACGGGGTCAGCGCTGTTTAGCGACTTTGTGCCTGCACCTGAATCATTAGATCAACTGGGTATCGAACTGCACGTCGATGGAAGCTTGCGACAAAAAGGGGACGTTAGCCTCATGCTCTATCCCCCCCTGGTAATCCTGCAAGAACTGACTGAATTTTTACGGCTGGAGGACTACGATATTGTCATGACGGGGACACCAGCCGGTGTCGGTATGGTGCTCGCTGGAGAGTGCTTTCACGGCCGGATACTTGACGGTGAACAGGAGCTGGTGTCCGCAGAATGGACCGCTGTTTAGCGCTCACTTAATCGCCACCTGAGCGCAGCGAGCCTGCTGCAACTCGACCTGCCTTTTCGGGTTCCGAGATTGTCATACGCGACGTTTTTCAGTACCGTCAACAAAACCAGTGAGCGAGGCCCATGCAAGCGATTCTCAAGCTGGATGTATCAGGCCAACCGAGAGGATGGCTAACACTCAACGAAGCGGTCACCGCCTACGCTCGTGGCGGCGTGCTCTATGGTATCGGCGAGTCTTTAGCCCCAGTTTTTGGCGGTATTCAGCGCCTCACGGGGATTCGATCTGAAATTGTGGTGCAACCCATTATTGCCCTCGAAGGCAGGGTACTGAATCACTTCACCCCGCCACTGTGTAACCGCACCCTGTTTCGCCGTGATGATCATCGCTGCCTGTATTGCGGCAGTCAGTTTCGGCGCAGTGAATTAACTCGGGATCATGTGATTCCTATCTCGCGTGGCGGCACCAATAAATGGGAAAACGTAGTGGCTGCCTGTAAGCGCTGCAACTGGCTGAAGGACTGTCAAACCCCGGAAGAGGCATCGATGCCGCTGCTGGCAGTGCCCTTTAAGCCCAACACTTATGAGTGGCACTACCTCGCTAAAGAGCGCGTCCTCGCCGATCAGATGGCGTATCTTTCGCAGCAATTTAAAGCTAAACGGGACTGGGCGAACTGATCCGCCTCCACAAACAGCAGCTGTAATAAGGGGCTCAGTGTCTGCTAATCGCCACGACGGCGGGCGCTTTGTTTAAAGAAAGGGTTGATCGACGCACCTCTGGGTCACCTAGGATAAAGGATTAATGGAGACAAACTGCTCATCGTGTCAAGTAAGCCGCGCTGCGCACATCAACACTCACCACCGCGCAAGGAGCCGCACTGTAACGTGTCCTCAAATATGATTATTTCGCTGATCGGTATGCCGGGCTGTGGTAAGAGCACCATCGGGAGGGTATTAGCGCAGCAGCTAGGCCTTAATCTATTGGATACGGATGGTCTGATCGAGGCGCAGGAGAATCAGACCCTGCAACAGATTGTAGACGCTCGCGGCAATATCGCTTTTCGTGCCATAGAAGAACAGGTTTTAACCGCCATGCCGCTCTCTCCATCAGTCATTTCAACTGGGGGTTCTGTGGTCTATAGCGAGAAAATTATGGCGCGGCTATCAGCAACTTCACTCGTGGTGTACTTGCGTGCACGCTTAGAAACCATCGAGTATCGGGTGTCGCTCGCCCCCCAGCGAGGTATTGCAGCAGAGGGCCAGCAAACCCTGAGTGACCTCTATGCAGAGCGCGTGCCGTTATATGAACGCTATGGCGAAGTGGTCATCGATTGCGACGACGACACCCCAGAATCCATTGCAGACACGCTGGCGAAGACCGTCGCGAAGACCACCACCAAGAACCGCGCCTAACCATCAGGCAGGCTGGCGCCCCGGTAGCACGGGAGCGCCAGGCCACTCACCACGATGGAGGCAGATTTCTCGGAAAATCGAGCAAAAACGGCTTAAAAACTCATCTTAAAAAATCGTAATACTACTTAATAAGCAGCCCGCCTTAGCGCAATTAGTTATTTGCGCTACGTTGTGTCAGACCAAAAAAATTCTTGTGGCGATGGCGTTACTGCGTTGTGATGACACCAATCAGCCCAAGGCTGACCTTTTGTTCAAGATCATCGGGGGGTGATTTGTGGGTGAGAGAGAAACGAGCGTGATAACCGAAGAACCATCAGATGAATTTTTTGAACAGGCCCTTGACGACCTCAACGACGACGAGCTGAGTGCCTTCGACTTGACCGATACTGCAACTGAGAAAGCGCTGAAAGCGGCTAAACGGCGACGAGCAGAAAAGCGCCTTGAAATACTGCGATTACGGGAAGAGCTGGGCGACTATGATCTCGACTATGATCTCGACTATGATCTCGACTAGCTGTTTCACTAGGGCTAGGACTAGCAACTAGCCCAAGAGACTGCTACTGACTCAAACGCTGGGTTGAGTGCTATCAGGATCATCGCGAATCTCCTGCTGCCACTCAAAGACGTTGAGCTCAATAAATACAAAGGCAAACAGCCACAGCGCGGCGTCCCAGAAATCAAGAAAATTGCCCTTAAAGCCCCAAAAAATGGCGGCTACAATCAGCGTCGCATACAGCACGAGTTTGACGCCCTGCCACATCTGCACTGCCAAGCGCGAAATCTCGTCCCACCGTGTTAGCACTCGTACATCGATTTCTAACAGCACCACCACGAGGATCCAGGCGCCAGAATTGATCACATCGACCAGCGCTAAACGCTGGGCGGCTAGTAAGCCAGAAGGGGCAGCCAGGACATGCTCCAACCCCGATACCATTATCGTATCAGAGCCCAACTGCATACAGTTATCCACTGTCAGCGGGATGAATTCGTCGAGCTTAAGCATAACAACCCAATTATCCGAAACTAAGCTGCAAGCAGTCTGGGTAATCGGCATGCTCGACAGTAAGGTTCTCCACTCGGCGATATAGCCCAAAAAAGCCAAGCAGATCGCCAGCGTGCACAACATTCGCACAGCGTGAATGACAAACCGGAGCGGCCCTCTCAAACGATGATCTGGTATCACCGCGGTCTCGGCTTCAAATAGCAGCAGTAAAATTACCCAGGCAATCGTGTCCAGCGTCGCTGAAAATAGCTGGATCCCCATAACGGCAGTGTCATCTGCCTCGAGTGCAAATTGTGCGCTGGTAATTTCTTCGGCCAAAAAAAACCAAATGTTGAGCGACAACATGGCGTAAACAAAATACTTCACCCACCGATAGACCTGATACGGCAACACTGACTCACTCATACGTCATCGCACATTCACGTTTTTGCTCATATGAAGTTTGATCAAACCTGGAGCAGTAAGTGTTCACGCTCCCAAGAGCTAATGACACGATTAAATTCCTCAAACTCATCTAGCTTCACGGCCGCATAGGCGCGCATAAACAGCTCACCAATCATTGCCTGTAACTCTGGAGTATCGTTCAGCTTACGCACACCTTCCTCCAATGTCCGCGCCACGCCAACACTATCTTCATTGGCAGTGCCTTGGTGCGGTGCCGTTGGCTGCAAATGCTGGCGCATACCTAATAAGCCGCTCGCAAGCGACGCTGTGATCGCCAAGTACGGATTCGCATCGACACCAGGAAAACGATTTTCAATGCGTAAATTAGCGGCGTCAGAATTAGGCACTCGAAATGCCGTTGTACGATTATCAAATCCCCAGCTTAAGTTGATCGGTGCAGAAATATCGGGTGCCAAGCGACGATATGAGTTGACGTTGGGCGCATAGAAACTGATGAGCTCAGGGGTGTAGCGCTGCAACCCGGCCATATACTCCATCATCGCCTGACTCGGCTTACCGTCAGGCGTCGTAAAGATGTTTTTACCCGTTTCTAGGTCCAGCACGCTTTGATGAAGATGCAGTGCTGACCCGGGTTCGCGCTGCATGGGCTTGGCCATAAAAGTGGCGTACATCCCGTAACGTTGGGCCGTCTCACGCACCGTGCGCTTAAAGACAAAGACTTGATCGGCCATTGCTAAGGGATCACCGTGATTAAAGTTGATCTCGAGCTGAGCGGCACCATTTTCGTGTATGAGCGTATCGACATCGAGTTTTTGTTGGTCGGCAAAGTCGTACATGTCTTCCACAAAATCTTCAAATTCAGCCACCGCGTCAATGCTGTAAGAGAGTCTTGCTACCTCTCGCCTGCCTGATCGCCCCTTGGGCGGAATCAGTTCGTAATCAGGATCAGTATTTTTATGAACCAGAAAAAACTCAACTTCTGGCGCCACAACCGGCTTTAATCCAGCTGCTTCGTAAAGACCAAGCACGTAACGCAGTACGTTTCTGGTAGATAAGGGGTGCGGTTCACCATCCGTTTTGTAACAGTCGGCAATCACCTGCGCCGTGGGTTCGCGACCCCAAGGCACCATGCGCAGTGTGCTCGCGTCAGGTCGCAGCAACATATCGGTGTCAGTTGGCTCAACAAAGTCCCAGTGGTCGTCGGTGTACTCACCGGTAACCGTCTGTACCATAATCGATTCGGGTAACTTGATTTCCCGGTTAGCCATAAACTGATGCGCAGGAATAAACTTACCGCGCGCGTTACCGGTCATGTCTGGTACGAGGCATTCCACCTCCGAAATATTGTGCTCTTTGATCCACGCTTCAATCG
>ERZ891134.559-NODE-559-length-30370-cov-5.995118_pt1 | contig 30370 bp, 25 predicted proteins | sample MGYA00520888_ERZ891134 | MGnify/ENA primary metagenome ERZ891134 (study PRJEB32303, sample SAMEA104408692) | aquatic metagenome | biome: Brackish water; feature: Coastal; material: water | place: Baltic Sea | collected 2014-10-23 | depth 10 m ... | reverse complement strand
GATAATTCTTCGGGTATCGCGTCAGGCGCCATGTGGTGAGCGTAGAGGCTGGACTTCGCTTTGGTGCCTAAGATCGGGTAATGGCTGACCGCGGGAAGTTGCTCCTGCTCGACGGGCACTCGCTGGCCTACCGGGCCTTCTACGCCCTGCCGGTGGAGAACTTCTCGACCTCCACCGGGCAACCGACCAATGCGGTCTACGGGTTCACCTCGATGCTGGTCAACTTGTTGCGCGATGAGCGCCCGACGCATGTGGCCGTTGCTTTCGATGTTTCGCGCCGGAGTTTTCGTACCGAGCGCTTCGCGGACTACAAGGCCACTCGGTCCGCCTCGCCGCCGGAATTCAAAGGTCAGGTTGAACTGATCAAACAGGTGGTGCACGCGCTAGGGATCAGCACTGTGGAACTCGAAGGCTTCGAAGCTGACGATCTCATCGCGACCCTGACTACACATGGTGCTGATGCTGGTCTTGATGTGGAAATAGTTAGTGGTGATCGGGACACGTTCCAACTGGTCAATGAGCGTGTCACGGTCCTTTACCCCCGTAAAGGCGTGTCCGACCTGGCCACGATGACCCCGACCGCGATCGAGGAAAAATACGGCCTCACTCCGGCGCAGTATCCGGACTTCGCTGCGCTGCGTGGTGATCCGAGCGACAACCTTCCGGGCATCCCGGGGGTTGGGGAAAAGACTGCGGTCAAGTGGCTATCCGCCTACGGAGATCTTGCTGGGCTCGTCGAGCACGTGGACGAAGTGAGCGGGAAAGTCGGACAGGCGCTGCGCGAGGCAGTCGAGCAGGTTTTGATGAATCGCGAGTTGACCGAGTTGGTGCGTGATGTGCCGCTTGATGTGCGCATTGACGACACCGCATGGTCTGAGTGGTCGCGGACAGACGTAGAGGAAATTTTCGAGGCCCTGCAGTTCGCAGCGCTGCGCTCGCGGGTCCAGGCCCTTCCTGGGGGAGTGGGCGGCGAACCGGTTTCAACCGCCGCCGGCGAGTCGCCAGCCGAGCGCGATACGACGATCGTGCCGGCTGGCGGTTTACGCGAGGTGCTCGCCCGTATCCGATCCGCGGCCATCTCGTGCGCCGGCTCGTGGGGTGCCGGGCGGGGACGGCTCGAAGCGCTGGCGGTGTGCGACGACGATCACCTGCTGGTGAGTGCGCTGGACAACGTCGACGACCGCGCAGCGGCTATGGCTTGGCTTTGTGATGACTCCGTGCAGATCGACGTTCATGACGTGAAGGGCCCAGACCTTGCGGTGCTGACCGCGGAAGGTCCGCCGTCTGTGGTTTCGGGTGTGCGCATCGACACCGCGCTCGCCGCATACCTCGATGCGCCAGGAGCGCGCACCTACGCACTGCCCGACGTGATGCAGCGCTATTTGGGGGAGTCTTGGGATTCATCGGCTACAGGTGGCGAGCAACTGCAACTCGATGCTGATCCCTCTGAGGCATTGACATCGCTAGGGCGTGAGGCGCATGCGGTTCATCGCCTAGCGGTTGTGCTGCAAGACAAACTTGCGGCCGAGGAGTTGACTCCGTTATTGGCGCAGATGGAAGTGCCGCTGGCCGGGCTGCTGGCGCGCATGGAATACGCAGGCATTGCGGTCGACATCGCCGGCTTGCGCGCACTGTCCGATGAGTTCGCAGGTCAGATGCGCGCCGCCGAAGAGCGGGCACACGAGATTGTGGGTCGCGGATTCAACCTCGGATCACCCAAGCAACTTCAGGAGATCTTGTTCGTCGAACGAGGGTTGCCAAAGACCAAGAAGATCAAGACTGGGTACACAACCGACGCCGAAGCCCTGCAGAACCTCTTCGCGTCTACCGAGGACCCGTTGCTGGAGCAACTCCTCGCGTGGCGAGATGTATCGAAGTTGCGTCAGACGGTCGAAGGCTTACTTCCTTTGGCCGACGATGACGCCCGGATCCATACGACTTTCAAGCAGATGGCTGCTGCGACGGGCCGGTTGTCCTCGGCTGATCCGAACCTGCAGAACATTCCCATTCGTACCGAGGCGGGACGCCGCATCCGCAGTTGTTTTGTTGTCGGCTCGGGATTTGAGACTTTGATGACGGCCGATTACAGCCAAATCGAGATGCGGATCATGGCGCACGCTTCGGGTGATGACGGTCTGATCGAAGCGTTCAGCGAGGGCGAAGATCTGCATTCCACGGTGGCGGCGAAGGTATTCGATGTTGCCGAAGCCGATGTGGATCCGGAGATGCGACGCCGCATCAAGGCGATGAGTTATGGCCTGGCCTACGGCCTGTCCGCCTACGGTCTGTCCCAGCAGTTGCACATCACGCCGGCGGAGGCCCAAGGTCTGATGGACGATTACTTCACTCGTTTCGGGGGTGTTCGCGACTACCTCGCGGGTGTGGTTGAGCAAGCCCGGACCCGTGGCTACACCGAGACGATGCTGGGTCGGCGTCGCTACCTGCCGGATCTGGCGCATGACAATCGTCAGCGCCGCGAGATGGCTGAACGAATGGCGTTGAACGCCCCCATCCAGGGAACCGCTGCAGACATCGTGAAGGTTGCGATGCTGGGTGTGGATCGGGAATTGGCCGATGCGGGGCTCTCGAGCCGATTGCTGTTGCAGGTCCACGACGAACTCATCGTCGAGGTAGCGGCCGGCGAGCAAGCCCAGGTCGAGGAACTCCTGCGCGCCCAGATGGGGGGTGCGGCTGACCTCCGGGTTCCGCTCGAGGTCTCGGTGGGCGTGGGAACCGACTGGCAGAGTGCCGGTCACTAGAGGACGCCCGCCCCTCGTGCTAGGAAGCTGGACGCCTCCCGTACGCTTGGAGGGCCCAGCGACCGCTGGATCGGACCACAACGCATCGGATTCCCCACTACATGACCGTTCCTACGACTGAAACCAGCCCCGCTCAAGTAGCCGTCAATGACATCGGCTCCGCCGAGGACTTCCTCGCTGCGATCGACGAGACCATCAAGTATTTCAACGACGGCGACATCGTCGAAGGCACCATCGTGAAGGTGGACCGCGACGAGGTCTTGCTGGACATCGGCTACAAGACCGAGGGCGTTATCCCCTCCCGCGAGTTGTCAATCAAGCATGACGTTGACCCCAGTGAGGTGGTTGGCGTCGGTGATGCGGTCGAGGCACTCGTTCTCCAGAAGGAGGACAAGGAAGGTCGACTGATTTTGTCCAAGAAGCGCGCTCAATACGAGCGTGCCTGGGGCACGATCGAGAAGGTCAAGGAAGAAGACGGCGTGGTCGAAGGCCAGGTGATTGAGGTCGTCAAGGGCGGGCTCATCTTGGATATCGGTCTACGAGGCTTCCTGCCGGCGTCCCTGGTGGAGATGCGCCGGGTGCGCGACTTGCAACCGTATGTTGGAAAGACGCTCGAGGCGAAGATCATCGAACTCGATAAGAACCGCAACAATGTGGTGCTCTCGCGCCGGGCTTGGCTGGAGCAAACGCAGTCCGAGGTGCGCCAGACCTTCTTGACCCAGCTGCAAAAGGGTCAGATCCGCTCGGGCGTGGTCTCCAGCATCGTGAACTTCGGCGCGTTCGTTGATCTCGGTGGTGTTGACGGCCTCGTGCACGTCTCCGAATTGTCGTGGAAGCACATCGACCACCCCTCCGAGGTGGTGGAGGTTGGCCAAGAAGTTACCGTCGAGGTGCTCGATGTGGACATGGACCGTGAGCGAGTTTCGCTGTCTTTGAAGGCCACACAGGAAGATCCGTGGCAGCACTTCGCTCGCACTCACCAGCTCAACCAAGTGGTTCCGGGCAAGGTCACGAAGCTGGTGCCGTTCGGGGCGTTCGTTCGTGTGGAAGAGGGCATCGAAGGTTTGGTGCACATCTCGGAGTTGGCTGAGCGGCACATCGAATTGCCCGAGCAGATCGTGCAGGTTGGCGATGAGCTGTTCGTCAAGGTCATCGACATCGATCTTGAGCGTCGCCGGATCTCGCTGTCCTTGAAGCAGGCTAACGATTCCGCTGATACTCAAGGGTCGGAAGAGTTCGATCCCTACCTGTACGGCATGGCCCCGGCGTTCGACGACGCTGGTAACTACATCGGCCCGGAAGGTTTCGACCCCGAGACCGGTGAATGGAAAGCCGGCTTCGAGGATCAGCGTGCGGCGTGGGAGCAGGAGTATGCCGATGCGCACGCTCGTTGGGAAGCACACCGCAAGCAGATGAGTGAGGCTCAAGAGGCTGATCAAGCTGCGGCCGTGGAGAGCGGTGAAGCCACCACTTACTCCTCAGACAGTGGAGAAGACGAAGGCTCCCTGGCTTCTGATGAGGCGCTTCAGGCTCTGCGCGACAAACTCACTACCGAATAGCAACCCCGGTGCGCGTGGGCCTGACCGGTGGGATCGGTTCGGGTAAATCCACGGTCGCGGCGATGTTCGCAGATTTGGGTGCCGTCATCGTAGATGCTGACGAAATCGCTCGGCGGATCGTGGAACCGGACTCACCAGTGCTTTCTCGGCTGGCGGAAGAGTTCGGTTCAGACATCCTGGCTGAGGATGGCAGTTTGCTGCGGGGGGAACTCGCTCGTCGTGCGTTTGTGTCTGAACGAGCAACCAGACATCTAAACGAGATTACCCATCCCGCCATCCGAGAGATCGCCGAAGTGGAGATCAGTGATGGCGAGGAGAGCTCAGCTACCGGAATCGTCGTGTACGAGATGCCGCTGTTGGTCGAGACCGGACAAGTCTCGTTGGTCGATGTGGTGGTCGTCGTGGATGTGCCTGAAAGTGTGCAAGTAGAACGAGCGGTGGCTCGGGGGTTGACCGAGTCGGATGCGCACGATCGGATGAAGCGGCAGGCTTCCCGGGCTGATCGTGCTGGTGCTGCTGACATCCTGATCGATAACTCAGGCGATCTCGAGTACACGCGCGATCAGGTGGAGCGGACCTGGGCGACGGTGCAAGGGCTATGACTCGGCCCGTCACCGATCTTCAGCGAACGGTTGCACCGTTCGAAGTGATCTCTGATTACCAGCCGGCGGGCGATCAGCCGGAGGCGATCGAGGAGATCGCCAAAAGGATCGCCGCAGGTGATGGCAACGTAGTGCTCTTGGGTGCGACGGGTACAGGCAAGTCGGCGACGACGGCCTGGCTAGTGGAGCGATTGCAGCGCCCCACGCTCGTGATGGCGCCGAACAAGACTCTGGCGGCGCAACTCGCCACGGAATTTCGGGAACTGTTGCCCAACAACGCGGTGGAGTACTTCGTCTCCTACTACGACTACTACCAACCAGAGGCGTACGTACCGCAAACCGACACCTACATCGAGAAGGACTCATCCATCAACGAGGAAGTAGAACGGCTGCGGCACTCCGCGACGAACTCGTTGTTGACTCGACGTGATGTCCTAGTTGTTGCATCGGTATCGGCCATCTACGGGTTGGGTACACCTCAGGAATACGTGGACCGCATGGTGCGCTTACGAGTTGGCGAGGAATTCGAGCGCGATGTTCTGCTGCGCCGCTTGGTTGATATCCAATACACGCGAAATGACATCTCTTTTGAACGTGGGACTTTCCGGGTGCGTGGTGACACCGTCGAGGTGTTCCCGGTCTATGAGGAGCATCCGGTCCGTATCGAGATGTTCGGAGATGAAATCGAACGCTTGATGACGCTGCACCCGCTAACCGGAGAGATCATCACCGAGGACAACGAGATCTACGTCTTCCCAGCATCTCACTACGTTGCAGGTCCTGAACGGATGGATCGTGCGATCGGCGAAATCGAGACGGAACTTCACGAGCGCCTGTCTGAACTCGAACAGCAGGGCAAGCAGCTCGAGGCTCAGCGCTTGCGGATGCGTACGAGTTACGACATCGAGATGATGCGGCAGGTGGGTACCTGCTCAGGTATCGAGAACTACTCCCGGCATATCGATGGGCGCCCTGCCGGATCTGCACCGAACTGCCTTTTGGACTATTTCCCGGAGGACTTCCTGCTGGTCATCGACGAGTCACACGTCACGGTTCCGCAGATCGGGGCTATGTACGAAGGTGACATGTCACGTAAGCGAACTTTGGTGGAGCACGGTTTTCGGTTGCCGTCGGCCATGGATAACCGCCCGCTGACATGGTCGGAGTTCGTGGAACGGATCGGGCAAACCGTGTACCTGAGTGCCACCCCTGGCCCGTACGAACTTGGCAAGGTGGAAGGCGATGTAGTTGAGCAGGTAATCCGACCGACTGGTTTGGTCGATCCGGAGATCGTGGTGAAGCCGACAGAGGGTCAAATCGACGATCTCATGTACGAGGTGCGCACTCGAGCTGAACGCGGGGAACGCTCGTTGGTTACAACCCTCACGAAGCGGATGGCCGAGGATCTCACGGACTACCTGACCGAGCACGGCATCAAGGTTCAGTATCTGCACTCTGAGGTCGACACCCTGCGGCGTGTGGAATTACTGCGCGAGTTGCGGGCAGGCGTCTTCGATGTGCTGGTGGGGATCAATCTGCTGCGCGAGGGGCTCGATCTGCCGGAGGTGTCGCTGGTTGCGATCTTGGACGCCGACAAGGAAGGTTTCCTGCGCTCTGGGACGTCGCTGATTCAAACTATCGGTCGAGCGGCTCGAAATGTGTCGGGTCAAGTCCATATGTACGCGGACACCATCACCCCGTCGATGCGTCAAGCGATCGATGAGACCAACCGGCGGAGAGTCAAGCAGGTCGCATACAACACCGAACGTGGTATTGACCCGCAACCGCTGCGTAAGCGCATCGCCGATATCACCGACCTGCTTGTCCGAGAGGAAGCAGACACTCAAGAGTTGATCGGGTCCATGTCTTCCGACTCCGGCTTGCCCGCACGGCGCAGCGCCTCGATGGCTGAAGGGGAATTGGTCGCATTGATCGAACAGTTGACTGCCCAGATGCACCAAGCTGCGTCGGATCTGCAATTCGAGCTGGCCGCTCGCCTGCGCGATGAGGTGTCGGAGTTAAAGACCGAACTGCGGGGGATGCGCGAGGCGACCGGCTGACCTGCTCTAGGACGCGGGGTTTTCCCGGGTGGGTTTGCTGTCTGGTGTCCGCGGCTTGATGACTCCTGCTTCGGCGAGTTCCTGGCGCAGCGCGGCAACTTCGGACAGTAGTTGTTTCATCTCAGAGCGAACTTGGTCTTGACCTTGTTGTTGCTTGCCGCTTAGTCGGCTGACCACCGCGGAGGCTACAGAGGCACCTACGAGACCGAGAAGGCCAACTCCGACAATCATGATGCCGACGGCGATGATGCGACCGTTGTTCGTGACCGGCGTGTAGTCCCCGTAGCCGACAGTCGACATCGTCACCAGGGCCCACCACAGGGCGTCCTCGAATGTTTCGATCGTGGCGCCCTTCGCCCCGCGTTCGGCGTTGAGCACCGCCAAGGCGCCGAGGTAGGTGATGAAAGCCACCGCGATGACGACGGCGGTCGCCGTACGGCCAATACGCAGACGGCTTCCTCGGCTGATCAACCATTGACCGGCGGTGAGGACTCGCAGCACGCGCAGTACCCGGAACGCAGGCACCGCCACGGCCAAGACGTCAATGGGGTGATGAACCAAGTAGGCGATGTGGCGTGGTGCCAGGATCGTCCTGGTCGTTAAGTCGACGATGAAAATTCCCCAGATGACGTTCATCACCGTGTTGAGGGCGGACCGATCGCTTGTCGTGAGGTTCAGGTCGAGGACATAGAAGGAATACACGACCAGATAGCCCAAAGCGAGGATCACCATGGCAAGGGCGGTTTTGCCCTCGTAGGAGTTCAACCGCTGCGCCGCGCGTACCTGGCGAGCGTTGTCAGGATCGGGCGTCTGGTCGGTTAAGTGCTTCCAGACCCGATCAGCGCGACTCTGCTCCTCCTGGCTGGTTGCCTCGTTGATACTCACACCTCACCTCACCATCCGCGCTCGCGCCATTCGGCGAGGTGCGGGCGCTCGAGGCCGAGGACGGTGTCGTTGCCATGTCCGGGGTAGACCCAGGTTTCGTCGTTGTAATGGTCGAAAATCTTGCTAGCCACCCCGTCATACAGAGAATCGAAGTCCTCGGGCGACCAGGTACGCCCGACGCCACCCGGGAATAGGCAATCGCCGGTGAACATGTGGTGGTGGCCGGCGGGGTCGTCGTAAACGAGGACGAGCGAACCCGGTGTATGCCCGATGAGGTGGATCGTGTCCAGGGCGACGTCACCGAAGGTGACGACCTCGCCCTCGTGAACGCGCCTATCAATCGGGACGTCGATGGCGTCTGCGTCGGCTTCGTGGGCGTAGACCGGTGCCCCGGTGGCTTCGACTACCGAGCTGAGGGCTCCCCAGTGGTCTGCATGCCGGTGGGTGGTGATGATGCCGCTGAGGCCATCAGGACCGATAAGCGCGAGCAGCCGCTCGGGTTCGGCGGCAGCGTCGATGAGGACCTGCGCTCCGGTCCGGGCGCACCTAAGCAGGTAGGCGTTGTTGTCCATGTCGCCCACGGCGAGTTTGCTGATGGTCAGTTCGGGCAGTTCGCGCACCTCCGCAGCACCGCCTACGCTGACGTTCCCGGAATACACATCCGGCACGATAGCGACGAAACTGTGCGCGCGTGGTCAGGCATCAGGGGAAGGGGCAGCTGTGGTCGGCGATCAGTTGGTCGTCCGGGGGGCGCGCGAGCACAATCTCAAGGACGTCTCGCTCGATATCCCGCGCGATGCTTTGGTCGTGTTCACCGGCCTATCCGGTTCCGGCAAGTCCTCCCTGGCATTCGACACCATCTTTGCCGAAGGACAGCGTCGGTACGTGGAGAGCCTTTCGGCCTACGCGCGGCAGTTCCTCGGCCAAATGGACAAGCCAGACGTCGATTTCATCGAGGGTCTATCGCCGGCGGTGTCGATCGACCAGAAGTCGACCTCGCGTAACCCCCGGTCGACGGTTGGCACGATCACCGAGGTCTACGATTACCTTCGATTGCTCTATGCGCGGATAGGCAAACCGCACTGTCCCATTTGCGGGGATCCAATAAGTCGGCAGACCCCGCAGCAGATTGTCGATCAGGTACTTGAACTGCCGGCTAAGACGAAGTTTCAGGTGCTGGCGCCTCTAGTGCGTGAGCGCAAGGGTGAATACGGCGAATTGTTTCGGCAGCTACAGAGCCAGGGCTACTCCCGGGTACGGGTGGACGGTGTGGTCTATGGGCTCGACGACGTCCCCCGACTGAAGAAGCAGGAAAAGCACACGGTCGAAGTGGTAGTCGATCGCCTAACAGTCAATCCGGAGTCTCGGCGCCGCTTGACCGACAGCATCGAAACCGCATTAGGGCTCGGTCACGGCTATGTGTCGCTGGACTTCGTAGACCTCGACGAGTCCGACCCCGGGCGGGAAAGGGTTTACTCCGAGCACTTGGCCTGCCCGCGGGATGGTTTGTCCTTCGAGGAGCTCGAGCCGCGTTCGTTCTCATTCAACTCACCCTTCGGAGCCTGCCCGGAGTGCTCCGGGTTAGGCACGACCCGCGAGGTGGATGTAGATCTGGTGGTTCCGGATGCCGATCTTTCGCTGGCTGAGGGTGCGATCGCACCATGGTCGCGGGGAACCGTTTCCGGCTATTTCAACCGACTACTTGAGGCGATAGCCGAGGAGCTCGATGTAGATATCGACACCTCTTGGCGTTCCTTGCCGGCCAAGGCGCGCAAGGTCATCATGAATGGTTATCCGGACTCGATACATGTGCAGTATCGAAACCGTTACGGACGACGTCGCTCGTACTACACCGAGTACGAAGGTGTTGTGCCGTACATCAAGCGACGGCACGCCGAAGCGGAGACAGATGCGTCCCGCGAGCGTTTCGAGGGCTACATGCGGGAGGTGCCGTGCACGGCATGCGCCGGCACCAGGCTTAAGCCCTTGTCGCTGGCAGTAACGATCACGGGCCACTCCATCGCAGATATCGCGGCGCTGCCGATTGGCGAGGCCGCGGATGTCCTCAGAGAGTTGACATTGTCTGATCGTGACGCAGCGATCGCCGCGCGCGTGCTGAAGGAAGTGAACGAGCGCCTTCAGTTCCTCGTGGATGTCGGGCTGCACTATCTTTCCCTGGATCGAGCAGCAGGAACTCTCGCCGGCGGGGAGGCGCAACGCATCCGCTTGGCCACGCAGATCGGGTCCGGCTTAGTCGGCGTCCTCTACGTTCTCGATGAACCCAGCATCGGACTACATCAACGCGATAACCACCGGCTCATCGAAACGTTGGTCCGTTTGCGAGATCTGGGTAATACGCTGATTGTGGTTGAACACGATGAAGACACCATCCGCACTGCGGATTGGGTGGTGGACATTGGTCCCGGGGCCGGTGAGCACGGTGGGCAGATAGTCGTCAATGGACCGGTGAAGGAGTTGTTGGCGAACAAGAATTCGTTGACTGGCCAGTACCTATCCGGCGCGAAGCAAATTGAAGTGCCCACGGAGCGCCGTGCTCAAGAACGCGGATGGGTGAGTGTCACTGGGGCCCGTGAACACAATTTGCAAGGAGTGACAGCCAAGTTCCCGTTGGGGAATCTTGTGTGTGTCACCGGTGTGAGTGGCTCCGGTAAATCGACGTTGGTTAACGACATCCTGTATGCCGTCTTGGCGCGAGACCTCAATGGAGCTCGAGTGGTTCCCGGCAGGCACACCAAGGTGACCGGAACTGAGGAAATCGACAAGGTGGTCCATGTCGATCAAAGTCCGATCGGACGTACTCCGCGGAGCAACCCGGCCACTTATACGGGCGTCTTCGACCATATTCGCAAGTTGTTCGCCGCCACTCCGGAGGCGAAGGTACGTGGCTACCAACCTGGGCGGTTCAGCTTCAACGTCAAGGGTGGCCGATGCGAAGCGTGTAGCGGTGACGGGACGTTGAAGATCGAGATGAACTTCCTACCGGACGTTTATGTGCCATGTGAGGTGTGTCATGGCGCCAGATACAACCGGGAAACCCTCGAGGTTCACTACAAGGGCAAGACCATCGCCGAGGTGCTGGATATGCCTATTGATGAGGCATGGAGTTTCTTCGAAGCGGTCCCAGCAATCGCGCGGCACCTGTCCACCCTGGTGGACGTCGGACTCGGCTACGTTCGTATGGGACAAAGCGCGCCGACTCTCTCTGGTGGAGAAGCGCAGCGAGTAAAGCTGGCCAGCGAATTGCAGAAGCGGTCAACCGGCCGCACGGTCTATGTGCTCGATGAGCCGACAACTGGCTTGCACTTCGAGGACATCCGCAAGCTTCTAGGTGTCTTGCAGTCACTCGTGGACAAAGGCAACACGGTGATCGTCATCGAACACAATCTCGATGTCGTCAAATCGGCGGACTTTGTCATCGATCTCGGGCCTGAGGGCGGATCCGGGGGCGGCACCATCGTGGCCTCAGGAACGCCGGAGCAGGTGGCGGCAACCAAGGGCAGCTACACCGGGGAATTTCTCGCACCGCTGCTCGGCACGCCGAAACGCCGCGCGAGCCGACGCCGCTGACCTGACGTACGCTCACGGCATGGCAAAAACATTGGGGCGCAGACAAGTCATCGCCGGCGGTGGCCTGGTAGCGGTTGGTGGCGTTCTGGTCGCTTGTGGCGGCGGGGGATCGTCCACCGAAGAGACGGCGGCAGCTCAGCCGTCCCCGAGCGAGACCGAGGCAGCCACGGCGGAAGAGGCCGAGGTTGCTGAGGAAATTGCGGAGGAGGAAGTACAGCAGGACCAGGGCGATGCGCTGGTTTCGGTTTCCGAGGTCCCCGTAGAGGGTGGCGTCGTATTCCCCGATCCGGCGGTGGTCGTGGTCCAGCCGGCAGCCGGTGACATCAAGTGCTTCAGCGCGGTGTGCCCACACCAAGGTTGCCTGGTTGCTTCTGTGGAAGCCAACGAAATCTTGTGTCCGTGCCATGGTTCGCTGTTCTCAGCGCAAGACGGCTCGGTCATCCAGGGGCCTGCCCCACAAGGGCTGCCACCCGTCGACATCGCCGTCGAGGGGGACTCGGTCATTCTGGGCTGAGGCGCCCATGGCCGACCCTTCGACATACCGCCCAGCGCCGGGCACGATCCCTACCGATCCAGGCGTCTACCGGTTCCGAGATGACAATGGGCGTGTCGTCTACGTGGGTAAGGCGAGATCCCTGCGATCGCGTCTGAACTCCTATTTTGCGGATTTCGCTTCTCTCCACCCGCGCACTCAGTCGATGTTGCAGGCAGCTTCATCCGTGGACTGGGTGGTGGTTGCAAACGAGGTTGAAGCGCTTGCGCTGGAGTTCACCTGGATCAAGGAATTCGATCCGCGCTTCAATGTGAAGTATCGGGATGACAAGTCCTATCCGTATTTGGCCGTGACCGTGGGTGAGGCATTTCCGCGGGCATCTGTGGTGCGAGAACCCAAGCGCAAGGGGACTCGATACTTCGGGCCTTATGCGCACGCGTGGGCGATCCGCGAGACCCTCGATGAACTTTCGAAGGTGTTCGGGGTGCGTACCTGTCGCGATGGTGTCTATCGGCGAGCTGCGCAAATGGGGCGACCGTGTTTGCTGGGTTACATCGACAAGTGCACCGCACCCTGCGTGGGTCGGATAGACGAGCAGGACTATCGCGAGCGGGTCGATGACTTATGCCGATTCCTAAGCGGAAACACGCGTCCGTTCGTGCGTTCACTTGAGGAATCCATGCGTGCTGCTGCGGAGCGCCAAGATTATGAGGAGGCGGCCCGGCTACGAGATCGCCTTGGCGCGCTTCGTCGAGCGATGGAACGCAATGCCGTTGTGCTGTCGGACGGGACCGATGCCGATCTCATCGCGGTGCACGATGATCCCTTAGAACTCGGAGTTCAGATCTTCCATGTGCGCGATGGCCGGCTCCTAGGTGAGCGAAGCTTGATCGTGGAAAAGGCCGAAGAGTTGCCCTTCGGCGGGTACTTGGAGCGAATCGTGCAGCAGTTGTACGCAGGACGAGATCGCAGCGGGGTAGAGATTGAAAGCGCGCGCCCTGCGCGAGAAGTCCTGCTGTGTGGCAAAACTGCAGATCCGCTGGCCCTGCAGCAGTGGTTGTCAGACCGGCGGGGGAGTGCCGTGGATCTGCGAATTCCGCAGCGCGGTGACAAGCGAGTTCTCATGGACACCGCTTTGGCCAATGCTGCCGATGCGCTCGCTCGGCATCGACTTAAGCGCTCGAACGATCTCACCGCGCGCAGCGAGGCCTTGGCGGAGCTCCAGACATACCTCGAACTCGACGAGGCTCCGTTGCGCATCGAATGTATCGATATTTCGACACTGCAGGGCACCGACACCGTCGCTTCCTTGGTTGTGTTCGAAGACGGGCTGCCGCGAAAGGCCGACTACCGCACCTTCGCTATCCGGACCCCGGGCGCGGATGACCTCGCGTCGGTCCGCGAGGTGGTGGAACGACGATTCACTGCACGCTCGCAACCAGTTGGTGAGTCGGAAACGCAGGATGGTTCCGTGCGGCAAACATTCGCCTATCCTCCGGGCCTGCTGGTAATCGATGGGGGTGCCCCCCAGGTGGCCGCGGCGCAAAGCGCGCTTACCGAAGTCGGTGCCGGGGATATTCCCGTTGTCGGGCTGGCGAAGCGGCTTGAGGAAGTCTGGCCGCCGAATTCCACGGACCCGGTGATCTTGCCGCGCACCAGTGAAGCGTTGTATCTGCTGCAACGGGTGCGCGACGAAGCCCACCGCACCGCCATTGCCTTCCACCGCAAGAGGCGCTCGGCGCGAGCGCGGCGCAGCGCCTTGGACGACATTCCGGGTTTGGGCGAGGTCAAGGCGAAGGCACTGGTTAAGCACTTCGGGTCGGTCAAGGCAATCAAGGCGGCCACATTGGAGGACTTGCAAACTGTGCCGGGAATCGGTCCTGCACTGGCTGCCACCATCTCTGGGGCACTAGCGTCAGGGTCTGCACAGGACATGGATTCAGCGGTTCCAGCGGGGCCAGGTGGGCCAGGTAGGCCCGTGGAGCCAGTGCAGCCGGTGCAGCCAGTGCAGCCAGCAGACGACGAGCCCGTCATCGAGGCAGGAGCCGACCATGGGTGAACGAGAGCCGAGCTTCGATGTCTTGCTGGTGACCGGCATGTCGGGCGCAGGACGGTCGACCGCGGCTCGGGCCCTTGAGGATGCTGGTTGGTTTGTTATCGACAACATTCCACCGATGCTGCTCGGCGCCGTCATCGACGTTGCTGCCGACAACCCTGATGTGGATCGCGTTGCGGTTGTCGTGGATGCACGGGGCGGTTCGTTTTTCCCGCAGTTGGCCGAGGCTATGGACGGACTCCGTAACCGTGGCGTGCGCGTTGGGGTGTTGTTCCTTGAGGCATCTGAGGAATCGCTGGTACGCCGCTTCGAATCATCCAGGCGTCCCCACCCGCTCCAAGAAGGTGCGCGCATTCTCGACGGCCTGCGCCGCGAAAGGCTGGTCCTCGGTGACCTGCGGTCTCAAGCGGACCTGGTTATCGACACAACGAACCTCAATGTGCACGAACTACGACGCGAGATTGATGCGGCTTTTGCCAACCCGGACGAGCGGCTGCGCATAACGGTGATGTCCTTCGGATTCAAGCACGGTATTCCGGTCGATGCCGACATGGTCGCCGATGCTCGCTTCCTGCCAAATCCCTACTGGGACGAAGCGCTGCGCGATCGGACCGGATTGGATCCCCAGGTCTCCGAAGCCGTCCTAGCGGGTGAAGGCGCCAGTCAGTTCCTTGACCACTTGGCGGCCCTTGTGCGCACAACTCGTGATGGATATTTGCGCGAGGGCAAACGGTTCGTCACGGTTGCCGTCGGGTGCACGGGTGGCAAGCACCGCAGCGTCGCGTTGACGCAGGCGCTGTCGCGAACCTTGGAGACTCCGGATGTGCTGGTAGGCATCGAGCATCGGGACATAGGCAAGGAGTAACGGTGGGAGGTGGCATGAGTGCCGCACCCACCCGGAATGTGGTCGCTTTGGGTGGTGGGCATGGACTGGCGGTCAGCTTGCGTGCGCTTCGTGGAGTCACGGATTCCCTGACAGCAATCGTTGGTGTGGCCGACGATGGTGGATCCAGTGGACGATTGCGTCGCGAATTGGGGATCTTGCCGCCGGGTGACCTGCGGATGGCCGTGGCTGCACTGTGTGCTGATGAGCCCAGTGCTCGGGACTGGGCGGAGGTTCTGCAGTTCCGATTTCCGGGGCAAGGTGAATTGGGTGGTCACGCGGTGGGCAATGTCCTCATGGCCGCCTTATGGGAACGAACGGGTGATCCCGTCGCTGGCCTGGCCGAGTTGGGATCGCTTGTGGGTGCCGTCGGGCGCGTCCTGCCGTGCAGCCTGCAACCACTCGAGATTCACGCGAGGATCCGAGGCCATGATCCAGGCGCTCCGGAAGTGGTGGCCGAGGTCCAAGGTCAGGTCGAGATCGCGACCACGCCGGGGAGAGTCGAAAGGGTTTGGCTGGAGCCACCGAGTGCGCATCCCTGTGAGGATGCGCTCGAGGCCGTGGGTGAAGCCGACGCCATCGTGCTGGGTCCTGGTTCGTGGTTCACATCCTTGATGCCACACCTGGTGCTGCCCGAACTCGGTGCTGCCGTGGCGTCGGCTCGGGGCCGGAAGATCATCGTGTTGAACCTTGATCCGCAAGAAGGCGAGACGTGGGACCTCTCACCTGCCGAGCACATCCAAGCGTTGATCGCGCACGCCCCGCAATTGCGCTGTGATGTTGTGCTGGCAGATGAACGACATGTAGGTGCGAAGAACACGAGATCCGAATTGGCGGGTGTATGCCAGCGGTGGGGTGCGCAGCTGGTCCTGTCCGACGTTGCGGGGATCGGGGATCGCCATGACCCGCACAAGCTTGCCCGCGCCTTCGATACGGTTCTGGCCTGATGAGGGAGGCACGAGCACTATGGCGATGACGGCTGCGGTGAAAGATGAGCTCAGCCGGGTCGAGGTGACGAAGACCTGCTGCCGCAAGGCCGAGGTTGCGACCTTGTTGCGCTTCGCGGGTGCATTGCACATCGTTGGGGGTTCCATCGTGATCGAGGCCGATGTCGATGCCGGTGCTACCGCGCGACGGCTCCGAAAGGACATATTCGACGTTTACGGCCATGACAGCGAGATTGCGATGGTCCAGGGCACGGGGATCAAGAAGGGCACCCGCTACTTGGTGCGCGTCAGCGACGCTGGAGAAGCCCTCGCCAAACAGACCGGAATCGTCGACGGCGGAGGTCGTCCGGTGCGCGGTCTGCCGCCGGCGATCGTGGCGGGGGGACTGTGCGACTGCGAAGCGGCGTGGCGCGGGGCGTTCTTGGCCCATGGGTCGCTGACAGAGCCAGGGAGGTCGTCGTCGTTAGAGGTGACAGCCCCCGGTCCGGAGGCGGGACTGGCGCTGGTTGGGGCTGCACGCCGGTTGGGAATTGGCGCAAAATCCCGCGAGGTGCGCGGGGTCGATCGGGTCGTTATTCGCGATGGTGATGCCATCGGTGCACTGCTCACACGCATGGGCGCACATGAATCGGTGCTGGCGTGGGAGGAGCGCCGGATGCGCCGCGAAGTGCGCGCAACGGCCAACCGGTTGGCCAACTTCGACGATGCCAACCTGCGCCGCTCAGCTCGGGCCGCGGTTGCTGCCGGTGCGCGCGTTGGGCGAGCCTTGGAGATCTTGGGAGACGACGCACCAGAGCATCTCGTGGTGGCCGGCAGGCTTCGGATGGATAACCGGCAGGCGAGCTTGGAGGAATTGGGCGCCCTGGCCGATCCGCCGATGACCAAAGACGCCATCGCGGGGCGTATCCGGCGGCTTTTGGCTCTGGCCGACAAGCGCGCGAGTGAGTTGGGGATCGCCGATACCGAGGCAGCGCTCGAAGAGGCGGACTTGACCGAGGATTGACGCGCCGATTTCACATTGCCGTTACCTCTCTCACTAGAATGTAAGCGTTGTCGGCGAGCGCGCGTCGCTGCTTCGGGGGAGCACCCCGGCACTGAGCGCGCCGCTCGCAGCGCAAGCCCATGAAGGCTCTATCGGAGGAGAACCCTGTGACCATCAAGGTCGGCATCAACGGATTCGGACGAATCGGACGCAACTTCTTTCGGGCTTTGCTCGAGAGCGGAGCGGACGTCGAAGTGGTCGGCATCAATGACCTCACCGATACCGGAACCCTCGCCCACCTGCTGAAATACGACTCCATCCTCGGGCGCATCGGCGTCCCCGTCTCGGCGGCAGAAGGAGCCATCGTCGTAAGTGGCACCAACATCCCGGTTTTTGCCGAGAAGGACCCGGCAGCACTGCCTTGGGGAGAGGTCGGGGCCGACATCGTGGTCGAGTCGACCGGTATCTTCACCAACGCAGACGACGCCCGTAAGCACGTGACCGCTGGCGCCAAGAAGGTCATCATCTCCGCACCGGCCAAGGGCGAAGACATCACCATCGTGATGGGTGTTAACGACGCCGACTACGACCCAGCCACTGATGTCATCATCTCGAACGCATCGTGCACGACGAACTGCCTAGCGCCGATGGCAAAGGCGATCGACGACGCCTTCGGAATCGAGCGCGGCCTGATGACCACGATTCACGCCTACACCAACGATCAGCGGATCCTCGACTTCCCGCATAGCGATCTGCGCCGCGCGCGAGCAGCCGCAATCAACATGATTCCCACAAGCACCGGTGCGGCTAAAGCAATTGCACTCGTCATGCCGCACATGAAGGGCAAGTTGGATGGCTACGCGATGCGCGTCCCAGTCCCGACCGGCTCAGCTACCGACCTCACGGTTGAGTTGAAGACCGCAGCTACCAAGGAAGAGATCAACGCTGTGGTGAAAAAAGCGGCCGAAGGACCGATGAAGGGAATCTTGCAGTACACCGAAGATCCCATCGTCTCTACCGACATCGTGACCGATCCTTCTTCGTGCATCTTCGATGCCGGTATGACCAACGCCAATGGCAATATGGTCAAGGTCCTTGGTTGGTATGACAACGAGTGGGGTTACAGCAATCGTCTGGTCGACTTGGTCGGACTCGTCGGCTCCAAACTCTGAGCATGGCTAGTCCCACAACCCTGAACTCCCTCAAAGATCTCGAAGTCGCGGGGAAGGTGGTAATCGTCAGGGTCGACTTCAACGTCCCGCTGGCCGACGATGAAGCTGGAAATCGGACCATCACCGACCCAGGGCGCATCGAAGCGGCGTTACCGACTCTCGATTATCTGCGCGAGCAAGGTGCCCGGGTGTTACTTGTCGCCCACCTTGGTCGTCCCAAGGGCAAGGTCGACCCCGCATTGAGTTTGGCTCCCGTTGCCTTCGCGCTGACGGAGTACCTCGGCACGGTGGTGGACCTGGCTTCTGATATCGAACAGGCCGGTGCGCTGCTCGAGCGCGTGAGCCCCGGTGAGGTAGTGCTGTTGGAGAACATCCGTTTCGATCCGCGCGAGACGAGTAAAGACCCCGTGGAGAGGGCTGAACTCGCGCGCGAGCTCGCCAACCTCGGCGACGCCTTCGTCTCTGACGGATTCGGGGTGATCCATCGCGAACAAGCATCGGTCACCGACATCGCACGGTTGCTGCCGAATGCGGCTGGTCGGCTCGTTCAACGTGAGTCCGAAGTGTTCACACGACTTCTCAGCGATCCGGCGCGGCCGTACGTCGTTGTGCTCGGCGGATCGAAGGTCAGCGACAAGCTTGCCGTTATTGGGAACTTGATATCGCGTGTAGATCGACTCCTGATCGGCGGAGGGATGGCATTCACATTCTTGGCGGCACAGGGCTACTCGGTTGGGTCCTCGCTGCTAGAGGAAGATCAAATACCCGTGGTCGCGGGCTTTCTTGAGCAGGCGGAGCGCCGTGGAATCGAGGTGGCCCTGCCGGTTGATGTGGTTGTGGCCGATCGATTCGCGGAGGATGCGCAGGTACGGGTTGTTCCTGCTGTGGCGATTCCAGACGGCTGGATGGGCCTGGATATCGGACCTGCAACGGCGCAGCGATTCGCCGAGCGCATCAATGGCGCCGGCACTGTTGTGTGGAACGGCCCCATGGGGGTCTTCGAAATGACGCCGTTTGCCGGGGGAACGCGAACCATTGCAGAAGCGATGGCGGCAGCGCCCGGTATGACGGTTGTCGGTGGTGGGGACTCCGCGGCAGCGATTCGAACGCTGGGCATCAATGAATCCGCAATCGATCACATCAGTACCGGCGGGGGAGCGAGTTTGGAATTCCTGGAGGGCAAAGAGCTCCCCGGTCTCACCGTCTTGGAGGACAGCGCATGAGTACCCGCACACCACTGATGGCTGGCAACTGGAAGATGAACCTGAATCATTTCGAAGCCATCGCGCTGGTGCAAAAATTGGCCTTCGGTCTTGACGCGGAGGATCTGGAAGTTGTCGAGGTGGCTGTGCTCCCGCCGTTCACCGACATTCGCAGTGTCCAGACCCTTATTGAAGGTGATCATTACGACATCGCCTACGGGGCCCAGGACATCTCTGTGCACGCTTCGGGCGCGTACACCGGTGAAGTCTCCGGCGCCATGTTGGCAAAACTCGGGTGCACTTTCGTTGCGGTGGGTCACAGCGAGCGCCGGCAGTATCACGGCGAGGACGATTCACTGGTGGCAGCGAAGGCTGCCGCTGCGATCGCAAGCGAAATCATTCCGATCGTGTGTGTCGGTGAGGGTCTTGATATCCGACAGTCCGGAGGGCACGTCGCCTATGTGCTTGAGCAAGTTCGTGGCTCTTTGGAGGGTCTGAGCGATCAGCAGATCGGCGATCTGGTGATTGCCTATGAACCGGTGTGGGCAATCGGTACCGGTGAAGTCGCCACCGGAGAGGATGCGCAAGAAGTGTGTGCCGCGATTCGCGCGGACATCGCCGAGCGCAACGCGGCGGCGGGCGAGTCGGTGCGGATTTTGTACGGGGGTTCAGTGAAGGCCGCCAATGTTGCCCAGATCATGGCCCAGCCGGACGTGGATGGAGCGCTGGTCGGTGGAGCCTCGCTAGACGCCGACGAATTCATCGGCATAGTCCGATACCGGCTCCATCCCGCACCGGCGCTGTGAGCCCGATGGGGCGCGGGGTATCGTTGGAGGCCTCATGATCACCATCCTCACCATCGTCCTGGCTGTACTCCTGGTCATCACCAGCGCGTTGCTTATCGTGTTGATCTTGTTGCACCGGGGTAAAGGCGGAGGACTTTCGGATCTTTTCGGTGGGGGAGTCTCATCCTCGATCGGCGGGTCGTCGGTGGCGGAGAAGAATCTTGACCGGCTGACCGTCGGTATCGGATTGATCTGGGCGGCCAGCATTGTTGGCGTCGGCCTGATCATTAGCACCTAACACGTAGCACGTGCCCTCACGGGGCGGAATCGACGAGTCGACAGGAGTTATCGATGGCAGGTGGCAGCGCGATCCGGGGCAGTCGAGTAGGCGCTGGACCCATGGGGGAGGCGGAGCGGGGAGAGGCCGCACCGCGCATCCATATGTCCTTTTGGTGTGCCAACCAACACGAATCCCGGCCCAGTTTCGCCTCCGATGCCGAGATCCCCGAGGTGTGGGACTGCCCTCGGTGTGGGTTGCCGGCTGGAACCGACAAGGACAACCCCCCGGATGCACCCAAAATCGAGCCGTACAAGACACACCTGGCATACGTGAAGGAACGTCGCTCGGACAAAGACGGGGCCGCCATCTTGCAAGAGGCGCTCGACCGCCTGAGCTAGATGCGGCTGGGTAGCGCCACTGAGAACGGCGTCAACCCACGAGGCCGGGATTGGTGACGGCACGAACGACCTCGCCGTATTCGCTGTCTGGCGCAAGGTGGCGCAGTTCCTCGGCGAGGAGTTCATCTAGGCCGCGGATGGGCAGCATGATCCCGGTGGCGGGGGCTCCGGGTCGAGACAAAGTGGCGTTTTGCCATCGCCCGTCGTCGTGCACGTGATCCCGCGCCGAGCTGTTGGCTGCCCGGCGTCTCACATCAATAGGTCCATCGGGTGTGGACAAGGTGACGGCCTCGATGTGCGTGCTCTCAACATCCACGATTCGCACCGACACTGACAAACGAAGTCCCAGCCAGGCACCGAGGAGCTGGGCTGTGGGCAGACGGGCACCCGCCTCGATGACGACCTCATCGACTTTCGGGGTCGGATGGGCATCCAGCGAGCCAGCCAGCACGGTGCGCCAGGCGGTGAGTCGGGTCCACGCGAGGTCGCTGTCGCCAGGCCGGTAGGTCAGGGAACGTTCCTGCAGGTCGGCCAGGGGTTCAAGCCCCATCGTGGTGTCCGTGATGCGCCTGGAGGCGTGCCGGCCGATGGGATCGTTGCTGGGATCCTTCGGAGGCACTGCGGGCCAGTAGGCCACGATCGGTGTGTCTGCGAGCAAGAGTGGAATGACTACGGACCCGGCGTGCTCGGCAAGTGCGCCCCGGAGGCGCAGGATTGCTAACTCACCAGGCCCATCGTCGCCACCGACCGACACCAAGGCATCGAGTCGCGCTGGGGCCGGGGAACTTGATGGGCGCGGGATCACCGTAATGATGCGCATGGGGTGTTGGCGGGCGGCCCGCACTGCCGCCGATGTGGCTTCCTCTTGATGCTCCTCATCGGCCATGATCAACAACGTCAGCACCATGCCCGTGGTCGGCGAGCCTTGCCGGTGTCGCTCGGCGGCGATAGCTGCTGCCACCTCACCGCCGCTGGTGTCCTCGAGTCGAATCATGGTCGCCGCCACATGCGGCCGTCGCGCTCAACAATGCTGTAAGCCGATTCTGGGCCCCAGCCACCGGAGGCGTATTCCTCCGGGCGTCCGTTGTCAGCCCAACGCTCCAGCATCGGATCGATGATGGACCAGGAGAGTTCGACTTCCTCCCGGTTGGGAAAGAGCGGCGGATCGCCGAGCAGGACGTCCAGGATCAAACGTTCGTAGGCCTCCGGACTGGTGTCGGCGAACGATTCGCCGTATTGGAAGTCCATCGTGACGTCACGCACTTCGATTGCCTGGGTATCGGGCACTTTCGAACCGAAACGGACGGTTATTCCTTCGTCGGGTTGAATGCGGAAGACAAGAGCATTACTGCTCAATTCCGACACGCTGCGATCTGGGAAGGGAGAATGCGGTGCGCGTTTGAAGACCACGGCCACTTCGGTGACACGGCGCCCTAGGCGCTTGCCGGTGCGCAAGTAGAAAGGAACACCCGCCCATCGACGGGTATCCACATCGAATCGAGCAGCCGCGTATGTCTCGGTGGTCGAATCCGGGGAGATTCCGTCTTCCTGAAGAAAGCCTTTGACTGGCAGCCCACCTTGCCATCCTGGTGCGTACTGACCGCGAGAGGTGTGAGCATCGATGTCCGCAGGAAGGCGAACAGCAGCCAGTGCCTTCGTCTTCTCGGCGCGCACATCGGCGGCAGAGAAAGTCAGCGGTTCTTCCATGGCAGTGAGTGCGAGCAGTTGCAGGAGATGGTTTTGCATGACATCGCGAGCGGCACCGATTCCGTCGTAATAGCCGGCCCGACCACCGATTCCAATGTCTTCGGCCATAGTGATCTGGATGTTGTCGACAAAATTGGCGTTCCACAGTGGTTCGAACATCGTGTTGGCAAATCGCACGGCCAGGATGTTCTGAACGGTCTCCTTGCCGAGGTAGTGATCGATACGAAACACCGACTCAGGTGGGAACACGTCGTCAACCAGTTGGTCGAGTTCCTCCGCGCTAGCCAGGTCATGGCCGAAAGGCTTTTCGATCACCACTCGGCGCCAGGCTTGCGGAGTCGGTGGCTGCGCTAAGCCACTTTCCTGCAGATGGGTGAGCACGGTGGGGAAGACCGACGGCGGTATGGACAGATAGAACGCGTGGTTGCCACCGGTGCCGCGCTGTGCATCGAGCGTCTCGATCTCGCGGCCAAGTCGGCGATAGGCCTCGGGGTCGGATGCATCACCGGCCACGAAGCGGATGCCCTCGGCGAGTCGCTCCCAGGTCGCTTGATCGAACCCGGTGCGCGAATGCTCCGCGACTGCCTCGCGCACGGTTTCGGCGAAATCTTGGTCTTCCCAGTCACGACGCGCGAATCCGACGAGTGCGAAGCCGGGCGGAAGAAGACCGCGGGCGGCGAGGTCGTAGATCGCCGGCATGACCTTCTTGCGGGCGAGATCTCCGGTGACACCGAACAACACGATGGCGCACGGTCCGGCCACTCGAGGTAGCCGGGTGTCGGCATCCGAGCGGAGCGGATTAGTCACTGTCCGCCGTTCTGCAGGGCTTGCTGAACGGTGCCGCGAAGTGCTTCCCACGAATCGATGAACGATCGCACACCGGCATTTTCCAAGTCAGTGCACACCTGCTCGAGGTCAATGCCCAACTCGGCTAGTTGGGCCAAGACCACGGCGCTTTCTTCGGCGGTGCCGCTGACGGTGTCTCCGCGGAACCGTCCGGCTCGGGCCACCGCGAGCAACGTGGGTTCGGGAACCGTATTCACACACCCGGGCGCAACAAGGTCAAGCACGTAGCGATCTGGGCTAAAGGCTGGGTCCTTCACACCAGTGCTGGCCCAAAGTGGTCGCTGGGGCCGGGCGCCCGCCGCGGCTAACTGTTGCCAGTCGGCACCAGAGCAGTGCTCGACATAGGCCTGCCAGGCGAGGCGGGCGTTTGCGATCGCGGCCTGCCCACGCAACCCGGCTGCCCTGGGGTCAGTGATCTCGGCCAAACGGGCATCGACGGCCGTGTCAACGCGGCTCACGAAGAACGAAGCCACCGATTCGATGCCCTCGATTGAGATGCCTGCGGCCCCGGCGCGGCGGATTCCCTCGGTGTGCGCCTCCATAACCTCCCGGTAGCGCTGAATCGAGAAGATTAGCGTGACGTTCACGCTGATTCCCTGCGCCAATGTTTCAGTGATCGCCGGGAGTCCGGCTTGCGTGGCGGGGATCTTGATCATCACATTTGGCCGATCCACTGTTCGCCAGAGTTCCCGAGCCTGATCGATGGTTGCGTTGGGATCGTGCGCCAGACGTGGATCGACTTCGATCGACACCCGTCCGTCCTTGCCTCCGGTGCCCTGCCAGACCGGATGCAAAATGTCGCAGGCGGCTCGGACATCATCAGTGGTGATTGAGCGGATGGACTCATCGACCCCTGCGCCCATCGCGGACAATTCGTTAAGTTGATCTCGATAGGCAACTGCGCCGGAATTGAGCGCACGATCAAATATCGTTGGGTTCGTGGTGACGCCACTGATCGAGAAATTTTCAATTAACTGAGACAAGCCTCCATCGATGCGATCTGATGCCAACCGGGTTCGGTCGAGATCGTCGAGCCACAGGCTGACACCGGCTGCAGCGAGTTCACTCAGGACCACAGATGTCATGCGAGCAATCCGCGAACGCGGTCGGCCACAACTGCGGCTGTGATGCCAAATTCCTCGAACAGCAGTGGCCCGGCTGCGCTGGCCCCGAAGTGATCAAGACCTACGACCGCCCCTTGCATTCCGACATACCGGTACCAGCCCTGTGGCGACCCAGCTTCGACCGCAACTCGGGCGGTGATGGCTGGATCGAGTACGGAATCGCGGTACGCGGCATCTTGGGCGTCGAACCATTCCAAACACGGAAGGCTCGCCACATTGACCTCGATACCCTCTGCCGCCAAGAGTTCTGCCGCTTGGAGAGCTACCTGCACCTCGGAACCGGTGGCCAGGATCAACGCCTGCGCCCGCGCTGGGTCGCTTCGTCCAGCATCGTTGATCTGGCGGACCAGGTATCCGCCACGAGCTACACCATCGCGCACGCGCTCGACCGAGGTTTCTGCAACCGGCAACGCCTGCCGGCTTAGCACCAGCCCTACGGGTACCCGCTTGGTCATGATCGTCAACCATGCAGCGGCTGTCTCTTGGGCGTCGGCTGGTCGACAGACTGAGAAACCGGGAATCGCCCGCAGTGACCAAAGGTGCTCTATTGGCTGGTGAGTGGGGCCATCTTCACCCAAGCCGATGGAATCATGAGTCCACACGAAGGTGCTGGGCACCTGCATAAGCGCTGCAAGGCGAACAGCGCCGCGCATGTAATCGCTGAATACCAAGAAGGTGCCGCCGAATGGCCGGGTGAGACCGTCCAATGCGATGCCGTTGACGATCGCCCCCATGGCATGCTCGCGGATGCCGAAGTGGATGATGCGGCCGTAGGGTGAAGAGGTCGAGGTTTCTTCGGGTAGGAAACTCAGCGATCCGTCGATGGTCGTGTTGTTCGATTCTGCAAGGTCCGCCGACCCACCCCACAATTCCGGTAAGACCTCCGCGAGAGCATTGAGCGCTTCGCCGGAAGCCTTGCGCGTGGCAACACTTGCTCCAGCTTCGTACGTGGGCAGCGCGTTTGGGAGGTTCGACGGGACGCGGTGTGCGAGCAGCCGGTCCAAGAGTGCAGATTGATCTGGGTTGTTCGTGCGCCAGGAACTAAAAGCCTTGTCCCAAGTTGAGCGCTCTGTGCGGGCGCGTTCTGCTCGTGCGCTTCGGATCGAAGCCAGCAGATCTGAATCAAAAGCGAATTCCTGTGCTGGATCGAGGCCGAGTTCGCGTTTGGTAGCCGCTACTTCCTCAGCGCCGAGTGCGGCCCCGTGGGATTTGGCAGTGCCTTGGGCGGTCGGGGCAGGCCAAGCGATAGTAGTTCTTAGCCGGATGAAGGTGGGTCGGTCTGAGGTCTCGGCAGCAGCTCGCAGCGCGGTGTCCAGGCCATTGACATCCACATCCCCGGAGGCAAGGGCTTCCACTTCGTGCACATGCCAGCCGTAGGCGCGATAGCGCGCAACAACGTCCTCATCGATCGCGACATTTGTGTCGCCCTCGATTGAAATGCGGTTGTCATCCCAGATCACACACAGATTCGCGAGGCGTTGCCGGCCGGCTAGCGAGGAGGCCTCTGCGGAGATCCCCTCCTCGAGGTCGCCGTCGGAGGCTATTACCCAGACCCGATGGTCAAAGGGGCTTAGTTGTTTTTCAGTATGCGGGTCGAGTAATCCGCGCTCGAATCTGGTAGCCATGGCCATGCCCACGGCTGTTGCGACCCCTTGCCCCAGTGGTCCGGTGGTGGTCTCCACACCAGCGGTGTGCCCGTACTCCGGGTGCCCGGGCGTGGCCGACCCCCACGTGCGAAACGAACGCAGATCTTCGATTTCGAGCCCTAGGCCGGAGAGGAATAGCTGGCTATACAGCGTCAGGCTGGAATGCCCGGCCGACAGTACGAAGCGGTCGCGACCGAGCCAGGCTGGATCGGCCGGATCGTGCCTGACATAGCTGCGAAAGAGCAGATAGGCAACGGGTGCGAGGGCCATGGCGGTGCCCGGGTGGCCGTTGCCGACTCGTTGCACAGCATCCATGGCCAGTGCCCGTAAGTAGGTGACGGCTTGGGCATCCTCGGGCGACCAGGTCAGGCCGGAGGTGTTCGATTCAGCGGTGGAAGGCACGCTTGAAGCCTAGGGGAAGTAGAGTCGAGTGACGAGGGTGGTTCTGATGTCGAATGCTGCGACTTTCGATGGGGTTCGGCTAGTACGCTCGCGGGGAAAGCGATCGGCGTTATAGGCAAGTTCGCAGACGTGACTGTAAGGGAGTAGGCGTGGCGCTCGCCCGACCGGCCGACAGCCATACTGCCACTGGATCGGGTCTGGCGGATCGTGTCCGAGCGCATGTTGGCCTAACCAAGCCGCGCATCATTGAGTTGCTGTTGGTAACAGCGCTACCCACAATGTTTCTCGCGGCGCGTGGCCTGCCTACTTGGCAAGCCACCATCGCTGTGTTGGCCGGCGGCGCTTTCGCGGCCGGTGCCGCGAATACTTTCAACTCGCTTTATGACCGGGATATCGACTCCGTCATGCACCGCACCACAAAGCGCCCTGCAGTTACCGGACAGGTATCTATGTCGGCAGGGTTCATCCAGGGTCTGATACTCAGTGCGTTGAGTATCACTACTCTCGCCGTGCTTGCTAACCCGCTGTCCGCTCTTTTGGCCGCACTCGCGATTCTCGGGTACGCCGTCGGATACACAATGCTGTTGAAGCGACGAACAGATCAGAACATCGTGTGGGGCGGCGCCGCGGGTTGCATGCCGGTCCTTATTGCCTGGAGTGCCGTAACTGGCTCGTTAAGTTGGACACCAGTTGTGCTCTTCTTGATTGTCTTTTGGTGGACTCCGCCGCACTACTGGCCGCTTGCGATTAAGTACCGGGAGGACTACCGGGCTGCCGGTGTCCCCATGCTCCCGGCCGTGCGCACACCCGTAAGCGTGGCGCGGCACATAACCGTGTACTCCTGGTTGCTGGTGGTGACGTCCCTTGTCCTTATTCCTGTGGCATCGATGGGCACGGTGTATGCCGTAGGAGCAACCGTGTTGGGTGTTGCATTCCTGGCACAGGCTTATCGCTTGTGGGCGAGTATTCGCCGAGATCGAGGTGAGGATTCATCGGAATACTCACCCCGGAGTCTGAAGCTATCCATGCAAATGTTCCACGGATCGATTACTTATCTTGCGGTGCTGTTTCTGCTGGTCGGTATTAACCCATTCGTCGGTTAACCGGTGTAGGCCCGATCGGCCGTCCCCACGTTGCCGTCGCTTGCCGGGGTTCCACGTGAACGCAGAGCCGGTGGTAGGAACAAGACGGCGATCCAGACGAGAACTGCACCGAGCACGTGTAGGGAAACCAGCAGTTCCGGCAGCCCGGTGAAGTACTGCGAGTAGCCAAGCACTCCCTGTGCAAGTGAAATTCCCAGCAGAACCAACACACGTTTGGCCAACTGTCGCGGTGCACCAGCCACATGGGCTGTGACTAACAACCCGATCGTCAGGCCTAGGAAGAGCAGTACGGAATCGGCATGTAGCCAGGCAACGGTGCGCGGGTCGAACCCGAAACGCACAACCACGTCCGCATCACCGGAATGGGGACCGCTACCGGTGGTGACCACGCCGAGGATGACGACAACAAGGGCGGCAGCGACAAGCGCCCACGTGAGTAATCGAACCGGCATAGTGACGAGCCAGCGCACCGGGTGGTCTCCGGATTCACCGGAACGCGCTACCAGAGCCACGGAAGCGGCGATCAAGCCGATAGAAACGAGGAAGTGCGCCGAGACCGTCAGCGGGTGCAGCCCGGTAAGGACCGTGATGCCCCCCAGGACTGCTTGCACAGCAGTGCCAATCAGCGGAACCACGGCCAGCATGGTCAAGACGGGTCGGGCGGCAAGTGCCTGCCGGCGCCGGCGCCGACGGTCGATGAGGGCGGCAGCAACGACGGCGATGGCGGCTATGGCAAGCACGAAGGTCAGTAGACGGTTGCCGAACTCAATGAACTTATGCCAGGACTCGACCTGTTCGGAGGTGGGGACAAAGGACCCTTCGGTGCATTCGGGCCAGGTGGGGCAGCCCAAACCGCTCCCGGTGATTCGCACGACCGCGCCGGTAACGACGATGCCACCTTGAGCGACAAGATTGGCGATGTAGATACCACGGATCCAGCGGGGGGAGCGCCCGGTTAGCGCTCGAAAACCACCCGAAGGGGCCTCGGAGAGGACGGAAGCGCTCACTCGTTCAGCGTAACCGGAGTCGGTCACTTCGGCTGAACAGTGTTGTGCACGTCACGCACTCCGAAGTTACCGCCACCGGAAGGTTCGACTGGCGAGCAGCGATCCGGCGGCGGCCCAGGTTAGTAGGGCGAGAACGGATGAGATCGCCTGTCCGCTGGCCGATTCGGCGGCTACGAGCACTACGGCCCCGGGCGGTAGATAGGGCAAGACGGCGCCGTAGGGCAGGGATGTCGCGGGAATCAGGACACCAGCGAAAACGATTGCTACGACGAAGAGGGCATTGGCAATGACCAAGACCGCCTCGGCCCGAGCTGTTCCAGCGACAACGAAAGCCCACGGCACGACTGCGAGGAGTCCAAGCGCGGTAGCGACAAGGAACCTGGCGAATGCGGCTGCATCGATACCGGTTCCCACGACAGGTGAAAGTGCGCCAATCACAACCGATGCCACCAGCGCGCTGATGCCGATGGATGCGATGGTGCCTGCAATGATCGCTGAACGAGGCATGGGAGTGGTGCCCAGAAATGCGTAGCTGCCGTAGCGACGTTCGAAGGCGATGCTGATGGCGGGTGAGGTGAAGCCGCTTCCGAGAACGATCATGGCTGAAACCACAGCGAGTGGCGCCGTCGTACTTGAAAGCAGGTCGGTGCGGGTGAGCGCCAATAGAGCGATGACCGGCATGCCGATTACGAGCAGGAGTTGCTCGCCGTTGCGCCAGGTGGTGCGAAGAACCCACCGAGCGTGAACGGTCGCGAGGGCTAGCCAAGAACGATGGTCGACGGCCGTGGACGATTTCACGGTCGGGACACTTCCGCATTTACCGGCGATGATCCAGCAATGGCCTCGTGAAGCGCCGCACCTAGATCGGCGACCGATACCTCGGGTGCTGCTCCGTGCTGGGCACACCAGGATGTGACGGTGCCGACAATCGCGGGATCGACATCATGGGAAGTGCGCACGGTGTAACGCCCCGGCCGTGACTCCTCGATGGTCGATCCGGCAGGTAACGCGTCCAGTAGTTCATTGATACGTAAATGGGCTGGGGCATGCAGATCGAGTCGGCGCCGCGGCCGCAGGTCATCCGGAGTGCCGGCAAGAGCAAGCCCGCCATCGCGCAACACGCAGATGTAGTCCGCCAACGTCGCTACGTCTTCCACAAGGTGTGTGGCCACGAGCATCGTCGTTCCGCGATCCCGTTCGGCGATCAAGACGTCATGAAGCCGGCCCCGGGCTACCGGATCCAAAGCCGCGGTTGGTTCATCGAGCAGCACCGCTGCGGGGTTTGGCATCATGGCCGCAGCCCAGGCCACGCGCCGAGCTTGGCCGCCAGAAAGGCGTCGAATGGGGGTTCGGGCGCAGTCGGCAATATCGACGAGTTCGATCATTTCGGCTACGTCACGAGGATGTGGGTAGAGCCGGGCCACATACTCAAGAAACTCCTGGGGTCGAGCGCTGCCGGGCAGCCCACCGTCTTGCAGCATTACTCCCAATCGAGAGCGGTTTCGAGCGCTGCCCGGAGCCTCGCCAAGTACTGTCAACTGGCCTTGAGTGAGGGGTCGCAACCCGCTGGCTGCCTCTAGGAGCGTCGTCTTGCCGGCACCATTGGCGCCTAGCAGGCAGGTGATACCGGTGCCGGGGACACGGAGATTCAAACCATCGAGGGCCACGATGGGGTGCCGACCCGGGTATCGGACGACCACGCCCGCTGCATGGAGGAGCGCAGGCTCCGCTGGCGCGGGTTCTGTGACGTCGGGGTGGACAGGGGATTCGGGCACTTTGCGAGTCTAGGTCGCAGCCTCGATTTGCTTGCTCGTCGATTTACGCAACAATGGTGTTGTGAAATTCCCGACAGAGGCCGCAGAACGGGTGGCCCGTGCTCTCGCC
>ERZ891134.558-NODE-558-length-30387-cov-13.916392_pt1 | contig 30387 bp, 27 predicted proteins | sample MGYA00520888_ERZ891134 | MGnify/ENA primary metagenome ERZ891134 (study PRJEB32303, sample SAMEA104408692) | aquatic metagenome | biome: Brackish water; feature: Coastal; material: water | place: Baltic Sea | collected 2014-10-23 | depth 10 m ... | reverse complement strand
CGCAAAATTACCGCACGACCGGTGAGCGTTTGTATCCTCGGTACTGGGGTTTTGATGTCACACGCCGATTTGGTGGCTAATATCGGTTTTGGTTAAAAAGGGCGCTCAGCGCCCTTTTTTTTGTTTCTAAAAAGGTGATTGTGTATGAAGTTTAAAAAAAGGGTATTGCCACACTTTTTTGTGAGGTTGGGGTTTTGGGGATTGATCAGCGTAATGCCCTTGGTTTCGGCAGAACTGACCGCGGTGGAGTCCCGTTTGGCAGAAATTGCCAAGCAGCAGAAGGCGCCTGCGATTGCGCTTCTTGAGCAAGTGGTGAACATCAATAGTGGCACGATGAACCATGCTGGGGTCAAACAGGTTGCTGATGTCTTTGATCAAGAATTCAAAGCCTTGGGTTTTGAGACCCGCTGGCATGATATGAGCGAGGTTGATCGGGCGGGTCATCTGTTTGCAGACAATGGTGGGTCTGGGGTCTGCCAATTGCTGATTGGCCACTTGGATACGGTGTTCGAGGACAGCAGTGCCTTTCAAAAATTCGTGAGGCGCGGTGATACGGCCACTGGGCCGGGCGTGAGCGATATGAAGGGTGGTGACGTGGTCATTCTGTATGCGCTCAAGGCTTTAAAAGCGGCGGGCGTCTTGGATGAAGGCCGCTATATTGTTGCGCTCATCGGCGATGAGGAAAAGTCCGGCTCGCCAAAATCGATTAGTCGGAGCCATTTGATTGATGCGGCAAAATCTTGCGATGTTGGTTTGGGTTTTGAATATGCCACCAGTCTAAATGCCGCAACGGTTGCGCGTCGCGGCTCCAGCGGTTGGCTGTTAACCGTGACCGGTGAACGGGCCCATTCTTCTGTTATCTTTAGCGAGGCGGTGGGCAGTGGCGCGATCTTTGAAGCGGCGAGGATCTTAACCCGCTTTCACGAGCAGTTAACGGGCGAGCAATACTTGACGTTTAATCCGGGGGTTATTGCAGGCGGCACGGAGGTCGATTACGAGGCGTCCCTTAATGCGGGTCGGGTATTCGGTAAAAGCAATGTGGTTGCGCAATCGGTGGTTGTGCAAGGCGGGCTTCGGACCCTGAGTCGGGAGCAAGAGGCGCGCGCCCGCGCGGCAATGCGGGCTATTGCGACCCAGAATAATTTGCCGAAAACCTCAGCGGAAATGACCTTCACGGACGGTTATCCCGCCATGGCCCCGACCGACGGTAATCAGGCGCTGCTCGCGCTGCTCAGTCAAACCAGTCAGGATTTAGGATACGGACCGGTTAGCGCTTTTGATCCTGGTAAACGCGGTGCCGCCGATATCTCCTTTGTCGCGGACTATGTCGATGCACTTGATGGCATTGGTATTGAGGGTAAGGGCGCCCATGCTTTAAACGAGGAAATTGATCTCAATACGCTGCCGATGTTGATTGAGCGTGCAGCGGTCTTGATGTATCGGATCTCGCAGCAAAGACCCTTGAACTGATCCGGCGTTTACGGCGCGATCGGACTGGCTTGCCCGGCCTTGGGGTCAATGGCGGCTGACTCAATCCAGCTCAGGTCCACGGTCTGAATGTCGAGAGGCTCGTAACTGATGCCGAGTTGTGTGACGGTGATATAGCCTTTCGCGAGTAACGGTCGGTCAGCGTTGGGCTCATCGTCAGGGTCCATTTGGTATCCCGCGCGCCAGAGTCCGTCTTCAAGTTCTTGAAAGTCAACGGACAGAATAGAAGAGGCTGCAAGTTTTGTTGGCTTGAAGCCTTTTGGCGTTTTTTGAGTCGGGAAATTAAGGTTTAAAAAGCTGTCTTGCAGGCGCGTTCTGGGGTCTTGTATTAGATCCGTAATCACCGCCGCGGCCCAAGGGAAGGTCGTCAGGGTGCTCGGAAAACCGGTTGCGGCCTCATCAAAATTGATTTCAGCGGAGGCAGCCATGGCGGGAAACCCTAGCTGCACGGCGGTCACGGCAGCGCCAATGGTTCCTGAGACGACGACATCCTGGCCAACGTTTTGCCCAAAGTTGATGCCGGACAGCACGATGTCTGGCGGGTTGTCTTGCAGGATGTGCCCGATCCCCAAGCGAACGGCGTCCGCAGGCCGGCCGGCGACGCTCCAAACTTGATTACCGTGGCTGGTGTAAGCAACGCCCTGGCTGGTGATACTGGTGCCGCTGCCACTTTGATTGGTTGCGGGCGCGATGAGGAAAACGTTGTGACCGGCCTCGAGGAGGCTGGCGCGGAGCGCTTGAATGCCAGGCGCAAGATAGCCATCGTCATTGGTTAATAAAATATTGAGCGGCGGGGCCGCCAATGCCATATTGGTGAGTAGGGTTAACACACAAACAGCCATAATTTTTCGCATAATCCACTGCCCTCAGCCGGTTTGTTAGATCCCAAAATGGCTAGCAAGTATGGCATGATCAGTTGGAAAAGGAGAATTCTATGGCTGCATTTGAAACGCTAAAGTTGACCCAGCGAGACGGGGTCTGCTTCGTCACCATCGATAACCCACCCGTTAATGTGATGACGCCGAGACTCTATCAAGAGCTTGTTGCGGTGACCGAACAGCTTGAAGGTGATGACAGTCTTCGGGTGGTGGTCTTTCAGAGCGCGGATCCGGATTTTTTCATTGCGCATTTTGATGTCAATGCGATCTTGACCTTTCCAAGTGATACGCCAGCGGTGAAGGCCGAAACGTTATCGCCCTTTCACATGATGTGCGAGCGGGTGCGAACTATGCCGAAGGCGACGATCGTTAAGATGGCGGGGCGCGCCGGCGGCGGTGGCAACGAGTTTGCCGCCTCCTGCGATATGCGCTTTGGCGTCCGGCATCAAACAATCATTAATCAGATGGAGGTGCCACTGGGCATTTTACCGGGAGGCTCTGGCACCCAACGCTTACCACGGCTTGTCGGGCGGGGTAGGGCGCTTGAAATTTGTTTAGGCGGCGATGATATTGATGCTGAGACCTGTGAGCGCTGGGGCTATTTGAATCGAATTTTCGATACATCCGACGCGATGAGCGACTTCGTGGACAACCTCGCTTTTCGGATTGCCGGTTGGCCGGGCGAGGCGATCGCGCTTTGCAAAGCCTCTATCAATAATGCTGAGCTGCCGATTGAGGATGGCCTGCTAGAAGAGGCCTATTTGTTTCAACAAACCCTGCGTACAAGCGGCGCCCAGGACAACATGCGCCGTGCTTTAGCGCAAGGCTTGCAAACCAAAGCTGGCGAGCTTCGCATGGGGGCGCTGGCGGCTGAGTTTGCGCAGCCGGATGACGGTTAACAATGGTTGAACCCCCTGAGCTGCTGATTGCTCGGCTGACCAAAGCCTCGCGGGTTGAGCGGATTGCTTGTGAGTTTGGCGCGCTGCAGTTTCGCTATTGGGCGGGACCTAAGGGCGGTGAAACCGTGCTTTTGGTACACGGGGGCTCGGGGTCTTGGCTGCATTGGGTTGCGAACATTGAGGCGCTGACGCAACACTACCAGGTTTGGGCGGTCGATTTACCGGGACTTGGAGCGTCGGACGCATTGCCCGCTGGCTACACGGCAGAAGATGCCGTTGCGGCTTTGGTTGCGGGGTGTCGCGGCCTTAAATCACTTCAACAATATCACCTTGTTGCGTTTTCATGGGGGTGCGCCGTCTCCTCCCAAGCCGCCTTGCAACTCGGCGATGCCGTTAAAAGTCTAACCCTAATTGGTCCTGCATCGATTGGAGACGTCTCAAGAAAGGGCGGAATGAAGCCGTTACAGCGAAGGATTCCTGGAATGAGTGCCGCTGATCTGGCCGCGTTACATCGCCTTAACCTGCATCACTTGATGATTTCAGACCCGGCTAAAATTGATGCTTTGGCGCTAAAGGTGCAAGTTCTGAATACGGCTCAGGCACGGTTCAACAGTCCAAAGTTTGCCAAGAACCGAATGGTGCTCGACGCGGTGAGGCAATTGCGGCAGCCTGTGCAGGTCATTTATGGTGACCAGGATGGTCCCGCGCTGCCGGATGTCGCGAGTAAATCAGCGCTGTTCTTTGCTGAAAATCCTTTGGTGCACTTCGAGCTCGTGGCCAACTGCGGTCACTGGCTCGCTTTCGAACAACCCGAGAGTTTCCATGAATTGCTGAACGCTTGGGTTCTGGGTTGTGTCCGGGATTAAGGCGACGTGGGCGGTGTTGGTTGAACGGCTCGGGCCGCACGCTGCATTTCAGCTGCCAGCAGATCGATGTGCGCATCGGTGGTTTGCCAGTTACTGATACTGATGCGAATCACTGCGCGCCCCTGCCAGGTCGCCCCGCTCATCCAAACTCTGCCGGCGTCCTGTAAGCATTGTAATGCCGCGTTTGTTTGAGCATCTTCATCCAACGCAACAAGCACCTGATTGAAGCCGCCCTCGTTGATGAGGGTATAGGGCCCATCGCGAAGGTGCTCGCGCAATTGCGCGGCAAGGGTACAAAAATGACCGATTAAACCCGCAACCCCTGAGCGGCCTAGAAACTTTAAGGCCGCCCAAAGCTCAACGGATCGCGCGCGCCGAGACATCTCTGGGGTCATCTCCATGCCATTGCGGATGCTGCTTTGGTCAAGATAGCTCCCGCTCGCGGTTAAGGCGGACTTCAAGGCGCTAGGATGTCGGCACAGTACAAGACCACAGTCGTAGGGTACGTTGAGCGTTTTATGGGCATCGACGGACCAAGAGTCGGCTTGGCCTGCGCCGGCCATGAGGTGACGGGTGCGATCACACGCCGCGGCCCAGAGCCCAAAGGCGCCATCGATGTGAACCCAAGCCCCCTGCGCTTTCACGATCGGAATGATGCTGGCAAAGTCATCAAAGGCGCCCGTGCAGACCTGGCCAGCCTGCAGGATCACAATCGCGTTCGGGGCGAGCGTGGGCAGTGCGGAGGGCAGCAGTCGTCCCTCGGAATCGGTTGCCAGCCAGTGCATTTGATTGGCGCCAAAACCAAGAAGGCTCAAGGCTTTATCGATTGAGCCATGCAAGCTATCTGGCCCGTAGATGTGAATGGGTGGCGCGCCCTGCAGCCCCTTTTCCGCGAAGGGCCACTGGGCCTTGGCATAAAGGTGACTGCGGGCAGCGGCTAAAGCGGATAATCCCGCAATGGACGAGCCGCTTACCAGCCCCATGAGGGTCTCTTTCGGTAGGCCGAGTAGGTCAGTAACCCAATGTTCAACCGTTTGCTCAAGCTGGGCGGCAATAGGGGACATGCGTCCGAGCGCGCTGTTTTGATCCCAGGCATCCCCAAGCCATCGAGCGGCGAGGGCAATGGGCAGGCTACCGCCGGTCACAAAGCCATAGTAGTTGGGGCCACTCGAGGCCGTGGTCGCGGGGCCGCCGTGAGTTGCGAGCGTCTCCAGCACAATGCCTGGATCACAGGGGTCTTCCGGTATGGGCTCGTCAAAAACGGCTAAGGCTGTTAAGGCAGTCTGATCTGGAAAGACCGCCCGGGCGTCTAATGTGGCAGCGTAGTGTTTGGCTGCAAAGGCCGCGGTGTCCAACAAGTCCTGCTGCAAGTTCAGTTCAGATTGGCCCGGGAGCCAGGAAAACGTCATGGTTGAATACTCTTCGGCCCACGGCGGCCCTTAGTTACGGTATTTGGGTCTTGCGCTTGTCGGTCAAGCGCGTAGGGATGGGCTGGCAAGTCGCGCGCCGGCACTAATAAGACAGCGCCGTGTTTTCAAAGATAAATCCGTCAGGGTCGAGTACCAAGCGGTGCCTTGGTCCAGATTGATCAACCTCACCGCCGGCGTAGGCGGCATCTTCTGCCCAAAGCGCAATCCGCCTGTCGGCTTTGTCTTTGCGAATTCTCGTTTCGTAAACGCGGACAGGTTGGTCTTTAAGGACTTGCCAAAGTGCTGCAGCGGGCTCATGCAGCGCCAGTTGATGCAAGGTGATCCAAGTGGGCGGCGCAAGATCAATCTCGCCGGCGGCATGGCGGGCGAGCGCCTCAGCCGGCTGAATCCACTCGTGGTTTTGAATCTCGAACCCATCAACGGCAATGACCTGATCCGTTTCTAAAATGCAGGCAAAAAACCAGGTCGCGTACCGGCGCGGGGTGCCGGCCGGGGGCGTCCAATGCGCAAACCAGGCAAAGGCATCTCCGCCTATGGTGATGCCTGTTTCCTCAAGAGTTTCCCTTACTGCGGCGTGTTGCGCTGCGATATTAACGTCGTTGCTCTCCGGATAATCTTCTGGATCAATGCGGCCGCCGGGAAAGACCCACATACCGCCAAAATGCACCTTAGACGTCCGATGTAACATCAGGGTTTCAACGCCTCGATCACTGTCTCGTAATAAGATGACTGTGGCAGCAGGAATGGCGGGTGTTTCGAGTTGGTCGGGTTGATCGGCCGTGCCGTAAATGTCATTTCGATGTTGCGTGCTCATCTGTCTATCCTATGGGGTTGAACGTAGGGGCGCATAACGCGGTGATGGTCGACTCACAACGCCGTTATCGGTTAGCGCAAGGTGCGTCAGGGTCTGTTCGTCATGGTTCATTCGCCAAGACAACATCTTTTGTGCAAAAGCCAAGACGAGGGATTGATAATCGGGGTGGTCGATCAGGTTATTGAGCTCCTCTGGATCCGCCACCAAATCAAAAAACAACGCCGGCAAATTGGTGAAGTGAACGTATTTATACTGGGCGCTGCGGATGACATTGAGCGAACATTGGTGGGGGGTGAGTCCAAGACGGTGTTCTAAGGCTTCGCCGGCAGGAATATTTCTGAAGTCATATTCCCAATGGGCTTCCTCGCGCCAGTGGCCGGTTGGGGCGCCCGTGTGGATGAGCGGACGAAGCGATTGGCCGTCACATTGCACTGGGCATTCAAGACCAAGCCAATCGAGAATCGTCGGCATGATATCAACATTCTCGGTGAAGTGATCGATCTGCGCGTTGGCGCGGCTTGGATCAAAGTCAGGGTCTCGGATGATCAGCGGGATATGATACGAGGCATCAAAATAGCCCAGTTTGCCGAGCAAATGATGGTCTCCCATTTGTTCGCCATGATCCGAGGTGAAGATGATGAGCGTGTTGTCCCACTGGCCATTGGCTTTCAAAAAATCGAACAATCGCCCTAAATTGGCATCTACGTCGGTCATGAGACCAAAATAACTGCTCTTAAGCCGCGTCAGTTTGGCTTGGTCCGCCGGGGCACTGTAGTGCTTGGTGGCCAGCATTTCAGCCAGAAACGGATGCTGCTCGGCTTCGATTTGAGCCGACTCAGCGCGAATAAAATCTGCGAGCGCGGCAGGATCATACAGTTGGTTGTAGGGCTCGGGCGCAACCCAAGGCGGGTGCGGGCGCAGCAAAGACAGATGAACACAAAAGGCATCGTCGGTTCCGCGGATGTAATCCATCACCGAGTCAACCATAAAGCGGGTGTCATGGTGGTGTTCCGGGATTTTAAGCGCGGCAGGATGCGCCAATCCGTCCTCGTAATCGATGGGGCTGTTTTTCTCAGTATAGAGTCGCCAATTGGGCTCGGGAATGTCGTACCCCAGGGTTTCAAGCCAAGTCGCCCAAGCATCCGGAAAGGTGCCCATCTGCAGCATCGGCCGAATTCCGGGCAAGGGGCCCTCATAGGAAGACAAAATTGGGTCATCCGGCGCAAATTGTCTGGGGTCATTGGCGGTGTCAGTGTAACCAAACAAAACGGGATCGCCGCCACTGGCTCTCACTTCCTTTGCCCAGTTGGTGAATCGCGCATCGAGCGGCGTACCATTCGTGCCCGAGCGGTGATTTTGAAGGTACATGCCGGTATGTAAACTGGCTCTGGAAGGCCCGCAGGGCACGGCGTTAGCATAGTGCCGTTTGAATAAAACGCCGGAGGCGGCGAGGGCATCTAAGTTGGGGGTTTGAACCGTATGGCCTAAGCTTGAAAGGCAAGCCCCGCGCCATTGATCCGCCGTAATAAATAAAACGTTCTTCATGTGGTCTTCTCAGTTAGCGATCAAAGTATGCCATACCCGGGGACCGCTTGCTGGCCAGCGTTAATGGCCTCACGTATGATGCCCGGGGTGAATCAAAAGGAACTATTCGGTGGCTTCAACGCCTGATCAGGCTCAACCAAGGCCGCGCGCGCTAAACTATGCTTGGGTGATCTGGTTGTTCTCAACCCTCGGGTTTTTGTTCAGTGTGCCGGGACAAACCATGGGGATGGGGGTCTACACAGACTATTTTATTGAAGCCCTGGGCCTAACCCGGACGCAACTGTCCCTCGCCTATTTAGTCGGTACACTCTTGTCGGCCTTTTGTTTGCCCCGGGCTGGGCGATTATTTGATCAGCACGGCGGGCGGGTCATGATTGCGGCCTCCAGTGTGCTACTGGCCTTGGTGCTGATCTACATTAGCCAAGTTGACCGACTGTTAGCATGGCTGTCTGGTTCGATTGCCTGGGCCTGGCTGCTCATGTTGCTGGGTTACTTTGGCGTGCGGTTTCTGGGTCAAGGGGTTTTGACCAGCGCGTCGCGCAATATCCTACTGATTTGGTTCGTTAAACGCCGCGGCCTGGTGAGTGGTTTGCGAGGCGTTTTTGTCTCCTTCGGCTTTGCGCTGGCGCCGCTCGGCATTGCGATTTTAATCCATGACTTTGGCTGGCGTGGCTCGCTTTGGGTGATGGCGGCTGGGCTTTTTTTGTTTGGCTGCGCGGCTTGGCTTTTTGTACGCAATCGGCCGGTGCCGCAAACCGCGGTCATTACGCTTCCCGAAACTGGCTCAGAAAATGAGGCGCCGCGCGAGACAGGGCTTAAAGGCATGACCCTGGCCGAGGCAAGGCAGCGGCCCGTGTTTTGGCTCTATGCGGCGAGCCTTTCAATTCATGCGCTCTTCGGAACAGCGCTTACTTTTCACATTGTGTCGATCTTTGATCAGGTGGGTCGCAGTTCAGCGGAAGCATTCTCTTACTTTTTACCTTCGGCCATTTGTTCAACCCTAGTTAATTTGCTCGCAGGTTATTTGGCGGACCGGAATCCTTTAAAACCCTTTTTGATTTTGATGCTGCTCAGTTTCCTAGTGGGGGCTTTTGGACTCGCAAATTTGGCGGATGACTGGGGTTATTGGTTGTTGGCGATTGGTTTTGGTGCGGGCGGGGGCCTGTGGGGGGTGCTCTCAAATCTCGCCTTCGTACGCTATTTTGGCACCAAACATCTGGGCGAAGTCAGTGGGTTAAACACCGCGCTCACAGTCTCGGCCAGCGCCATCGGCCCGGCAGCGTTTAGTCTCGGTTTGGATGGTTCCGGTAGTTATCTTCTGCCCGTGTACCTGTGTATGGTCGGCTTGGTTTTGCTGCTGATTTGGGCTGTGATCCATCCGGCGCCGGAACGCACGATGGGGCAGTATAAAGGCTAAATGCGTTCAATAAGGTCTAGGGGTAAGCCTAGGCCCGTCAGCGCCCCTGTTCTAAGCCTTAATCGGTTGGCTGGGACGGGGATTTGATAAAACTTAGAGGTGCGGGGAAAACGGATGATCTTCAAAATGGATAAAGGTGTCGAGAAACCGCGGGGGCAATTTCGGGTTATTTTGCTGGCTTTGGTCCTCTTGGTGGCAGGTTGCGAGCAGAGCACGTCAGTAGAAACTAAGGGCGAAAAGAGTCAAACCCCATCAGCTGCTGAATTATTTGACCGAGGCGCGTTGCGAGCGATCGCCTACGGCGGCTATCGGTCTGCCACAAGAGCATTGGTGCCCAGTGTTAATGAGATTAAAGAAGATCTGAAGATTTTGTCAGGTCTTGGGTTCACAATGATTCGAACCTACAACACGCAGCAGTTTGACGAGACCCGTCGCATCTTTTTAGCGATTGAAGCGTTACAAGCTGAAGATCCTAGCTTTGAAATGTATGTCATGTTGGGTGTCTGGATAGATTGTGCTGGCGCCTGGACCGATACCCCCAACCATGAGGGAGAGGATCACGAGGCCAACCAGCGCGAGGTCGACGCGGCGGTTCAATTTGCCAAAGCGTATTCCAATATTGTCAAAGTCATCGCGGTCGGTAACGAGGCTATGGTTCGTTGGGCTGCTGCCTACTATGTTCAACCCAAGGTGGTTTTGAAGTGGGTGCAGCATTTTCAAGCGCTCAAGCAAGCGGGCGAAATCGAGTCTGGGATCTGGGTGACCAGCTCCGATAATTTTGCATCTTGGGGCGGCGGCGAGGGCAGCTATCAGACACCGACCTTAGACGCTCTAATTGGAGCGGTCGACTTTGTTTCGATGCACACCTATCCCTTTCATGACACGCATTATAACCCAGCCTTTTGGACTGACACCTTCGATGAGGTGAGCGCTCAGGCGCCGCAAGCAGATGTGTCGGCCACGATGGCGCGAGCGGCAGCTTATGCACAAGATCAATACGCCAGCACGAAACGCTATGTGTCGAGCATTGATCCAGGCAAGGCCGTTCATATTGGGGAGACAGGCTGGGCAAGCATTGATAACGGATTTTATGGCCCGGATGGTTCGAACGCCGCCGGCGAGCGCCAACAACAGTTGTATTTTGAATTGATGACCGCGTGGGCTCGGGCAGCTGGCGTCGTTCTGGTCTTGTTTGAAGCCTTTGACGAACCTTGGAAGGATGCGAAAAACCCAGGCGGCTCCGAAAATCATTTTGGCCTGATCGATGGCCAGAATCGCGCCAAGCGCGTGCTCTGGACTGAGCTTGATGCAGGCGCATTGCAAGGCCTTACCCGCGGGGGGCGGCCGATCGTTCGGTCGGATACGCCTTAGTGGCTGGGCCGTCGTTGCCGTAAACCCTTCACCAAGCCTAAATCGCGCAGGTAAGCGCTTGATCGATTGCGTGACAAGATGAGTCTCGTGCGCGCTCGCCGCGCAATCAACCTTACTGCAAGACGCGGGTGCTAATCCGGCTCAGGCCGTTTGTGGGTAAGCCGCGCGACTTTAAGCCGAGTTTGAACTGCAGCCCAATTTGACCGACGTCGACTGGGCCGCGATAGGCCGCCAAGACGCCATTGGTAAAGGTGGCTGAGGTGAGTAAGAGCACTCGGCTGAATCGCTTTTTGAACCAACTTCGATAGGCTTTAAAGCACGCGCGGGCGTGCTGCACGTCGAGATGGTTCTGAATGAGTACGCCGTTGCACGTTGTTCGATTGAACAGGTCTGTTAGCCAGGCCTCGCCAATGGGTTCGGGTCGCTCAGGGTCCTGGGCGCCGTCCAGGAATAGGTCATCGATCAAATAGTCAAAGGTCTCTTGATGCTCGGCGATCCAGGCGATCGCATCGTCCTGACGCAAGGTCAGTCCTGGGTATTGAAGCTTAAAGAACCGTTTGGCTAAACGCAGATGTTCGCCGTCGATGTCAATGCCGATGGCGCGCTGCCAAGGTTCAAGGTGGTATAACTGATGCAAAGCGGTGCCGCCACCAACGCCCAAAGCGAGAATTGTTTTTGGCGGCTCGGCTCGTAATAGCGCAGGAAGGCTCAGTAAGTCCCAAACCGCGCCCTGAAAGATTTGTTTGGGGTGCCATTGGCTATGAAAGGCGCCATTGGTATAGAGCCGAACGGAAGCGCCTGCTGTGCGAACCTCATAGGTCTTGCCAGCCGCGACGCGTTGGTACAGACGGGTCAAGGGTCTCGCTTAGTTTGATTCAGCTGAACTTGATCCAGCAAGGCCTGGGTGACCGGCGGCGGGTCAAGGTCACCGCGATCGAAAGCATTCGCTAAGGCCTTACCCAGCTCCACGCCCCATTGATCAAAGGCATTGATGTTCCAGATCGCGCTACAGGTAAACACTTTGTGTTCATAGAGCGCAATCAGCATGCCCAAATTAAAAGGCGTCAGCGCATCCAGCATGATGACGGAGCTGGGTTTGTTGCCAGCATAGTCTCGGTGTGGATTCGCGCCAGATTGCCCCTGTGCAAGGGCCGTCACCTGGGCTGCCAGATTGAGACGCAATGCGCGGTGCGCGGGTTCTGATGACAGAGAATCCTCGCCAAAGCCGATGAAATCTAGCGGGACTAAGTGAGTGCCTTGATGGAGCAGCTGGAAAAAAGCGTGCTGACCATTGGTTCCGGTTTGACCCCAAGTGATGAGACCGGTTTGATAATCGGTTGAGCGGCCTTCCCGTGTGGTGCTTTTGCCGAGACTCTCCATATCGAGTTGTTGCAAAAATGCTGGAAACAGGCTGAGGCGCTCACAATAGGGAATCACCGCTTGGGATTGGGCGCCCAAAAAATTGCCATACCAGACCGACATTAGGGCCAGGATGACCGGTAAGTTTTGCGGTAGCGGCGCTTCAGAAAAATGTTGATCCATTGCATGACCGCCGAGCAGTAACGCCTCAAACGTTTCAAAACCGGATTGCAGGGCGATGGTCAAACCAATACTTGACCACAGGGAATAACGGCCGCCAATGTCTTCGTCAAAGGCAAAAATTTGATTCGGAGCAACCCCGAAATCGACAGCCTTTGTTGCAGCGGTCGTCAACGCAACCAAATGTTGGGCCCGCTCCGGGCTGTCGGGCAGACTCGCCTGCAGCCAAGCGCGTGCGGTTCGCGCGTTCATTAAGGTTTCTTGGGTTGTGAAAGTCTTGCTTGCGATGACAATAAGGGTCGTCTCTGGATCGCAGCGGCGTAGTACCGTATTAATCTCAGCGCCGTCGACATTGGCGACAAAATGACAGGTTAATCGGCTTGTGTCTGGGTGATCGAGAGCCTGACAGACCATTTTGGGGCCGAGGTCAGAGCCGCCAATACCAATGTTGACGATGTGTTTGAAAGGTCGTTGGGTTGCGCCTTTTAACGCGCCAGAATGAACCGCCTGCGTAAATTCCCGGATTGCTTTGAGGGTCGGGTCCGCACGCATAAAATCTGGCGTGCGAATCCTGGTATGACCCACCGCTCGATGTTCCGTTAAATTGATGGCTTCTCCAGAAAATAAGCCCGCTCGAAGCGTTGCAAACGGCGATGCGTTGAGCAGTGCAAGCAAGCCTTCAAAAATATCGATGCTCATGCGGTGGTGGGATACATTGAGCGTGAGCTCATTGAGTTGCAAGTGGGCCTTGCGCTGCCATTCGGTATCGTTCATTGCCGTCTGGACGCTTGGCGCTTGTTCCGACAGGGCCTTCAGGGTTTGCCAGGCAAGCGCACTCGGCGGATAAAACGGCTCAGACATAGGTGGGCTCCGAAAAGCGTTTAGTTTACCAAGAAAAAACCGGAACGCGGTGTCGAACGCGTCATCGACTGCTTTTAGTGGTGTCGATCGATGTCCGAGATTTTTTTGTCGCGCAGATTGCGCAAGGCCGCGGTCTATTCGGCCTATTGATCTGGATGACGTAGAATAGACAGCGCCTGTGTTAAAGAAGTGCGTGATATGTCCCGTTTAAAAATCATTCTGGCCCTGATGCTCATCCTGGTCGTGCTGTTGTTCTTTGGTTACGGTGGCGGCGAGTACTTGACGTTCTCCGCAATTAAATCCGCCCAGCAAACGCTTCTTGGATTTGTAGCGGATGCGCCTGCACTGAGTTTTTTGGGTTTTGCGTTGATTTACATCATTGTGACGGCCTTATCGTTACCGGGTGCTGCTGTATTGACCCTGCTCGCGGGTGGATTGTTTGGTTTATGGCAGGGACTGATCTTAGTGTCTTTTGCGGCGAGTATCGGCGCAACCTTGGCGATGCTGGCCGCCCGATTTTTGTTCCGTGATCTGATTGCCGCGAAGTTCTCAGAGGCTATGGCGCTGGTAAATGCAGGCATGAAGGCCGATGGTGCGCGCTACTTGCTCACCTTACGGCTCGTTCCGGCCGTGCCCTTTTTTGTTATTAATCTCGTGATGGGCTTAACCAACCTCTCAGTACGGCAGTTTTACTGGGTGTCTCAATTGGGCATGTTGCCCGGCACTCTGATCTTTGTGAATGCGGGGAAACAGTTAGCGGGCCTGCAAAGCCCCGCGGGTATCCTATCGCCCGAATTGCTGGCGTCCTTGGTGCTGCTTGCGCTGCTACCGTGGCTGATGAAGGCCGTGATGCACCGCGTTGAGCTGTGGCGACGCTATCGCTCGTTTCCAAAGCCAAAGGTGTTTGATCGCGATTTAATCGTAATCGGTGCCGGCTCTGGGGGCTTGGTGTCCGCTCTAATCGGCTCGCTTGTTGAGGCAAAGGTTACGTTAATTGAAGCATCAGAGATGGGCGGAGACTGCCTCAATACCGGTTGCGTGCCGAGTAAAGCGTTTATTCGTAGTGCGAGTGTGGCGGCGGGACTCAGGCACAGCGCCAACCTTGGGGTCACAGCCGGGGACCCCAAAATTGACTTCCCCGTCATTATGAAACGCGTCCAGGCGGTGATTGATTCGATCAAACCGAATGATTCGCCCGAGCGGTATAGAGAATTCGGCGTGGATGTCCGGCTGGGAAAAGGCGTGCTGCGTTCGCCCTATGAAGTTGAGATCAATGGTGAGCGGCTTACGAGCCGATCAATCATTGTGGCCACCGGTGCGGCGCCGGTGATGCCCAATATCGAGGGTTTAGATCGAAATCGGTGTTATACCTCGGAAACCATTTGGCAGCTTGAGGCACTGCCCAAACGGCTGGCTGTGATTGGCGGCGGACCCATCGGACTGGAGCTCGCTCAGTCGTTTGCGCGGCTCGGTTGTGTTGTCACAGTGGTTGAGATGATGCCAAGGATCATGATGAAAGAGGATGCTGAGGTCAGTGAGCTCATGGCGGGCGTACTCTCTAACGAGGGCGTTCGATTGCTGGTCAACAACCGTTTGGCCTCTGCGAGTTCGGGTGAGACGCTCATGCTGCGGGTTGAGGCGGTTACCGGTTCTGAATCAAGCACAGACGTTGAATGCGATGCGGTCTTGTTTGCTGCGGGTCGAAAGCCGCGAGTGAATGGTTTTGGGCTCGAAGCGCTGAACATTGATTTGACCGAAAATGGTCAGATTCAGGTGAACGAGTACTTGCAGACCAATTACCCTAATATTTTTGCAGTGGGGGATGTGGCGGGACGCTATCAGTTCACCCATACGGCCTCGCATATGGCCTGGTATGCCGCGGTCAATGCACTTTTCGGCACCTTCAAAAAGTTTAAAGTGGATTATCGCGTCATTCCTTGGTGCACGTTTACGAGTCCGGAAGTCGCGCGCGTTGGCTTGAGCGAGTCCGAAGCCGAGGCCGCCGGCATTGCCTTTGAATGCGCGCGCTTTGAGGTTGCGGAACTCGATCGAGCGAAAACCGAAGCCCTGCCAGCGGGTTTCGTTAAAGTATTAACCAAACCCGGTAGTGATCGAATTCTCGGCGTGACCATTGTGAGCGCGCATGCGGGGGAGTCGATTGCGGAATTTGTCTTGGCGATGAAATATGGTCTGGGTCTAAAAAAGATCATGGGCACGATTCACATTTACCCAACCTGGACGGAAATGAACAAATTTGTGGCGGGCGTTTGGCAAAAGGCGCATAAGCCCAACTGGGCTTTGCCGTGGCTTGCTCGTTATCATCGATTCAGACGCGGCGGCTAAAATCGCTTGAAGGGCTCGGTGACGGGTGGTCTTGACTGCCTATAAGGCGTTCGGGTCAAGAATCGGTTTAGGTTCAATAAAAGGTAAAAATCAGGATGCCGATGGCTTGACTGATGGTTCTCATCGGGTACATTGAGCATTCTCGAAACAGACGTGGACGTTAAGATGAGTTTGAGTATTGAAGAAGCTGCAGATAGCGATCGAAAAACCGTTCGGTCCCTCGCGCTCACCATGGTTGGTTTTGCGATTTTGACGGTTGTGCTCATTGTTGCCGCTTTGGCTCTGACGTAACCAATTGCGTCTCAAAGAGACGCTTGACCAAAGATTGTAACGAGATGGGGCGCGCGCTCGGCGGATCAAGCAAGCTTATGATCCCTTTTCCGACGGGCACGGCCTGTTAATCAGAACCTGCGCTGAATCGGTCGGGTCATCATTGTTAGCGGCCTGACGATGCTAAGCGCAAAGTAAATATTGGATGATGCTGCCTGACCAGATCGACTTAAGTGATTGTGGGTTGCAGATACGTTTCGATGGCGCGGGCTGAGGCGGTCGACGGCGGGATAACGCAAGACCAATGAGGTTTAGGGCGGCATCGCGTCAATGCCGCAATCGTTTAACAATCATAAAAGCCATAAGTGGTCCATTTGGCGAGCAGCATTGATGGTAAAGCACCGCAGAGAATTTAAGCACAATCGGTTTAACCCTCTATTAGGTCTCCTCATCGGATGTCTGAGTTTGAGTCTGCCGGCGATTGCATCGGAACCCTCGGGCGCATCAAAGTCTGAAACGGTGCTGAAGTCCGCCCGGCAAGTGGTTGAGGACACGGCGTTTGCAACGCTCATTACAATCGATCAAGCCGGGCAACCCAAAGCCCGCACGGTGGACGCCTTTGCGCCGGACGCTGACTGGGTGGTCTGGATTGCCACTAGAGCCAGCAGTAGAAAGGTCGCGGAAATCACCCAGACGCCTCAGGTAACGGTGCATTACTATAGCGATGGGCTGAAAAGTTACGTGTCGCTGATGGGGGCGGCGAGCCTTGTATCGGATCTCGCCACGAAAAGAAGCATGCGCCGCTTGCAGGACTCCAAGAAGCTTTATCCAAATTTCCCCGATGATTACCAGCTTATTCGCATTCAACCAACCCGCTTAGAAGGGGTTTTGCCAGGCTTTCGGGGTCATCCAAGCACCTGGGAACCCATCGGGGTGAACTTTCCTTAATCTTGCCAAGTGGCAATGCACGACTATGGCGCGTTCGCGGAATCCACGGTTTTCGGTCGGACTTCGATCACCGATCCAGGGTCGCTATCGGTGAGCAGGTAAATCGCGCCGTCGGGGCCTTCATGTACCCCTCGGATGCGCGCGCCAAGCTCGCTGAATAAGGATTCAGAATCCGTCACGCTGTTATCATTCAGGGTCAGCCGCTTCACGTCCTGATCAACCAGGGTGCTCACCAGGAAACTGCCTTGCCAGGCCTCAAACAAGGCGCCTTGATAAATCAACAGATGCGAAGGTGCAATGCTAGGCGTCCAATAGGTGACCGGGGGCGTGATGCCTTCGGCTGAGGTTAAAGGCGTAATGCGCGCGCCGGAGTAATTGATCCCGAAGGACGTCGCAGGCCAACCGTAATTGTTGCCGCCTCGAATGAGATTAAGTTCATCGCCGCCCTGGGGGCCGTGTTCATGAAGCCAGATTTGGCCGCTCGTTGTAACGGCAAGCCCTTGTGGGCTGCGGTGGCCGTAGCTGTAGACGTAGGGGTCGCCATTCTGACCGTCGGCAAAAGGGTTGTTTGCCGGCGCGGAACCATCGGTTTTTAATCTGAGCACCTTGCCCATTTGGCTAAAGGGGTCTTGGGCGGCTTCTCGATATTCGAAACCATCGCCTGTCGTCAGCAGCAAGGTGCCATCGGCGAGGAACGCTAACTTACCGCCATAGTGGGCCGGCGTATCCTTGCTGGGCGATACGCGGAAGATTTTGGTAAGGCCGGTGAGTCCATCTGCGCCTAAAACCGCTTGATAGATGGCCGTCGCATTGGCCTCGGCGGGGCCGTCCGCAAGGGCAAGATAAACGAGTTGGTTGCTGGCAAAATCGGGGTCCAGAACAAGATCAAAGTAACCACCTTGGCTTTCAACATAGGTCTCGGGCGCGCCTTGTAAGGTCTTTCTTTCTGAGCTGGATAGGCTCAGCTGTTCTAGGGTACCGGATCGGGTTGCAACGATAAACGTGTCGTCGTTGATAAACACCATGGACCAAGGAAAGGCTAAGTCTTCAGCGACAACCCGGGTGGTATATTCCGCATTGATCGGCGCTGACAACATAAGTACGAGAGCAACCAAGATAGAACGAGTCATAACACTCCTAATGGATTCGAGATAAACCGACGGTCAGTATATCAGCTCAGCGGGTTTTGAGCTTCTGCGAGCGAGGCAACAAATCGCGCTGATTGCGTTACACTTAGACAATCAGAACCAACGTGAAGGATCAGAGACTATGCGAATTATTCTGGGTTATGTGGCGGCGGTACTCGCGGCGTATTTGATCGGTTGTATCGCGATTTCCCAAGGCAATATTGCCGCCGTTGTGGGCATGGGATTTGAAGTGACGTTCAGCCAACGCCTTGAGTCTGCCCAGCATGATGTGCTGAGTATGACGGCGTTATATTTGCCCATTATCAGTGTGTCGTTTTTGATTGCGCTACCGGCTGCCGCCTTGGTGATTAAGCGCTACCCAAATCTTCGACGCTTAGGCTTCGTATTGGGCGGATTTGTCGCCCTGGTGGCAATCCATTTGATTATAAAGCAAGTGTTTGGAATCTCTGGGATCGCACCAACCCGAACCATTATGGGGCTTGTCATGCAGGGCGTCGCGGGTGCTTTTGGCGGCTATTGCTACTACCGACTCACAACGCCAAAGTTGGCCGGCTCAGAGTAGCCGGCCTGGTTGTCTCTCGCGTGGGCTAGCCCAGTTCGCCGATCGAGTGGATGACTCGATTGACGATACCGTACTCGATGGCCTCATCAACGCTCATCCAATAATCCCGGTCGGTATCCTTTTCAACCTGCTCAAGTGCCCGACCGGTTTCGTCCGAGATGATCTTATTGATCCGCTCTTTGGTCTTCAGGATCTCTTCCATCTGAATTTTGATGTCGGTTGCGTTGCCCCTTGAGCCGCCAGAGGGCTGGTGCACCAGATACCGGGTGTTCGGCAAGGAAAATCGATTTTCCTTCTTAGCCGCAAGATAGATGTTGGTTGCCGCACTGGCGACCCAGCCGGTGCCGACGACGCGAACAACGGGTTTCACAAACTTGATCATATCGTAGATCACATCACCGGATTCTACATGGCCACCGGGCGAACTGATGTACAAGGTAATCGGGTCATCGCTTTCTGCGGACAGGGCCAACAATTGCTGGCTAACCGTGCGTGCGAGTTTTTCATCAACGGAGCCAAACACCGAGATCGATCGGGATTTAAACAACTTCTCCTCGATGATGCCGCCGGATCCCGCCTTTTGATTGTCTTTGTCTTCTGCCATAACTAGTCTCTCATCGTTGAAAAAAAGCATGCTTCAAAAAGAGGGCAAGCATACCAGCGTGCTGGCTCTGTCGCTATGATTCCCAGTGAAAATTCGCTCAGGGAGGCGAAAAATGCCCTTTGAACCTGAATAATAAACGAACTCATAGCGATTTTTTAGCGTCACACCACCGCTCACCAGGGCTCCCAAGCTCGTGTTAGGATACGGGTTGATTTGAAGTTGGTACGGAGATTAACGCATGAAAGATCTTAAATTAGGGATGCAAATGGGGTATTGGGGCGCCGGACCGGACCCGCGCATGGTCTCGGTGGCTCAAGAAGCCGAGCGCCTCGGTTATGACGCCATCTTCACAGCAGAAGCCTGGGGCTCGGACGTCTTCACGCCGCTTTCGTGGATTGGGGCGCACACCAATCGAATCCGGCTGGGCACGGCGGTTGCGCAGTTGTCAGCGCGGACGCCAACCGCCACCGCTATGGCGGCGTTAACGCTTGATCATCTTTCTAAAGGCCGAATGATTTTGGGGCTGGGCGTGTCGGGACCGCAAGTGGTTGAAGGTTGGTACGGCCAGCCGTTTGCAAAACCCCTGTCTCGAACCCGAGAGTATGTGGATATTATCCGGCAGGTGCTGCGACGCGAAGCACCCGTTTCGAGTGATGGGGCGCACTACCCCCTGCCCTACACGGGCGAGGGGGCCTGGGGTTTAGGAAAACCGCTCAAGCCGATTACCCATCCCCTACGGGCAGATCTGCCGATCTTCTTGGGCGCAGAAGGACCAAAAAATGTCACGATGGCCGCCGAGATTGCCGATGGCTGGCTGCCGTTGTATTACTCGCCCTATCGGCAGGAAGTCTACGCCGATCAGATTGAAAATCGCCCGCCACATTTTGAAATCATGCAGGGTTTGTCCGTTAATATTTGTGACGATGTGGAGCAAGGCCTGATCCCTGTGAAGCACGGGCTCGCGCTTTATATTGGCGGTATGGGCGCAAAGAGTCGAAATTTTCATACCGAGCTGATGGGCCGCATGGGGTTCGAAGCAGAAGCTCGGCAGATTCAGGATTTGTTTTTAGCGGGTAAAAAAGATGAGGCCTTCCAAGCCGTGCCGTCGAGCTTCGCCGATGAGATTTCCTTGGTCGGACCGATTGAGCGGATACGTGACCGGCTCGATGCTTGGCGCGACTCCCCGGTGACGTCACTCTTGGTCAACACAAAAAATGTGGATCAAATGCGAACGATCGCGGAATTAGTGCTCGGCTAAGCCCGATTTTTTCAGCCTTTTTAGGTCGACGCGCGTCTAAGTGGCGGCGCATTGGGCAAGGTTGAACGCGTATGTTCGAACACCCGTACCTGGTTGTACTCCGGATGCTCTTCCAGGTCCGGCCAGGTCGTCGCGGTCTGAGTCTGCAGTAACCGATAATGGGGATGGTTGAAATGTTTGATTCGAGAATCAGCGATTAAAACGTCTGGCGCCAGCGTCGGCAGTGCTTCCAAAAAATGCAAGTTGTCACGATCGTAGAGCACATCTGCGGCGATGATCAGATCGATCGGCGTTTGGATCGCATCCAGATCAGGCGCCAAAGTGAGCTGTACGCCGTTGATTGCCGCATTGACCGCGCAGGCCGCCAGGGCCGCCGGGTCGAGATCAACAGCTAAGACTTCACGTGCGCCCGCAAGCATCGCGGCGATACCGACAACCCCCGACCCCGCGCCAAAATCAATGATCGATTTACCCTCGACTCGTTCGGGATGGGCCAGCAAGTATTGGGCAAGTACCTGGCCGCTCGCCCAACAAAAACACCAATAAGCTGGAGACGCCAAGACTTGTCGCATCTCATCGTCCGGCAAGGGGGTCTGGGGTAGAACGGCTTGCAGCAAGGCGAGCTCAATGTTTGGGCATAGGGGGATGGGTGAGCGTTCAAGCGTGCAGCTGGGCAGGGTTTGATGCAGAATCGACTCAAGACGATGAAAGGCGGCGGTCGTGGAAAGGTCTGTCATAAATACGCTGGCTGGTTGATCGTTTGGGTCTAAATGGGTGACACTCGAGCATGGGCTGATGGTTCCGTCAGAGAGTATACGATGATCTGTTAGGCCAATGTGTTCATCTTTCTGGGGTTTTGATCCCTATTCTGTAACCAGAACTAATCGAACGAGGAGTGACCTGATGCCAATTGATTTTAGCTTTAGCCAAGAGGTCGAAGACGCGCGCTTGATGATGCGCGGATTTCTGCAGGACACCGTGAAGCCGGCCTTTGCGGCGCTGCAGGCCGATAAAGATGCGCAGCGCGCCGATTGGTCGGCGCTGGTCAAGTCCCTACGTCAAAAAGCCAAGGCCCAGGGCTTCTGGTTGCCGCATATGCCCCAGGATGTTGGGGGAATGGGGTTGGGTGTGACGGCATTGGCTGCGGTTTCGGCAGAGGCGGCGAAGATCCCGATGGGGCCTTACATTATTAATGCTCAGGCGCCGGATGAAGGCAACATGCACACGCTTTACCATTTCGCAACAGATTATCAACGCGAGCACTTTCTAAAGCCTTTACTGGAAGGCACCGCGCGATCCTGCTTTTCCATGACGGAGCCGGACGTTGCTGGCTCAGATCCGACGCTCATTCAAACCAGTGCCGTTGAGGAAGGCGATGAGTGGGTGATTAATGGTCACAAATGGTTTACCTCGGGCGCGGAGGGCGCCGATTTCGCCATTGTTATTGCTCGAACGGATCCCGATGCGGAAATCCCACAAGCGCGTAATTCCGCCTTTATTGTCCCCACCAACACCCCAGGGTTCGAAATCATTCGCGATGTGGAAACGATGGGCGGGCGCCACAATCATCCAGAAATAAAATATACCGACGTGCGAGTACCGAAAACGCACCTTTTGGGTGAGCGCGGTGGCGGGCATAAATTGGGTCAGGTGCGCCTGGGGCCTGCGCGTCTTGCGCATTGCATGCGCTGGCTGGGTCAAATCGAAATGGCGTTAGAAATGCTCGTGGATCGCGCTCAGAAGCGGTTTGCGCATGGCAGTTATTTGTCCGAGAAACAGAGCATTCAGTGGATGATGTCGGACTCCGCGATGGAGTTGTATGCCGCCAAACTCATGGTGTTGCATGCGGCCTACAAAATCGAGCAGGGCCTTGAATTTAAACAGGAGGTCTCGATGGCCAAGCACCATGTGGCCAATACCCTTTGGCGGGTGATCGACCGGGCCATGCAGGTTCATGGTGCGCTCGGCTATTCGACCGACACGCCCCTCGCGGGGATGATGCAACAGGCGCGTTGGGCACGGCTCGCCGATGGCGCCGATGAAGTGCATCAAATGCGGATTGCGGAACTGTTGATGCGCGCTTACAACGAAGATGGCAGCATAAATCAGGCCGTGGGCGGACTACCGCTATGAGAAATTTTTGGGTCAAAAACGCTTTGTCAGGCTTGTTGGTCTCGTTATCTTGGGCGTCATTGGCGCAATCATCGACCCTTGAGACCGAATTACTGGCTTTAAAAGAAGCCGTTCAGGTTAGCCGGATTGAGCAAGATATTACGACCTTGGCCGGCTTTGGCACGCGCCATACCTTGAGTGATACCCAGTCAAACGAGCGGGGTATTGGCGCCGCAAGACGATGGATCGAAGCAGAATTTCGGCGCATTTCGCTGGCCTGTGGGGGTTGTCTTGAGATTCAAGTGAAGGGGGCCAGCATTTCTGGGGAATCTAGAATCCCAGAGGCGACGGACGTGGTGAACGTGATCGCGATCTTACGCGGCGAGACCGATCCGGATCGATACGTGCTGATGAGTGGGGATATCGACTCCAGAGTGAGCGACCCGATGGATGCCACTTCAGATTCGCCCGGCGCCAACGATAATGCCTCCGGAATGGCGGGTGTGTTGGAAGCGGCTCGGGTGTTGAGTCAACATCGTTTTGCAGCCAGCATCGTGCTCGCTGGGCTATCGGGCGAAGAACAGGGCCTCTTCGGGGGTAAAATTCTCGCCGAGCAAGCCCAGGCCGAAGGCTGGTACATCGAGGCCGTGCTCAATAACGACATGATTGGCAATATCATGGGCATCAATGGGGTCGTGGACAACACCCGTGTGCGCGTCTTTTCTGAAGCAACGCGTGCGATCGAAACCGAAGCCGAGCGTCGCTTGCGGCGATTTACCGGTGGTGAGGTGGACAGTCCCTCGCGCAATATAGCGCGCTATATTGATGACCTGGCAGATCGTTATTTCGATAATCTCGATGTCATGATGATTTATCGTTTGGATCGATTTGGACGAGGCGGACATCACCGGCCGTTTAACGAGGTTGGATTTCCAGGGGTTCGGATTATGGAAACCAACGAACACTATGATCGACAGCATCAGGATCTGCGTCAGGAGAATACCCGGACGTTTGGTGATGTACTCAGTGGCGTTAACTTTGATTACGCGGCGAGCGTCACAGCCCTGAATGTGGTGAGCCTTGCCGCCTTAGCGGGTGCGCCGGCGCCACCCGAGGCGGTTGCAATCGAAGGACAGGTTTCCGCAAACACCACTTTGCGTTGGCAACGGGTGCCTGGCGCTGTGGGTTATCGCGTGCATTGGCGGTTAACCACATCGCCCCAATGGACGCACTCCCGTTGGGTGGCAGATGTTGACGCCTATACCCTAGAAAATATTGTGATCGATAATTATTACTTTGGGGTCTCGAGTGTTGGGGCCGATGGTGGGCAATCACCCGTTGTGTTTCCAGGGCCGATTGGCCGGTTTCGTTACCCATGACGGTCGAGACCTTGGGTGAGGATTTGCCCCTGTTGGAAGGCATCCGCACGAATCGCGCAATCCGGCGCTTGAAGCCCGACCCTGTGCCGATTGAATTGATTCGAAAGGTCTGTGAAGCAGGTACCTTCGCGCCCAGCGGCGGCAATCGTCAGCCTTGGCAATTTGTTGCGGTAACCGATCAAGCGCGCCGAGCGCATATCGCAACGCTCTATCGCGAGACGTTTAAGGCTTATATCGCACCCGCAATTGCCGCCGCTCGTGATCCTGATTATCCAGAAGCCAAGCGGCGTAATATGAAAGCGGCCATTTATTTGGCGGAGCACCTCCATGAGGCGCCGGTACATTTATTTGTGGCGGGTTGGACCCGGCGTGGTCAACCGCAAAGCCAGGCGCTGTTCCCGGCGATTCAGAATATTCTGCTGGCTTGTCGCGCCGTGGGGTTGGGCGCGTCCTTGACCACGGCGCACAGAGCCCATGGCGAGGCGATTGATCGATTCTTAGGATTGGATCCGGTTAAGACGCCGAGCATTGCCCTCATTCCAATCGGGTGGCCGAAGGGCCGATTCGGAACGCCGACACGGCGAAGCATTGATACCTGTTTTTTTGAGGATGCCGTGCCGGAAGGGGTTTTGTCTTAATGCCGTGATTCACGGCAATGGTATTAACAAAGATTGCCGCCCGGCCCACTGCGCTGATATCGAAGGCTTCCTGCGAGGATACCTTGGACGCGTCCGGCCGCTGCGCTAGGGTTTGTTAATGGCAGAAGCGCCTGCCTTCAGGATAAAAAAGAGGCGCGCCTGGTTATAGCGTCGTGTAGCGGTAGACTGCGCCGTCAAGTTCTCTCTTTATTTGCCCCCGGGTCATGAGGCAATGGATGTGGGCAATGCCCTCGCCAAGCGCCATAAACAACGTGTGGTTTTCCAACTTTCTCTCGAACAAGGCCGGCAGCAGATCAATCGCGACCGTCGGTGTTTTACAGCCATCCAAAACGATCTGCATCCGATGCTCATGATGGGCAGTCAGTTCATCGAGTCGTTCGCTGGCGCCGTAAAACGGGTTGTTGTGAGCGGGCAAAATGAGCGTTTCATCGGGGATCAAGGCTTTAAACTTTTGGTGTGAGGTCAGCCAATCCGTCATCGGATCCGCTTCAGGTTCTGTTGGATGCACCGATACATTACTGGTGATAATCGGCAGGATTTGATCGCCCGATAATAAAAGGCGGTTCGTTTTAGAGTATAGGCAAACATGCTCCGGGGAGTGGCCGCTGCCAACAATGATGTCCCAGGTAATCGCGCCGATGCGCAATTGATCGCCATCACGCAAACGCTGATAGCTTTTTGGCATGGGCAGATCATCGGCTTCAGGCGCAAATTGGCTTCTGGCCTCGCTCATCGCATCCATTAGGGCTTGGGAGATCCCGCCACGCAGGAAAAAGTCTGACATGTGCCAAGAGCCTTTTTCCTGCATCGAGTAATGCATCATGCGCGCTTGATAATACTCGCCGTAGCTCATTAATAGGGGGACGCGAAAATGGTCTGATATAAACCCAGTTTGCCCCGTGTGGTCCGGATGCATGTGGGTGCAAATAATTTGCTCGACAGGTTTGCCGCCCAAACAGTCTTCAAATATCGTCAGCCATAGATCTTTGGTTTCTTGACCTCGGATGCCCGTGTCGACCACGGTCCAGCCCGTCTCGCTCTCCAACAGATAAAGGTTGATGTGATCGAGGGACATCGGCAGCGGCATGCGCAGCCAGAAAACGCCGGGTGCAACTTCAATTGTTTTGCCAGGCGCGGGAATATCGGTGAAGGGGTACTCGAGCATGGTGTGCAAGCCTTAATTTCGAGGCTCGATGATACATGAAAGGGCCTAGGTGTGCTGCGGCAGGTTCGTATCCAGGTAATGGCCGGTTTCGGTTGATCGCAGGTACCCGGCCGTAGGGGTGGCAAAGTGGGTGCCGATGATGAGTGTCGGCTGGTCCGCGTAGGTGGTTAAAAGATTTTCTCGGGTTGCAATCGCCGTGCTGGCATCCGAGTCGGCACTGCTCGACCAGTGGGTTTGCTCGATTTGGCAAGGGTGGTGGATGCAGTCGCCAGTAATGAGCGCCTGCTCTGCCTTTGAGCGGATTAAGATACTGACGTGGCCAGGCGTATGCCCGGGTGTTGAGACGAAACTGACTTCCTCTGACACTTGATGATCGGCTGCAACCAGATCCATCAGTCCGGCGTTCATAACGGGCAGGACTGAGTCTTCGAAGATGCCGTCATTCAAGTCGCTTGCGTCTGCGGTTTGCCAATGTTCGTATTCTGTTTTGCCAATGAGGTAGCGTGCATTTTTGAAGGTGGGGACCCAGACGCCATCGATCAAGCGAGTATTCCAACCAACATGATCAACGTGAAGATGGGTACACATGATGGTGTCGAATTGCTCAGGCTCATAACCCGCCTTTGCCAAATCTTCTAAAAAGGGCAACGACAGTTGGTGCCAGTTGGGGATCGAACGGACCTTATCATTACCGATGCAGGTATCAACCAACATCAGTCGGTTCGGCGTTTCGATAACGAGGGCATGCACGCTCATGATGAGCTTGCCCTCAGGGGTCGCAAAATGCGGCACCAGCCATTGCATCGGTGAAACGGCCTCGGGCGTTGCCTGGGGCAAGATGAATCGCGTACCGCCCACAACCTCCATTTCAACGATACGGGTAATGCGGACGTCTCCGACTTGCCAGCGATTCATGGCGCCTCCTTTGTGTTTTTAATGGTTTGCCTGAGTCTGCAAAGCCTTAGGTGTCAGTGGATGGCGCTTGTTGTAATAAAGCTTCAAAGCGGCGGGTACTGCATTCTGCGCTGCAATATACCTCCCGCGGTAAACCGGCATAAGGTTGATGCAGTTCCTTAATTTCTGGCGTTGTGTAATACATCGGTGTGATGACGTCCGCTTCACAGAATGCGCATTGTTGCATGGTAGCTGCTCCTGGTATGTCAACCTAAGTCGACGGATCCCTCGCTGGGATTACTGAATCGAATGAATTAAGTCTGTGGCTTCTGCAAGGGTCTCGGTGCGCTCTCGCCAGTTTCGACCGGAGGTGCTAATTCGCAGAGTTGTAACGCCGGCGGCGGCATAGGCCTTAATCCGCTCAACAATCATCTCTCGCGTGCCGATGAGATTGGTTTTAAGCACCATTTCATCGGGTACGGCGCGAATTGCGGCCTCTTTATCGCCACTCACCCATAAGGCTTGAACTTCCTCGGCAGCCTCCGCGTAACCGGCGCGTTTGAACGCATCATTATAAAAGTTGGTCTTCGCCGATCCCATTCCGCCTAACGTAAAAGCCATAGCGGGCCGTCGGGCTTCGATCAGGCGTTCAACATCGTCATCGATCTCTAAACTGCCGCCCACCTGCACATCGATATCGGCAAGCGTTCGGCCTGATTTCGCAAGACCTCGTAGGAGCGGTTCTAAAAAGATATCGGCTTGCTCTGGCATAAACGACGTGCCCAGCCAGCCATTGGCAAGCTCGCCCGTCATTTCCATCGCTTTTGGGCCAAGGGTTGCTAAATAGATGGGCAGATCAGCCTGCGGCGGCTGGGACAGACGGATGGGTTTGCCTTCACCCCCTGGCCTTGGCAACACATAGTGCTTGCCCTCATAAGCAATGCGCTCGCTGGCAAGGCCCAGCTTGATAATATCAACGCACTCACGCAATCTTGACAGGGGTTTGGCAAAGGATGCGCCGTGCAACCCTTCGACCACTTGTGGGCCGGAGACGCCTAAACCCAAAACGAACCGGTTATTGGAAACGGTTCTGAGGCTTTGCGCCGTCATGGCAATCATCGGCGGCACGCGTGAGCTAATTTGCATAATGCCCGTGCCCAATTTGATATGCTGCGTTTTGGCAGCGAGATAGGCCAGCGGTACAACCGCGTCCATGCCCCAGGCCTCGGCGGACCAGACATAATCGACGCCCATGGTGTCAGCAGCAACGGTGTAGTCGACCAATTCATTCCAGTCATCGCCGTTGTAGTAGGCGCTTCCAATTCCAATGGCAACTTTCATTTAGACGCTCGCTATGAGAAAAAGAGGAATATACCAAATTCCGAAGTCGCAAGTCGTGTACAAAGTCGTGAAGGCGGCCAAAAAACGCTAAATCGAACCGCGAATTGCGCGAATGCTGAAGGGTTTGGATGATTGCCACATCATTTTGATTACAGATCAAAGTAAGGATTGTTGATGCCAGAACAACTACCGGAAAGTTATTTAGCCGTTCTGAAACAGGCCGAGGATTTTGTCGCACAGGAAATCGTGCCACGCGGCGCGCGGTTGGGGCTTGGCGAACCGCTCACGAAGCTGGGCGCGGAAGTGCGAGTGGCCTCAAAGCAGGCTGGGTTTTTCTATAAGACGCAGCCCAAAGCCTTTGGCGGCGACCCGGCGGGGGCCTTGGAGCTGACAATGCTTCGAGAATATTGGGCGGGTGTTAACTCGGAACTCACCCGATTTATTTTTGGCCCGGGCCCGGGCCTCTTGCACGAGGCGACGGGCGAATTGGCGCGCCAATTTTTAGAACCCGTCATGGCAGGTGAGAAACGAGGCGCGTTTGGGTTTACCGAGCCTGATAACGCACCGCGCCCGACCTGGGCGGTCTTGGCAAACGATGAACTGACGCTCAATGGCCAAAAATCCTACGTCACGGGTGGTGACTCTGCCGATTTTTTATCAATTCTGGTCAACGTCGAAGATCCCCTTGGCGCGAAGTTGGGCACGGCAATGGTGGTCGTCGACCGTGGGGCGCAGGGCGTTATGCTGCAGGACACGTTTACCTCGATGGAAGGTGGCGGGCATGCTGCCTTTCGGTTTGAGGGGGTCAAGGTCCCAAGCTGGCAAATCATCGGCAACCTCGGCGAAGGCATGCCGCGGGCGCTGGCCAATATTGGTAACGTTCGATTGATGGTTGCAGCGGAGGCGATGGGCATGAGCCTGTGGGCGCTCGACTACCTGAACCAACACTTATTGGCGCCCCATCGGACAGGTGGTTCGCTTGGCGATAAAGAGGGCGTCCGCCTGCGGTATGCTGAACTCCGTATTCAAGCATTCGCTGGCCGGAGTGTCTTGTATCGGGCGGCGCGACGGGCAGATGGCCCGGGTAACAGTGTTAACGAGGTGATCGCAGCAAAAGTATTTTGCACGGAGGTTGCCAGTACGATTATCGATTGGGCCGTGCAGTTAGTGGGCGGACAAGCCTTGGTTGTCGGACATCCATTAGAAGCGCTTTATCGTCGGGTGCGCTCTTTACGACTGGTGGAAGGCGCTAATGATCTTTTGCGGTTAAATTTGGCGAAGGGTAACTTAGAACTTGGAAAGGGGAATCTATGAGTCAAGAAAAAACCAAAGATATGCGGAAGGTCGCACTGACGTCGCTCTCCGGAACGAGCATCGAGTGGTATGACTTTTTTCTCTATGGCACCGCGGCTGCGGTGATCTTTCCTCAAGCCTTTTTTCCACAAGACCTTCCGACCATGGTGGTTCTAATTGCATCCTTTAGTACCTTTGCGGTGGGGTTCTTAGCGAGACCGCTCGGCGGGGCTATCTTCGGTCATTTTGGCGACCGGGTTGGCCGCAAGAAAACGTTGGTGGTTGCGCTGATGATGATGGGGGTTGCGACGACCTTGATTGGCTTTTTGCCAACCTATCAGTCGATCGGTGTGATGGCGCCGCTGCTACTGGTGGTGCTGCGATTTGTTCAGGGTCTGGCGATCGGAGGCCAGTGGGGCGGGGCCATGTTGCTGGTGACGGAGAGCGCGCCTAAGGATCAACGAGGCTGGTATGGCGCCTATGCTCAGGCCGGCGCGCCCGTCGGCGTTATCCTCGCCAACCTTGCTTTTCTCGGCGTGAGCGCCAGTTTGTCCGAAGCCGACTTTATGGACTGGGGCTGGCGTCTACCCTTTATCGCCAGTTTTGTCCTGATTTTGATCTCGATGTATGTGCAATTAAAACTGGAAGACACGCCTGCTTTTAAAGCCCTTGCTGCCAATCAGGCGCCAAAAGATGCGGCGCAGCAAACCGTCGTAAAATCGCCGGTTATTGAAGTGCTGCGGCGCTATCCAAAGCGGATCGTGCTGGCGGCGGGCGCATTCTTGTCGATTCAAGTTACCTTTTACATTTTGATTGCGTTTGTTGTGGCCTATGGGGTTAATTCGCCAACCGTTACGCTGTCTCGAGACATGATGTTGACCGCGGTGTTGGTGGCGGCTGCGATAATGGTGCCATCGCAATTTTACTTTTCGGGATTATCAGATCGACTGGGCCGTAAAACCGTCTATCGGTGGGGCGCGATCTTGACCGGGCTTTGGGGTTTTGCTTTGTTCCCGCTGATTGATACCGGCCAACCCGTCCTGATTTGTTTCGCGGTGACCATGGGGCTCGTTTTTCTTGGGATGCAGTACGGCCCACAAGCGGCTTTTTTTACGGAGCTGTTCAGTACTGAAGTGCGTTACTCCGGCGCGTCCCTCGGCTACCAGCTTGGCGCGATTGTCGGTGGCGCCTTGGCGCCAACCATTGCGGTATTGTTGTGGAACAACTTTGGTATCTTTTGGGTGTCTGTTTATATTGCTCTGGCCGCAATCCTCACGCTGATATCGCTGTCACAATTAACGGA